>BNJV01002150.1_pt1:0-2500 | contig 300323 bp, 331 predicted proteins | sample 8540591 | NCBI WGS metagenome assembly BNJV01 (sample SAMD00202457, study PRJDB9452) | human saliva metagenome | host: Homo sapiens | reverse complement strand
GTGCTTTTTCACCTTTCCCTCACGGTACTGGTTCACTATCGGTCACTAGGGAGTATTTAGGGTTGGGAGATGGTCCTCCCAGATTCCGACGGGATTTCACGTGTCCCGCCGTACTCAGGATACTGCTAGGTACAGAATCTATTTAAAATACGAGGCTCTTACTCTCTTTGGCTGACTTTCCCAAGTCATTCTTCTATAAATTCTGAGTCCACATTGCAGTCCTACAACCCCGAAGAGTAAACTCTTCGGTTTGCCCTCCTGCCTCTTCGCTCGCCGCTACTAAGGCAATCGCTTTTGCTTTCTCTTCCTGCAGCTACTTAGATGTTTCAGTTCACTGCGTCTTCCTCCTCATTCCCTTAACAGAAATGGGTAACAGGCATCAACCTGTTGGGTTCCCCCATTCGGACACCCCCGGATCGAAGCTTACTTACAGCTCCCCGAGGCATTTCGTCGTTTGTCACGTCCTTCTTCGGCTCCTAGTGCCAAGGCATCCACCGTGCGCCCTTACTAACTTAACCTTATTTTTGACCTTTCAGTCTTAAACTCATTAATATTCACAGCGTTTTCGGTTTATTTTCTTGTTACTATTTGATATCAGTATTCAATTTTCAATGGACAAGTTCTTTATCTAGTCAAACTAGATAATGGAGCCTAGCGGGATCGAACCGCTGACCTCCTGCGTGCAAAGCAGGCGCTCTCCCAGCTGAGCTAAGGCCCCACATAGCCCTCTCAAAACTAAACAAGACCCAAGTGCATTCCGTGTGTCCTTACGGACTCCTTAGAAAGGAGGTGATCCAGCCGCACCTTCCGATACGGCTACCTTGTTACGACTTCACCCCAATCATCTATCCCACCTTAGGCGGCTGGCTCCCTTACGGTTACCTCACCGACTTCGGGTGTTACAAACTCTCGTGGTGTGACGGGCGGTGTGTACAAGGCCCGGGAACGTATTCACCGCGGCGTGCTGATCCGCGATTACTAGCGATTCCGACTTCATGTAGGCGAGTTGCAGCCTACAATCCGAACTGAGACTGGCTTTCAGAGATTAGCTTGCCGTCACCGGCTTGCGACTCGTTGTACCAGCCATTGTAGCACGTGTGAGCCCAGGTCATAAGGGGCATGATGATTTGACGTCATCCCCACCTTCCTCCGGTTTATTACCGGCAGTCTCGCTAGAGTGCCCAACTCAATGATGGCAACTAACAATAGGGGTTGCGCTCGTTGCGGGACTTAACCCAACATCTCACGACACGAGCTGACGACAACCATGCACCACCTGTCACCTCTGTCCCGAAGGAAAACTCTATCTCTAGAGCGGTCAGAGGGATGTCAAGACCTGGTAAGGTTCTTCGCGTTGCTTCGAATTAAACCACATGCTCCACCGCTTGTGCGGGCCCCCGTCAATTCCTTTTGAGTTTCAACCTTGCGGTCGTACTCCCCAGGCGGAGTGCTTAATGCGTTAGCTGCGGCACTAAGCCCCGGAAAGGGCCTAACACCTAGCACTCATCGTTTACGGCGTGGACTACCAGGGGTATCTAATCCTGTTTGCTCCCCACGCTTTCGAGCCTCAGCGTCAGTTACAGACCAGAGGCCGCTTTCGCCACCGGTGTTCCTCCATATATCTACGCATTTCACCGCTCACATGGAATTCCACTCTCCCTTCTGCACTCAAGTTAAACAGTTTCCAAAGCATACTATGGTTAAGCCACAGCCTTTAACTTCAGACTTATCTAACCGCCTGCGCTCGCTTTTACGCCCAATAAATCCGGACAACGCTCGGGACCTACGTATTACCGCGGCTGCTGGCACGTAGTTAGCCGTCCCTTTCTGGTAAGATACCGTCACAGTGTGAACTTTCCACTCTCACACCCGTTCTTCTCTTACAACAGAGCTTTACGATCCGAAAAACCTTCTTCACTCACGCGGCGTTGCTCGGTCAGGGTTCCCCCATTGCCGAAGATTCCCTACTGCTGCCTCCCGTAGGAGTCTGGGCCGTGTCTCAGTCCCAGTGTGGCCGATCACCCTCTCAGGTCGGCTATGTATCGTCGCCTTGGTGAGCCGTTACCTCACCAACCAGCTAACACAACGCAGGTCCATCTGGTAGTGATGCACTGCATCTTTCAATTAATTATCATGCGATAATCAATGTCATGCGGTATTAGCTATCGTTTTCCACAGTTATCCCCCGCTACCAGGCAGGTTACCTACGCGTTACTCACCCTGTTCGCAACTCATCCAAGAAGAGCAAGCTCCTCTCTTCAGCGTTCTACTTGCATGTATTAGGGCACGCCGCCAGCGTTCGTCCTGAGCCAGGATCAAACTCTCATTAAAAGTTTGAGTTCGCACTCATTACTGTCCACTGACAGATTTATTCTCGTTTTTGACAGGTCACATATCTCTATGTCACCCTGCACTTGGTCTCGTCTTGTTCAGTTTTCAAAGGGCTTTGTCTTTCGCGACAACTATATTAGTATATCACCTATACCCACACCCTGTCAAT
>BNJV01002010.1_pt1 | contig 300674 bp, 360 predicted proteins | sample 8540591 | NCBI WGS metagenome assembly BNJV01 (sample SAMD00202457, study PRJDB9452) | human saliva metagenome | host: Homo sapiens | reverse complement strand
GGAGGAGGAAAAAAATACTAGGGTTTATGAGAGTTTTTTGTTACAATAGAAAGTGAATAAGTCAAGGAGTAAAGAGATGACCATATCAGTTGTAGTCCCGTGTTTTAACGAAGAAGAATCGATTCCATTATTTTATCGAGAAATGGAACGTGTTCGGATGAAGATGGGAGAAAAGTTTGAATATATTTTTATAAATGATGGCTCTTCAGATGGTACACTATCCGTTCTTCGAAAGCTACATGTTACAGATTCAAATGTACACTACCTTTCTTTTTCTCGAAATTTTGGAAAAGAGGCTGCACTATACGCTGGACTTGAGCGTGCTAGTGGTGAATATGTGACGGTCATGGATGTTGATTTGCAGGACCCACCGGAGTTATTGATCGAAATGAAGCAGAAGTTGGAGGAACAGCCGGATTTAGACTGTGTCGGAACGAGACGCGTAACCCGTGATGGGGAACCACCGATTCGCTCTTTCTTTGCACGGATGTTTTATAAATTGATCAATCATATTAGCCAAGTGGAAATGGTTGACGGAGCACGTGATTTCCGTTTGATGCGTCGCCCCATGGTCAATGCTATCATGGAGTTATCGGAGTACAATCGTTTCTCAAAAGGAATTTTTGCTTGGGTAGGATTTGAAACAGAATATCTCGAATATAAAAATGTCGAGCGCGTGGCAGGAGAGACGTCTTGGAATTTTTGGTCCCTTTTTAAGTACTCAATTGAAGGGATTGTCAATTTCTCGGACGCTCCATTAAACATTGCTTTTATTGGTGGGCTGTTATCTTGGATTTTGGCCTTTGTCATGGTGATTCTGATTGTGATTCGTACCTTAGTCTTTGGGGATCCTACTTCAGGTTGGCCATCCCTCATGACAGTGATTCTTTTCCTTGGGGGCTTTCAATTGCTAACCATTGGAATTTTAGGAAAATATATCGGCAAAATCTTTATGGAAACCAAGAAACGTCCAATCTATGTTATCAAAGAGAAAAGTGAGTAAAAAGCAGAAAACTTCTGCTTTTTTTGCTATAATGATAGAGAAAAAGCATTTGAAAGGAATTTAACATGATTTTAATTACAGGTGCAAATGGTCAACTTGGAACAGAACTTCGCCATTTGTTAGACGAACGAAATGAAGAATATGTAGCTGTTGATGTGGCTGAGATGGACATCACAAATGCAGAAAAAGTAGATGAGGTATTTGCGGAAGTAAAACCAACCTTGGTATATCACTGTGCCGCCTACACAGCTGTTGACGCGGCTGAAGATGAAGGAAAAGAGTTGGACTATGCCATCAACGTGACTGGTACCGAAAAATGTAGCAAAAGCGTCTGAAAAAGCACGGTGCAACCTTGGTCTATATCTCAACCGACTACGTTTTTTTGATGGGAAAAAACCAGTGGGACAAGAATGGGAAGTAGACGATCAACCAGATCCTCAAACAGAGTACGGTCGTACCAAACGTATGGGGGAAGAATTGGTTGAAAAGCATGTGTCTAACTTCTATATCATCCGTACAGCTTGGGTCTTCGGGAACTACGGTAAGAACTTTGTCTTCACCATGCAAAACTTAGCTAAGACTCACAAGACACTTACAGTCGTCAACGACCAACATGGTCGTCCAACCTGGACCCGTACTCTTGCAGAGTTCATGACTTATTTGGCTGAAAATCGTAAAGAATATGGTTATTACCACTTGTCTAACGATGCGAAAGAAGATACAACTTGGTATGACTTTGCAGTTGAAATCCTCAAAGATACGGATGTAGAAGTGAAGCCAGTGGATTCCAGCCAATTCCCAGCTAAAGCTAAACGCCCACTGAACTCAACAATGAGTTTGGCTAAGGCTAAGGCCACAGGATTCGTTATTCCAACTTGGCAAGATGCCTTAAAAGAGTTTTACAAACAAGAAGTGAAATAATTAAAGTGAAAAAGATGGTAGTAAGCCATCTTTTCATTTGATTGAAAGGAGTGTTATGAAAAAGAGGAATATCAATATTGATGTCTTAAAATGTATTGCTGTAATGTTTGTATTATGTGTTCATTTTTTTCTTCATACTAGTTATTATGGACGTTCTTTCAGCTTTAAAAAGTATTTTCTATTCTTCTTTCATTTGGATAATTTTTTTATGACTTGTGTTCCATTGTTTATCATGGTCACAGGTAGTTTAATGAAAGATAAGACCTATAGTAAAAGCATATTTTCTAAAAATTACTCCCAGTACTTGGTATATATGTCTTAACAGCTTCAGTTTATACATTATTTGATAATAAGGCTTTTTAATATAGAATATTTGGAAAAAAATTAGTTGTTAATATAGTTACATTCAGTCATTACGCCTGGTATGTAAATATGTATATTGGTTTTGTATCTATTGATTCCATTGTTAAATAGTGGTTATAAATCATTAAAAAAATCAAAGAGCCCAAGGTTTAGTGATATTAATTCTGATTATTCTAACTGTTTTACCACCTACACTCTCATTAATAGACAATAATCAAAAGTTCATCATTATTCAACATCTAGTTCCCGACTATTGGAAGGGGATTTGGCCTATTACTTATTACTTTCTTGGGATATTTCTTGCTTCATTAACTAAAAAATGGAATATAAAAAAATGGTGTTTTTATCTATCATCATAGTTGATGTTTTAAGTATAGTTGGAATCGCAGGGGTGTCAGAAAAGAGTTTAGGGGTTGAATTCGCAGTTCTTCCTGTATTGCTTTTTGTCTTCTTTAATTTATTATTTAGTATTACATCTACATATTGACGTAAAAAAAATATGGCTTCAAAAGATTATTTATTTTATCTCAAATAATACGCTATCAATCTATCTGTTGTCTGTAATCGGAGATTACTACTGGTATCCTAAGATTATTGAAAGATGGGGAGATTTTTTTCAAACATATTTCCGAAGTTTCCTTTGATTGTATTTTTTTATTATTCTTGCAATCTATATTGATTACTTTTTGTTTTGGTGCTTGGAACAAAAAAACTTCTCAGTATATTGTTGCTAAACTTTCAAAAATGAACTATTGGTAGAATTTTTTTGATAAATGAAATAGATACTTATAAATTGATTTTAAAAAAATGGATTAAGAGTTATCTTTTTAATGATTTTTTTTAATATGGTTTATGTTATAATAAAAGCAATATACTGATTGAAAGTGAGTTGTAATACTTGGAAAATGTAACTCCCCAAAAGGTTTTTTTCTGGAATATTTTAGGAAGCATGTCTTCGGCAGCTGTTTCAGTTATTCTTCTTTTTATTGTTACACGTACTTTGAATAGTGCTTCAGCAGATATTTACAGTTTTGCCTATGCGATTGCAAACCTATTTGTTATTGTTGCTAGTTTTCAGGTCAGAGATTTTCAGGCAACAGATATAAGAGAAAAGTATTCTTTTGATACCTATTTTGTTACGAGGATCATTTCAAATATTGCAATGGTTATTCTTTTAGTGACGTATCTCATTTTTAATCCGAATACGCATTCAAATGTTGGAATCATATTTTGGGTCTCTTTTTTCAGAGTCAGTGAAGCTTTATCAGATGTTTTTCAAGGATTATTTCAGCAGAAGGAACGTTTGGATATTGCTGGAAAGTCTCTCTTTCTGAGAAATACCTTATCAACAATTGTATTTGCTCTAACTTTAGTTATCTCTAAAAATCTATTGTGGACTGTGATCGCACAAACCATCAGTTCATTTGTTTTTATTGGTCTATTTGATTATCCTAATTCAAAAGTCTTCCATCGCTTAAATCTTAAGAGTGTTAGGTTGAGTAGTATTATCAATGTATTGAAAGATTGTTTGCCTTTATTTATTAATGCTTTTTTGTTGGTCTCAATTTATAATCAGCCTAAATATGCTTTGAATGATATTTTTAATCAAGGTTTGATTGGAAATGGTGTTCAGAGGGATTTTAGTATTTTGTTTACACCAATTTTTGCCATGAATCTTATGATTGTATTTCTTAGACCAATGATTACACAACTTGCAGTCTTTTTAGAAGAAAAGAAGATTTCTCATTTTGTCACTTACAAGAATAATCTCTTCAAGATTTTACTTGGTACGTGTACCTTCATTTTCCTTTTAGGTTTCTTTCTTGCAATTCCAGTTTTAAATATTGTATATGGGACAGATCTAGGGCAATATAAAACAAGTTTTATAGTATTGCTACTTGGGGGGATAGCAAGTACATTTTCAACTGTATGTGATAACATTTTAACAGTATTTCGAAAGCAGCGCTATTTGGTAATTTCTTTTATTGTAGGATATATTGTGTCTCTCTTAACTGCTAAACCCTTAGTATCGAAATTTGAAATCTTTGGAGCCTCTCTATCATTTCTTTGTTCAATGGTAGCTTGGTTAGTAGCTTCATTAGTCATTTATTTTATAACGAATCCATACACTTTTATTAGAAAGAATAAGTAAAATGAAATTTTCAATTGTGGTAGCTGCATATAATGTGGCAGAGTATTTAGAAGAATGTGTAGATAGTCTTGCAGATCAAAATTTCCCTAATTCTGAATATGAAGTTGTTATTGTTGATGATGGTTCTACAGATGGTCAAACAAGTAAACTTTGTGATGAACTATCATCTAAATATGAAGTTGTTAGAACCATTCACCAAGAAAATGGTGGATTATCTTCAGCGAGAAATACAGGAATAAAGCATTCTAAAGGTGAGTATTTGCTCTTTGTCGATGGTGATGATTTTTGGAGTACTAAGAATTTTCTTGAAAAGTTGTCCTTGAATATTGAAAAATATTGTAGTGATGTGGTGATTTTTTCATATGAAAAATATTATTCGAAAGCAGAAACTATTGGAGTAAGGTTTGATAAAGCTCCGGTTTATGGGAAAATAGATACAAATATTTCCAAAATAGTCTCTACGGGACTTTTTACTGCACCTGCTTGGAATAAATGTGTAAAGAGGGCTTTATTCGAAAACGGGTTGGATTTTCCTGTTGGATTACTTTCAGAAGATTGTTTGTATTGTGCAGATGTATTAAAGAATATCAAATGCTATTCCGTTTTGAACGAAATGTGCTATATGTATAGACAAAATAGACTAGGAAGCATCACAAATATTGTGAAAGAAAAAAATGTTCATGATATTTTAAAAAGTATCCATCTCGGCCTTATAGATATCGAAAAATATAATAAAGATATACGGAAAGGTTTGGAAGTTTATTTTTCAATTTCGTATATTTCTATTTTGCCATATGTGAATCAGTATATTTCAAATCCAGAGATTAAACGATTATTATTTAAGTATCGTTACTTGTTAAAATATTCTAGAATTTTTAACTAACAAAGAATTTAAATTTACTGGGCTGGTTAGTCAAATGCTAGGTCTGAAAGTTTCAACTAAGTTATTTGCTTATTTATTAAAAATTCTATAAGAAGTATCGAGGATAAATTGAATTTTTATAATTTTATTAAAAGATTGATTGTGATAAAGAAATGTGCGAAAGGAGAAGTAGTTGAGAGTTTTAATGATAATTCCTGCCTACAATGAGGAGGAAAGTATTTTCGACACGGTATCAAGTATCTTGAATTACCGCAAGAAAGTTGATTTTGATTTGGACTATGTTGTTATCAATGATGGATCAACAGATAAAACAAAACAAATTTTGGAAGAGAATCATTTTAACGCTGTTCATCTTGTGATGAATCTTGGGATTGGCGGTGCGGTTCAAACAGGATATAAATATGCACTAGAGCATGATTATGATGTAGCGGTTCAATTTGATGGCGATGGTCAGCATGATATTGAATCCTTGTCAGATTTGCTAGAACCAATTCGAAAAAATGAAGCAGACTTAGTAATTGGTTCTCGTTTTGTTGGTGATGTTAAGTCGGAATTCCAAACGACTTTTATGAGACGTTTTGGTATTGGCGTTATTTCCAATCTGATTAAATGGACAACAGGACAAAGAGTTTTAGATACGACATCAGGTTATCGTTTAGCTGATAAAGCTGTTATCAAACAATTTGCTAGACGTTACCCAATCAAGTATCCAGAGCCTGAAACAATTGTTCACATTTTGAAACGTAAATATAAGGTTGTGGAAAAACCTGCTAATATGTTTGAACGTACTGGCGGAGTGTCCTCCATCACCCCCATCAAGTCTATTCGTTATATGATTGAAGTATGTTCATCCATTTTAATCGCAGCCTTTATGAGGGAGAGTGAATAATGTCAGTATTATCTATAGTTATGTTGGTAGCTTCAATCTTTTTCCTTTATCTAGTCATTAGAAATATCAACAAAAATAATATCTTATTTGAACAAGCATTCATGTGGATTGTAATCAGTTTTGTCATGATTATTATTTCCATTTTCGATGTTATTCCTGGTTATTTTGCTGGTTTACTTGGATTTGAATTGACTTCGAATTTTTTATTGTCGCTTGCTATATTTTTCTTGTTGGTTATTGCTTTTTTACAAACTATGACTTTGTCAAAACAAAAAGAGCAGATGAAGCATTTAGTTCAAGAGTTGTCTATTCTAAAAAGTCATATAGAAACGAAAGAGGGAAATGATGAACAATAATCACACTTGGGTGATTTGTGCTTATGGAGAAAGCGAATACTTAGAAGCTTGTATTCAATCTTTGAAGAATCAAACTCTCCAATCACAGATTATCTGTTACAGTTCAACACCACTGGATTCGATCAAGGAACTTTGTCAGCGTTATGCTATTCCATTTTACACCAAGCAAGGTGGTGGGATTGGTAAGGATTGGAACAATGCCATGTCTTTTGTAGAGACGAAATATGCTACCATTGCCCATCAGGATGATTATTATGAACCGGACTATGCTCAGAAAGTTTTGGCTAAGATGGAAAAAAATCAAGATGTGTTGATTGGGTATTCTGATTATTTTGAAGAAAAAGTCGGCCATAAAATTCCTGCGAATACAAATCTGAAGATCAAAACCTTGATGTTAAAAACCATGAATCTTTTTCCTGCTAGTCACTTTTGGCGAAACCGTGTGATGGCTTTTGGGAATCCGATTTGTTGTCCAGCTGTTACCTATAATCGTGAAAATTTGAAGAATTTCTATTTTGATGAAGGAATGAGAGTGAGTTTGGATTGGTACGCATGGTATAAGATCAGCGAGTATAAAGGTCGTTTTGCTTATGTATCTGACAAGCTCATGTGCCACCGTATCCATGGAGAGTCTGAAACATCAAACCATTGCAGACAATACGCGTAGTAAAGAAGATCTATACATGTATGAACTCTTCTGGCCTAAATGGATGGCCAAGTTGTTGATGAGACAATATGTGAAGAGTCAAAATTCGAATAATTAGAAGTTTTTATAATAAGCGGCTCTAAAGGGTCGCTTTTCTGTTTGTATTAGGCAAAAAGCCTAGAAAATGGTATAATTGAATAGACTGTGAATGATTTGAAAGGGAACTCTATGCAACATGTTTTTATTATCGGAAGTCGTGGGCTTCCGGCTCAATATGGCGGTTTTGAGACTTTTGTGGACCAATTGGTTTCGCATCAAGTGTCTTCAGATATCCAATACCATGTTGCCTGCCTTTCTAATGATCAAGCTTATTACCATTTTGACTACAAGGGTGTCGATTGTTTATACGATTAAAGCCCCTAAGCTTGGGCCTGCGCGTGTCATTGCCTATGATATGATGGCCATCAACTACGCTTTGAAGCTTATTAAGAAACAAGGAATTGAACAGCCGATTTTTTATGTCTTGGGCAATACAATCGGAGCCTTTGTGGCGCCTTTTGCGCGTAAGATCCATAAGATGGGTGGTCGATTCTATATCAATCCAGATGGACTGGAGTGGAAGCGGGCCAAGTGGGCTAAACCGATCCAAGCCTATCTCAAGTATTCTGAAAAGATCATGACGCGCCATGCTGACCTGGTAATTTCAGACAACCCTGGTATTGAGTCCTATATCAAGGAAGCCTACCCTTGGTCTAAGACGACCTATATTGCCTATGGAACGGACTTATCTCCGACCAGCCTAAACAGTCAGGATAGGAAGGTCCGAGAATTCTATCACAAGTGGCAGACACAAGAGAAAAACTATTACCTAATTTTGGGCCGCTTTGTCCCAGAAAATAATTATGAGACCGCCATTCGTGAATTTATGACCTCTTCAACCAAGCGGGATTTGGTGATCATTTGTAACCATGAAGGCAATCCTTATTTTGAGGAGCTCCGAGCTCGAACTGGATTTGATCAGGATCCTCGTATTAAGTTTGTAGGAACGGTTTATGATCAAGACCTTTTGAAGTATATCCGTAAAGAAGCCTTTGCCTATATCCATGGTCATGAAGTGGGCGAACCAATCCTGGTCTCCTAGAGGCTCTTGCCCAGACGGATCTGAATTTAGTTTTAGGGGTCTCCTTTAACCAAACGGTCGCTAAGGATTCGGCTCAATATTGGACTAAAGAAACTGGGAATTTGGCACATTTAATTGATCAGGTCGATTCTATAGAAGATGTATCTGAATGGGGTCAACGAGCCAAGGCTAATATGAAGCAAAACTTTACCTGGGAAAAAATTGTAGGTGAGTACGAGGAATTATTCTTATCATGAAAGTAAATATCTTGTTGTCCACCTATAATGGTGAACAGTATCTAAAAGAGCAGGTTAAAAGTATCCAAGACCAGACTTATCAAGACTGGCAACTCTTGATCCGAGATGATGGGTCAAGAGATGGTACGGTGAAGATTATTCAAGAGTTGGTTGCCCAGGATGAGCGCATTCGCTTTATCAACCAGGGAGCTATCGAAAATCTCGGTGTCATCAAGAGCTTCCATGCCCTCTTGAAATATGAAGAAGCAGATTTTTATTGTTTTAGTGACCAAGATGATGTCTGGTTACCAGACAAGATTGCTCTTCAGGTAGCAGAAGCAGAGAAGCATCCTCAAGAAGAGCCTTTGCTGGTCTACACAGATTTAAAAGTGGTCGATGAAAACTTGAACGTGCAGCATGAGAGTATGATTCGCACACAGTCTGATCATGCCAATACAGAACTGATTCAAGAGCTGACAGAAAATACGGTAACTGGCGGAGTGGCCATGATTAACCACTCTCTGGCGGAGTTATGGACAGGTCAAGAAAAACATGCGCTCCTTATGCATGATTGGTATTTGGCCTTGTTGGCAACTGCCTTTGGGAAGCTCATCTATATTGATCAGCCAACAGAATTGTACCGTCAGCACAGTAGCAATGTTCTGGGTGCTCGAACCCTCAGAAAACGGGTTAAAAATTGGATTCGACCCCATGTGCTGTTTGCCAAGTATTGGAATCTCATAGAGTCTAGTCAAGAACAAGCAAAAAATCTATTGGATCTGCCTGTCAGTTCCCAAACTAAAGAAATTATTGAAAACTTTGTCACCATTATGGATGTTCCACTAAAAGAACGTCTGAGACGGATTCGTCAGTATGGTTATCGGAAGAACCGGGCTTTTCACACCTTTGTGTTTACCAGCTTGATTCTGACAAAGTTTGCATATCGAGGTAAAAAATAATGCTTGACGTTTTTAGTCAGAAAAATCGAATTTTATTACGAGAATTAATCAAAACAGACTTTAAATTACGCTACCAAGGATCAGCGATCGGTTATCTTTGGTCCATTTTAAAGCCCCTGATGACCTTTACGATCATGTATATTGTCTTCATCCGATTCTTACGCTTGGGTGGAGATGTGCCCCATTTCCCAGTTGCCCTCTTGTTGGCCAATGTAATCTGGGGCTTTTTCTCAGAGGCAACATCCATGGGGATGGTGTCGATTGTTAGTCGAGGCGACTTGTTGCGGAAGTTGAACTTTCTCCAAACATATCATTGTCTTGTCTGCGATTTCAGGAGCAGCCATCAACTTTGTCATTAACCTTGTAGTGGTCTTGATTTTTTCATTCTTTAATGGGGTGACATTCTCTTGGACAGCCTTGATGGTCATTCCGTTGTTCTTTGAGTTATTCTTGATGGCGACAGGATGCGCATTGATCTTTAGCGACATTTTTTGTTCGTTTCCGTGACTTAGGTCAAGTATGGGAAGTACTCCTGCAAGCCGGCTTGTATGCGACACCAATTATCTATCCGATTACCTTTATTGCAGACCGTAATCCATGGGCTGCTAAGTTGGTCATGATGAATCCTTTGGCTCAAATTATTCAAGACATGCGTTACTTCTTGATTGATAAAGCCAACACCCCTGTCTGGCTTTTGGTGGAAAATAAGTTCTTGGTACTGGTTCCTTATGTTTTACCAATTCTTATTTTTGTCGCTGGCTTTGCTTACTTTAACAAACATGCTAAGAAATTTGCGGAGATTCTCTAATGACAGATAAACAAATTGCAGTAAAAGTAGACCATGTCAGCAAGTACTTTAAGTTGCCAACAGAGGCAACTAATAGTCTTCGAACTGCCCTGGTCAATCGCTTCAAAGGAATCAAAGGATACAAAGAACAACATGTTCTTAAGGATATTTCTTTTGAAGTAGAAAAAGGTGATTTTTTCGGGATCCTCGGTCGAAATGGTTCTGGGAAAATCGACTCTCTTGAAAATTATTTCTGAAATCTATGTGCCAGAAAAAGGTACCGTCACTATTGATGGGAAACTGGTGTCCTTTATCGAGCTTGGAGTAGGGCTTTAACCCAGAACTGACAGGTCGAGAAAATGTCTATATGAACGGGGCCATGCTTGGGCTTTTCAACAGCTGAAATTGATGCCATGTACGATGACATCGTAGACTTTGCTGAGTTGCATGAATTCATGAACCAGAAGCTTAAGAACTACTCATCAGGCATGCAGGTTCGTCTAGCCTTTTCGGTTGCGATTAAGGCCCAAGGCGATATCTTGATTTTGGATGAGGTCCTCGCAGTAGGAGATGAGGCCTTCCAGCGCAAGTGTAACGATTACTTCCAAGAGCGCAAGAAATCAGGGAAAACCACGATTCTGGTTACCCATGATATGGGAGCCGTTAAGAAATATTGTAACAAGGCTGTTTTGATTGAAAATGGTTTGGTGAAGGCTTTAGGGAGTCCAGAAAATGTTGCCAATCAGTACAGTTTTGATAATACAGCTCCTTTGCAACAGGGAGGAGAAGCTAATGGAGCAGGCAATTCCAACCAGGAAGAAAAAGTCTTGGTTGAAAATTTTCAGCTTCAGTTGTTAAGCTCAAACAAATTACGTCCTCAAGATCCTATTCAGTTCCAGATTGATTTTGATGTTCGTGAAGATATCAGGACCTATATCGCTCTGTCTTTAACGGATATTGATCGGAACATTTGGATCTACAATGATAATTCTATGAATCAACTGATGAGTGGAGCTGGACATAAAACGGTTCATTATACTTGTTCACTGCCAACTGTAAATGACTTAAAAATGAAATTGGAAGTGACAGTAAGGGATGAGGAAGGGCAGATGTTGGCCTTTTCAGATGCCACTCAGACACCACTGATCTTTATCAATCGAGATGATATTGCTTTGGATGATAAATCAGCAATGGATTCGGCAAGTGGCTTAATCCAACGCAATGGAACATGGTCAATGACTGACTAGACTGAGGGAAATATGGAAACGACGCCTTTTGTTTCGATTATTTGTACGGTTTTTAATAAAGAGCCCTGGTTAAAGAAGACGATTGATAGCTTCTTAGCCCAACAAACAGAGTTTTCTTATGAGATTATCTTGGTGGATGATGCTTCAAGTGATGGATCTCGTTCTATCATTCAGGATTATCAAGCCAACTACCCTGATCTGATTCGCGCCTTTTATCAGGATGAGAATCAGGGAATTTCTAAAACTTGGGTTTCTATCTGTAGAGAAGCGCGTGGACAGTATATTGCTCGCTGTGACGGAGATGATTTTTGGTTGGATCCTTTAAAACTTCAGAAACAGGTTTCCTTAATAGAAAGTAAACCTGATTGCAAATGGTCCAATACAGATTTCGATATTTATGATGAAAAAGGAACTCTCGTTTCTAAGGCTGGCTTTGCTAATCACACGATTCCGTTAGCGGATACCTATGAAAAGATGCTTGCAACAAGAGGCTTTTACCATGGCCTCTACATGGCTAGTTGATAGAGATCTGATGTTAGAAGTCAATCAAGAGTTAGACCTAACGACATCAGATGATACTTTTCAACCTCCAATTGGAGCTCTTTTCAACGGACTTCTTTAGCCTATCTGGATGAAGCGACGGTAGCTTATACTATTAACCAAGGATCGGATTCTCGTCCTACTGATTTCAGAAAAACTAGAACGCCGATTTCATAAGTTATTGCAAACGCAACTTGAGTATCTTGATAAATATCCAAATGCCGATTTTAAAGAGATGACGAAGATCCTTTTTAGATCGTAATAATACGTATGAAATTCGTCTTTCTAAACCAATGGATTCTCTTTCACACATTGGAATGGAGTCTGTTACAATATATTTTGGGGATGAGGATAAATACTTATTCGGAAGATCGTACCATGACCAAACTTCTTCAAAAAAAGAAGATAGTTTTATCAATCGAAATTCCGAAGGGAACTACTGTTATCCGAGTCGATCTTTCTGAAAATCCTAGTTATTACTCTGATGTTGAATTGAAAGATTCGTCAGGCAAGGCTTGCTCAGCTATTTATAGTAATGGCGTTGTTGTTGATAATTTGTATTTGTTTAGCGAACCGGATCCTCAATTGATTTATGAAGTTGAAGAAGAAGGGGTGTATCAACTGAGCTATAAAATGATTTCTATAGATAATCCCTCTGCACCGGATTATATTGGAAAAGTTTTTGTTGCTGAAATGTTAGATTGTCAAAATAGTTTGAAAAATCTTGAGACAGAGTTACAAGCTACGAAAGAAGAATATAATACAGTCATCCATTCTCGCCGTTGGACGATTCCAACAAAGATCTTGAAATTCTTAAGAATAAGGAAATAACATGCAACGTTTACTTTTATATGTCCACTTCAATAAATTTAACTTTATCAGTGGACATGTACTCTACCAATTAGAAAACATTCGTCCCCTGTACTCACGGGTGGTCTTTATCTCCAATAGTCAGCTACCAGAAGGTGTGAAGGATCATTTGTCCTCTCAACAGTTGGTGGATGATATTCTTGAGCGCCAAAATAGTGGCTTTGACTTTGCGGCTTGGCGGGATGGAATGAAGACAGTTGGCTTTGACCAACTGGCTCATTTTGATTCTGTCACCCTCATGAATGACACCTGCTTTGGACCTCTTTGGAATCTAGAGCCAATTTATCAGCAGTTTGAAAATGATAATGAAGTGGATTTCTGGGGAATGACCAATTACCGGAAAGACAAGGATTTTAACGAGCATATTCAGAGTTATTATCTTAGCTTTAAAAAACAGGTGCTGACATCAAGTGCTTTCCATGAATTTTGGCAAGGTGTTCAGGACTTCACCAATGTTCAAGATGTGATTGATAACTATGAAACCAAGGTCACAACGAATTTCTTGGATGCTGGTTTTCGCTATAAGACGATCTTTGATACCATTCATGAAGACACCACAGGGATGCTCTATCCAGACTTTTCTTACTATAATCCTACAGCGATTCTCAATCATAAGGTTCCTTTCATCAAAGTCAAAACCATTGCAAATAACGAAGGGATTATGCCTTATATTTTTGATGAGTTGGAGCGTGTTTCGAACTATCCATTAGACTTGATTCTCAACCACATGTCTATGATTGATCGTCCGGATTATCCTTATCTCTTGTCTCGTAAGTACTTGAAAAAACAAGAATTGGCTGGAGATTTCGGTAAAAAAGTTGCGGTTCATCTTCATGTCTTTTATGTGGACCTCTTGGAAGAATTTCTAGATGCTTTTCGAGACTTTCATTTTGATTATGACTTATGGATCACGACAGATGCAGAAGAGAAGAAGCAGGCTATTGAACAAATCCTTTCTAATCGGGCACAAGATGCGACGGTTGTGGTGACTGGAAATATTGGACGAGATGTGTTACCAATGCTGCTCTTAAAAGAGCAACTCTCAAAATACGATTATGTTGGCCATTTCCATACCAAGAAATCCAAAGAAGCAGATTTCTGGGCGGGTGAATCTTGGCGCAAAGAATTGATCGAGATGTTGGTCAAACCGGCTGATCAAATCCTAGCCAATATGGAAGCCAATCCAAAAGTCGGAATCACTATCACAGATATTCCAACCTTCTTCCGTTACAATCGAATAGTGGTTGCCTGGAATGAAGCTCTTATTTCTCCAGAGATGAACAAGCTCTGGCAAACGGATGGGGGCGACCAAGACAATTGATTTCAAAAATCTCAATACCTTTGTCATGAGTTATGGGACCTTTATTTGGTTTAAATACGATGCTTTGAAACCACTCTTTGATTTGAATTTGACAGCAGCGGATGTTCCATCAGAACCTCTTCCTCAAAATTCGATATTGCATGCGATCGAACGTTTGTTGATCTATATTGCCTGGGATCAAAAATATGACTTTAGGATCTCTCAAAACCCACATGTTCTGACACCATTTATCGATAATAAGCAGTTGAACAATCGCGAAGATCTTCAACCCCATACCTTTGTAGACTTTAATCAAATTGGGGGGATCAAAGGAGCCTTGAAGTATATCGTAATCGGTCCTGCAAGAGCTGTGAAATATATACTAAAAAGAATGATAAAAAGAAAGTAGAGTAAATTATATGGGAGTTATTGATAAGACTAAAATTAGAAATATTTTAATCGCTATATTTTTTTTAGTATTATTTTTCAAGGGTGTTTTTTTGGCTAGTTTATTTCAATTTACTATCAATCTTAAAAATTATACTTTTAATTATTAGTATCGTGATGTATTTTATTCTTTTTGATCCAAAAGACAAAAAAAGAAATTGCCAATTAATGCTTTTTTTTCTGATAATTATTTTCGGTAGTGTAATTTCAGTAGTGAAACCAGTCCAATATGGATTAGATGAAGAGTCTCATTTACCAAACGTAATTAGTATTTCTGATAGTCCTATTTTTAAATATTCCAATGAGAAATTGGAAGATTATAATTCAGTTTTTAAATATGATGCACTAAGAAATCCTAGTAAAAAAGATAAAAAAATTATTGGTTTAATGTTGAGCATAAGGAAAGTAAAAATTAAAGGAGTAAGAGTTGGATTTGATAATCCAGCCTTCATTCCTAGTGCAATTGGATGGAATATAGGTAGATTAATATCTAAAAAAGTGTTTGTTTCCTATTATTTGGGAAGAATCTTCGAAGTAATAGCATATGCCATTCTAGTATTTATTGCATTAAAAATCAGCAAAGTTTATAGAGAAGCGATATATTTATTTTCTACATTCCCTGCAGTATTGTACATCATAGCAGGTTATCATTATGATTATTTATATTTTGGAGCAACTTTAATTAGTCTTGCTTTATTGACAAATATACTATCTGGTGAAAAATAAAGTTGATAAAAAAATATACTATTGCATTTCAATTTTTCCACATTTCTATTTTCATTTGCAAAAATTTCCGTTTGTATTAATTGGAAGTCTATTTTCAATATTGCCAAATAAGTATTATCAGGATAAATCAGTAAGAAAATTCAGTTCAATCTTGTTTGGTTTAAATTTATTAATTTCCTTTACATACGTTGGAATCATTAAATTGTTTGCTTCAGACAACGCTTTGTCAGGCAAAGGCCCAGGACTATTATATTTTGTAACACATCCATTACCATTAATTAGAACTTTACTTTTAGCACCATACGGTATTATTCATGACTTTGTTTCTGAACCATTGAAATATGTTTCAGAATCGTCTCCGTTTTTAATTGCAATTTCGATAGTTATTTTCTTTTTCGCTATGTTTGTAATTGCATTAAAAAATAAAATTGAAATGCCAACTTTTTTTAAATATTACTGTCTTCTTTTACTTGCAGGTATTGCCTCATTAATAGTAATTGCTATTTCAGGAGATCCGAGGGTATATCACAAAGGTGATATTACTGTAGGTGGTGTTCAAGGTCGATATTATTATTATATTCTGATGTTCTTGCCACTCTTTTGTGGATCATGGTTTAGAAAACTATTTGGTTTTATGGAAACAACAATTCAGAATGAAGATTCGAACTTTGAATGCAGCTTGCAGTATATGTTAGTGTATTTAAACATTTTAACAATAAGTATTGGTATATACACTCAATTACAGGGATAAAAAAACTTTTTAGGAAGGATAAAAAAATGAAAAAGAAAGAGGAAATTAGACTTTAGAGATTTTCTTTTTTTAAAAATTTTTTTAATAAAAATAACAAGAACACAAAAAGTATTGTATTGCTCTCTTTCTTTTTATTTTTTTATAAGCAACACTTTCTTAACACAAAAATTTGATTTCTAAAGAAATTAAATCGACAGGATCTGTATTATTTCTGGTTAATCAGTGTGGTATTTGGTTTGGAATTTCATTTTTTTAATTTTAGTTTTACTAATTTCACAATACACGTTTAAAATGGATTTTTCCTTAAGATTTTAGTTTCATATGTAATCTATTTAATACTATCTTACTCGATTGATGTTTCGCTTAATATCAATAATCCTAGTTATAAGATTAATCATTTTGAAAAAAATAATTTTTTTGGCAATTTAATTCTCTAACTTTTTGTTTTAACATTGTTAGTGATTTCTTATGTTTTGGGACAGATTAGAAAATCATATGATAATAAAGCAAACAGAAAAAAATTAGAACCTATTGGGAAATGGTTCGAATATGTCTTGCATTCTAGCGTAGTTTGTTCGTTCATTTTTACTGATTCTAAAATTCCTTCTCTATTGTATCGTACATCATGGTATGTATCTGGAAATTTTGAGAAATTAGGAGCGGGAAAGTATTCCTTGAGCCAATTTTGGATTTTAGAATTTTATTTGCTATTCTTAAGTATTTTCCTGACTTTAGTTGGCCTGCTTTTTGTTAAGGGACAAGTTGATGTAGTAAAAAATAGGTCTAGTTTTTCGCTAGCTATATTTACAAGTATTAGTCTTGCAATATTATTTAATGCAGGAATACAATTGGGTCTAGGTCATGGGGAACCTTTGGTTGGATACTCAATATTTCCTGGAGGTGTAATATTTCAGATATTATGTTTATCTTATCTGTTTATTTTTTTCTATATATAATCTTTAATAGATATTTATTTACGACAATATTGATTTTATTTGGTGGGGTTCTGTTTATTGTTGCTAATGCTATAAAAATTTAGTATGCGTGCGGAACCAATTTTTGCCAAGTGATTTGGTTTGGGTATTTCAACCTTCTGTTTTATTTAGTTTTGTAGATGTCTCAGTTTTTAATGACTGTGAGTATTTCCTTAGTGATTTTTTTACGTTTATTTATATAATTGGAAGGAGATATATTTATCCAGGTAGAATTATTCGCGCAACAATCTTAAGATTTGTTTTATTAGGACTTATGCTCTTATTGTCCATTAATGTTTATTCTATTTTTTTAAAAAGAAAAAGATAACGGTAAAATTATAGATGATGTTCCGATTATTACCTTGCTAAATAATTTCCAAGATACAAAGTGGTTAGGGAATTCTATAAATGCTAGATATCGATCGTTGTCATATGTATGGTTAAATCAGATAACTAGTGATCCAATAATAGAACCTAAAGGATATAGTGAAGAAAAAATTAAGGAAATCGAGAAGAAATACAATCAAATAGCTTTAACAATAAATGAAAATAGAAATGAGTTAATTGAGAATCAAACGATTGTTTATGTTTTAAGTGAGAGTTTTGCTGACCCAGCAAGAATAGAGGGAGTAAATTTATCTAGAAACCCTATACCAAAAATTCAAGAAATTAAGACCAAAGTTACAAGTGGATTAATGCAATCGGATGGTTATGGTGGTGGAACTGCAAATATGGAGTTTCAAACATTGACGGGGTTACCTTTTTATAATATCAATCCTACAGTTTCTGTATTATACTCAGAGGTTGCTCCTAAAATGAGAAGACTAATATCAGTCAGTGATTCATTTAATAATAAAGAAGTTATTCATTTCGAATCTCCAATTAATTATTCTAGAAATGTAATTTACAATAGATTGAAATTCAATAAATTTATAAGTATTGATGATAAAAAGAATTATGATTTAGGTTATCAAGAAGTGCATATAAGTGATGAATCTACGTATAAGGTAGTGTTGAAAGAGATGGATGCTAAAAAGAATCAGTTCTTTTCTGTCATTACAATTCAAAATCACTCCCCATTTATAGCAGGAGAACCTTCAGACTTAACAGCAACAGCCAAAGGATTTTCGGATGATGAAAATACAAAGTTAACAAATTATTCACGTCTTTTAACCTTCACCGACACTGCCACCCAATCCTTCCTTGAAAGTCTTTCTAAAATAGATAAGAAGATTACAGTGGTGTTTTATGGGGATCACTTGCCAGGACTTTATCCTGAGTCGGCCTTTAAGAATAATCCGGAGAGTCAGTATCAGACAGACTACTTCATTTGGAGTAATTTTGATGCTCCAAAATTGAATTATCCTTTGGTCAATTCAAGTGATTTCTCCGCCATGGTCTTTGAACAAACCAATTCAAAAGTTTCACCTTACTATGCTTTGTTGACAGAAGTATTAAAAAAAGCAAGTGTCGATAAAAAGGCCTTAGAAGGAGAAGCACAAGAGATTGCGGACGATTTAAAAATGGTTGAATATGACTTGATTAGTGGGAAAGGATACCTATCTAAAGACTTCTTTAAAATTCCAACCAACTAATCCCATTAAAGGGAGAGTCAGCAGTTAAAAATCTTTGTGTTTTTAACTGTCGGACTCCCTTTTTTTTGCTTTTTATGCTAAACTATTAGATGGGGGTATGCTCATGATTAAGATATTTGGAAAGGTCCATTATCATTGGCAACCGGACTTATCTATTCTTGTGACTTATTGGTCCATTGCAGTGATTCCGGTCTTTATTGGACTGGCCTTGATGTATGAGAGCTCTAGTGTGCCAACGCTAGTTTTGTTTTCGTTCTTTTTATTTATGGTCTTGCTCGCGATTGGAGTTCATCGTTACTTTACTATTTATGATGATGGGATTTTACGGATTATTACAGCCAATCCTTTTACCCCAATTAAAGTGAAGATCACTTCCATTGAGAAAGTAGAAGTGAATAAGAAGTCTATCAAACTCGTCTTTAATAATGGTTCGCGTAGTCGGACATTCTGTATGCGCAAATGGCCGAAAAAATACTTTATCAATGCACTTGCCTTAAATCCCTATTTTAAGGGGGAAGTAGTTTTGACGGATAACTTTATTCATGTGGACTACTATGAGATGTATTATGCAGACAAATAAAAAGCCCTCTTAATCTTTAAGAGAGCATGAGTGGGGCATTCTCTGATAGCCTCGAGAACATCGTTTGTGAGAGGGACTTCTTTTTCGAGGAGGTCGTCCTCTTCGGTAAATTTGACGATACCATTATCATGGTAATCGAACAACTCAGAGTAGGTTTGACAGAGACCGCAAGCGATGCAACGATCTGGAATTAACGTAACTTTCATACTTCTATTGTAATGATTTTTACGAGAAAAAACAAGGAGGAAGTCATGGCAAAAGAACCATGGGAAGAAGACATTTACGATGATGGAGAAGAAACATTGAAAAGAACGAGTAAATTAAATGGAGTGAAGGCTGATCGTCTCTTAACGATTTTGGCGATTATTTTCTTTGTGGTGGTTGTGGCTATGGTGTGTTTGTTGATTTTCCTTTCTACCGGAGGAAGCGACAAATCAAAACAAATGGCTGGTTTCTACAATGGAGAGACTAAGGTTGAACAGACATCATCAGCTCCTGTAGCACAGACGGACCAAGCAGCTACTAAAGATAGTTCAAAAGATGAGAACTCTGAAGAAGGCACGATCACTGTTCAAGCAGGTGAAGGGGAAGCAGCGATCGCTGCGCGTGCTGGTATTTCCATTGCCCAATTGGAACAGTTAAATCCATCCCACATGTCTACAGGATCTTGGTACGCCAATCCTGGTGATGTCGTTAAGATTCAGTAGGAGTAGAGAATGAAACAAATTCAAATTGCTATTGATGGCCCCGCTTCTAGTGGAAAGTCTACGGTTGCCAAAAAAATTATTGCTAAGGATCTGGGTTATACCTATTTGGATACAGGAGCTATGTACCGTGCGGCGACTTACCTAGCTTTGCAAAATAATTTAACAGCTGAACAGGTTGATGACCTCTTAGATCTTTTAGATCAGTATCCAATTAGCTTCGGTCGTTCGGAAGAAGGAGAGCAGCTTGTCTTTGTAGCAGACGTAGATATTACTCACCCGATTCGCGATAACCAAGTGACCAACAATGTTTCATGGGTTGCAGCACTTGCGCCAGTCCGTGAAAAACTTGTCACTCTACAGCAAGCAATTGCAGCAGAGGGGGGCATCGTCATGGATGGTCGTGATATTGGGACCGTCGTTCTTCCACATGCAGAGTTGAAGATCTTCTTGGTCGCTTCTGTTGAGGAGCGGGCGGAACGTCGTTATAAGGAAAATGTTGAGAAGGGCATCACAGCGGATCTTGAATTGTTGAAAAAAGAAATCGCTGAGCGGGACTATAAGGACAGCCACCGTGCCGTTTCTCCTTTGAAACCTGCAGCTGATGCCATTCATTTTGATACGACGGGTGTTGGAATTGCAGACGTTGTTGCATTTATTGAAGAAAAAGCAAAAAAACTTCTTGACAAAGAATAAAAAACTTGATATCATATAAAAGTTGAGAAAAGCAGAAGTGAGAACTTCTCGCCTTGTGACGCAAGTTGCCTGGCCCCTACGGATCAAGTTTCAGTAATGAAATACATCATGTAGTTCGGGCCTGTTTTGCAGGTCCGTTCTTTGTTTTTCTCGAATAATAAAAAAGAGGTGAAAACCATAGCAAAGCAAGACTTATTCATCAATGATGAAATTCGTGTACGTGAAGTTCGCTTAATCGGTCTTGAAGGTGAGCAATTGGGTATCAAACCACTTAGCGAAGCGCAGGCACTTGCGGACGACGCTAATGTTGACTTGGTTCTCATTCAACCTCAAGCTAAACCTCCTGTTGCAAAAATTATGGACTACGGTAAGTTCAAATTTGAGTACCAGAAGAAGCAAAAAAAGAACAACGCAAAAAAACAAAGCGTTGTGACCGTGAAAGAAGTTCGTTTGAGCCCAGTGATTGACAAGGGTGATTTCGATACGAAACTTCGCAATGCTCGCAAATTCCTTGAAAAAGGAAATAAAGTGAAGGTATCCATTCGCTTTAAGGGTCGGATGATTACCCACAAAGAGATTGGTGCTAAAGTTTTAGCCGACTTCGCTGAAGCGACACAAGATGTGGCGATCATCGAACAACGTGCTAAGATGGATGGACGTCAAATGTTCATGCAATTGGCGCCAGCAACTGACAAGAAATAATCTGTCAGAAAGTTAAAAAAAGGAGAAAAATATCATGCCAAAAACAAAAAAACACCGCGCATCAGCTAAACGTTTCAAACGTACAGGTTCTGGTGGACTTAAACGTTTCCGTGCTTACACTTCTCACCGTTTCCACGGAAAAAAACTAAGAAACAACGTCGTCATCTTCGTAAAGCATCTATGGTGCATGCAGGAGATTTCAAACGTATCAAAGCAATGCTTACTCGCTTGAAATAATCGCGTATTCGTAAGTAAAGAATTCTAGGAAATATTGGAGGAAATATAAATGGCACGTGTTAAAGGTGGCGTTGTATCACGCAAACGTCGTAAACGTATTCTTAAATTAGCTAAAGGTTACTATGGAGCTAAACATATCTTGTTCCGTACTGCAAAAGAACAAGTAATGAACTCTTACTACTATGCATACCGTGACCGTCGTCAAAAGAAACGTGACTTCCGTAAATTGTGGATCACACGTATCAATGCGGCAGCTCGTTTGAACGGACTTTCATACTCACAATTGATGCATGGTTTGAAATTGGCTGAGATCGAAGTTAACCGTAAAATGCTTGCTGACTTGGCTGTTAACGATGCAGCAGCTTTCACAGCTCTTGCAGATGCAGCTAAAGCAAAACTTGGTAAATAATGTTTATAAGGCTGAGAAGATTTTCTCAGTCTTTTTTTCTTACTGATTTCATGCTATAATGAAATCAATTATAGGGAGAAATCATATTAGATGGAGGACCTAAAGGTGACACACAATCGACTAGCATGGGATGAGTATTTTGCAGCACAGGCCTTACTAATTTCAAATCGGGCAACTTGTAATCGCGCTAAGGTTGGGGCTGTACTGGTTAAGGATAATAAGGTCATTGCAACGGGTTATAATGGGTCCGTTTCTGGGACAGATCATTGCTCTGGAGGATGGCTGTCTAATGGTCGAGGGGCATTGTGTCCGGACGATTCATGCAGAAGTCAATGCTATTTTGCAAGGAGCTGAACGTGGAATTCCAAAAGGGTTTACAGCTTATGTGACGCATTTTCCTTGTCTCAATTGTACCAAGCAGTTACTCCAAGTTGGTTGCAAGCGGGTAGTATACATTCATCAGTATCGAATTGATGAATATGCCGAGTATCTCTACCGTGAAAAAGAAGTAGAACTGATGCATTTACCGATTGAAGAGGTGAAACAGGCAATTGCAGAGACAGAACTGGTTTAGTTTGTACTTTTTTTGAAGTGAAGACTGGTGGTTACTGTAATGAGGGGATAGGTATATCTTCAATTCTTCTGGGATAAGTAGAAGAGAATGACAGCCTCAATCTTCTTGAATTTAGTTATCGAATTGGAAGGAATTTGGATTACAACCTGTTTTTCCTATTCATATCTTTATTGCTAGTAAAGAAATATGTCTGCTACTTTCAAGAGTGATATAGATTGAAACTATATCAACTCCTTTTTTAAAACATAGTCTATCATAGTTGAAATGTGTTATAATGAAGTGTTATATGGTCCCGATAAGGTGATAGTCTTTCTATCAGTGCTTTGTAACTCTATAACGAATATTTATTTTAAGGGGGGACATTTTTATGTCAGAACGTAAACTTTTCACGTCTGAATCAGTATCTGAGGGGCATCCAGATAAGATTGCAGACCAAATTTCAGATGCTATTTTAGATGCTATTTTAGAGCAAGATCCAGAAGCACACGTTGCTGCTGAAACAGCTGTTTATACTGGTTCAGTGCATGTTTTCGGTGAGATTTCAACGACTGCTTATGTGGATATTAACCGTGTGGTTCGTGATACAATTGCAGAGATTGGTTATACCAATACGGAATACGGATTCTCAGCTGAAACTGTAGGAGTACACCCATCTTTGGTGGAACAATCTCCTGATATTGCCCAAGGGGTTAATGAAGCCTTGGAAGTTCGTGGAAATGCGGATCAAGACCCACTCGATTTGATCGGAGCAGGAGACCAAGGTCTTATGTTTGGGTTTGCGGTGGATGAAACTGAAGAACTCATGCCATTGCCAATCTCACTCAGTCACAAGTTGGTTCGTCGTTTGGCAGAGCTTCGTAAGTCTGGTGAAATTAGCTATCTTCGTCCAGATGCAAAATCACAAGTCACTGTTGAGTATGATGAAAATGACCAGCCAGTGCGCGTGGATACAGTTGTTATTTCAACCCAACATGATCCAGATGTCAGCAATGAACAAATCCACAAAGATGTGATTAACAAGGTCATCAAAGAAGTGATTCCAGCTTCTTATCTAGATGCTGAGACCAAATTCTTCATCAACCCAACAGGACGCTTTGTTATCGGTGGACCTCAAGGGGACTCAGGTTTGACTGGTCGTAAGATCATCGTGGATACTTATGGTGGTTACTCACGTCACGGTGGTGGTGCCTTCTCTGGTAAGGATGCGACTAAGGTAGACCGTTCGGCTTCTTATGCAGCTCGTTACATTGCCAAAAACATCGTAGCGGCAGGTCTTGCTAAGAAAGCAGAAGTGCAATTGGCTTATGCGATTGGGGTAGCTCAACCTGTTTCTGTTCGTATTGATACCTTCGGTACTGGAACAGTCGCTGAAAGCAAATTAGAAGCTGCAGCGCGTCAAATCTTTGACCTTCGTCCTGCAGGGATTATTCAAATGTTGGATTTGAAACGTCCAATCTACCGTCAAACAGCGGCTTATGGCCATATGGGACGGACGGATATCGACCTTCCATGGGAACGTTTGGATAAGGTAGAAGCCTTGAAAGAAGCTGTAAAATAATTAGTTGAAATGGAAAAGTTAGGGTCAAGATGATCCTAGCTTTTTTTCGTTTTGAAAATTCCTACAGATGGAAAAATAGGTCGATCTGTGGTATAATAGTTGCAGTATTTTAAATACATTGTCCCTTTTATTTCCGTTGAAAAAACGATAGTAAAAGGAAAAAGACTTGAAAGAGCTAATAATTATTAAGATGAAAAAAATTGTAATAAATGGAGGTCGCCCTCTAAAAGGAGAGGTGACCATTAGTGGTGCAAAAAATAGTGTAGTGGCCCTGATTCCTGCAACCATTCTGGCGGACGATATCGTGACCCTCGATGGGGTACCGGATATCTCAGATGTTGCAAGTCTGATTGAAATCATGACCATCATGGGCGCTAAGATCGAACGCAAAGAAGACAGTTTGATCATTGATCCACGTGGGGTGAAGGATATGCCCATGCCATTTGGGAAAATCAATAGCTTACGAGCTTCCTATTATTTCTATGGCAGTTTGTTAGGGCGCTATGGTCAAGCAACTGTTGGACTACCTGGAGGATGCGATCTCGGCCCACGTCCAATTGATTTGCATTTGAAGGCCTTTGAAGCGATGGGAGCCGCTATGACTATGGATGGCTCTAGTATGAAACTTGCGACAGATGGCAAGCCTCTTCAAGGAGCTAACATCTATATGGATACTGTTAGTGTCGGTGCAACGATTAATACGATTTTGGCAGCGGTCAAAGCTAAAGGTCGGACAGTGATCGAAAATGCTGCGCGGGAACCTGAAATTATCGATGTGGTGACCTTGCTCAACAACATGGGAGCTCATATTCGTGGAGCAGGGACAGATATTATTATCATTGATGGTGTTCCGCATTTGCATGGGAACGAGACATCAAGTAATTCCGGATCGCATCGAGGCAGGAACCTATATTGCTCTTGCAGCTGCTATTGGGGAAGGTATCCAGATCAATAATGTCTTGTACGAGCATTTAGAGAGCTATATTGCCAAATTAGAGGAAATGGGTGTGCGCATGACCATTTCTGAAGATAGCATCTTTGTAGAAAAGCAGACAGGCTTGAAGGCCATCCAGATCAAAACTTCTCCTTATCCTGGTTTTGCGACTGATTTGCAACAACCGATCACACCTTTGCTCTTAACGGCTGCAGGACGTGGGCGAATCGTTGATACGATTTATGAAAAACGGGTCAACCATGTGCCAGAATTGGCTAAAATGGGGGCTACTATCTTGACTTTGAACGACCACATTATCTATGAAGGGCCAAATCAATTGACGGGATCAAGTGTGAAAGCGACAGATCTTCGAGCTGGTGCGGCTTTAGTGATCGCAGGTCTCATGGCTTCTGGAACAACAGAAATTACAAATGTGGAATACATCCTTCGCGGGTATTCAGATATTATTCATAAATTGACCCAACTTGGAGCAGATATCCAGTTGATCGAAGAGTAGTGATTGAATCTGAGATCTGGTAGTGGTGCCTGGATACATGAACATTGGAGTTTGAAATGAATATTTGGACGCACTTAGCTGCCTATTCACTGATTGAAACACAAAGGTTGTATTTACGACCTTTTCTCTTTGAGGATGCGGAAGATTTTTATAAGATTGCTTCGAATCCTGATAACCTACAATTTATCTTTCCTGCACAAGCTGATCTTGCTGAAACTCAATATGTACTAGCCAACTATTTCATAAAAAATCCATTGGGGGTTTGGGCGATCTGTGATAAGGAAACCAATCGGATGATCGGCTCCATCAAGTTTGAAAAGTTGGATGAAATCAAGAGTGAGGCTGAGTTAGGCTACTTTTTACACAAAGATTATTGGGGAAAGGGCCTGATGACAGAAGCGGTCAAAGAGTTGGTCTATCTATCGTTTGAGAAATTTCAACTAAAGGAGCTTAAGATTGTCACCCATGTTGAAAATATAGGGAGTCAAAAGGTCGCTTTAAAGGCTGGATTTCGTCTCTTTCGTCAATTCAAAGGGAGTGACCGCTATACGCGTAAAATGCGCGATTATTATGATTTCCGCCTAGGTAGAGGGGACTTCTATGAGTAAACACCAAGAGATTTTAGACTATCTCGAAAAATTACCAATTGGGAAACGGGTCAGTGTCCGCAGTATCTCCAATTTTCTGAATGTTAGTGATGGAACGGCCTATCGTGCCATTAAAGAAGCTGAAAATCAAGGAATTGTCGAAACGCGTCCTAGAAGTGGGACCATTCGTGTCAAATCTCAAAAGGCAGTACTAGAGCACTTGACTTATCGGGAAATTTTAGAAATCACTGGATCTGAAATATTAGCAGGTGAGGAAGGTCTCGAAAAAGAATTTAATAAATTTTATATCGGTGCTATGACGGAGAGCACGTCCTAGACTATGTGTCTGAAGGAGGTCTTTTGATCGTGGGAGACCGCACTAGCATCCAACGATTGGCTCTTAAGCATGACAATGCGGTCTTAGTGACAGGTGGCTTTGAGGTCAGTGAGGATGTGATTGATCTGGCTAATCAGGTAAAAATCCCAGTCATACGAACTTCACACGATACCTATACCGTCGCTACCATGATCAATAAGGCTTTGTCTAACATGCAGATCAAGACGGATATCTTGACAGTAGAACAGGTCTATCGGCCCTTCCATGAATATGGTTATCTTTCAGAGACGGATACGGTAAGAGACTATCTGGATTTGGTTCGAAAAAATCGCTTTAGTCGCTTTCCAGTTGTCAATCAGCACCAGATGGTGGTGGGCGTCGTGACCATGAGAGATGCTGGAGATAAGGCGCCTCAGACGACCCTTGATAAGGTGATGTCACGGACGATCTTTACCACTAAATTGTCTACTAGCATTGCGACGATTAGCCAACGGATGATTGCTGAAGATTATGAGATGATTCCTGTTATTCGCAATAATCAGACCTTGCTGGGTGTTATTACACGTCGAGATGTGATGGATCGGATCAGCAAGGTACAGTTTTCAAGCTTACCAACTTTTAGTGAGCAAATCGGACAAAAGATTCTAACGGAGAATAATCATTACCAATTCACAGTGGAGCCAAGTATGCTTGAAAAGAGTGGTGTTTTGGCCAATGGGGTCATGATCGAAGTTCTGATGAAGATTGTTCGTAAGCTAATGCAAAATATTGGGCGTAACCTGATCATCGAACAGCTGATCATCAATTTTTTACAGGCAGTACAGGTAGATGATGTGATTCGCATTGAACCACAGCTTGTCCGCCGAACAAGACGTTCTGCCCTAGTCGATTTTAGTTTGTATTTGGACTTACAACTGATAGCGAAAGCAACCATTACGATTAAGATTAATTAAACAAAAAGAAATGAGGAGACAATGATTACATTAAAATCACAACGTGAAATTGAAGCCATGGATCGTGCGGGAGATTTCCTTGCCAGCATCCATATTGGATTGCGTGACTTGATCAAGCCAGGGCTTGATCTTTGGGAAGTAGAAGAATATGTCCGTCGTCGCTGTAAAGAAGCCAATGTCTTGCCACTTCAGATTGGTGTAGAAGGCAGTCTCATGGATTATCCTTATGCGACTTGCTGTGGTTTGAAATGACGAAGTAGCCCATGCTTTTCCACGTCACGTCATTCTCAAAAGATGGGGATCTCCTCAAGGTAGATATGGTCTTGTCTGAACCGCTGGATAAGTCTGTTTTAGATGTTTCAAAATTGGATTTTGATAATGTGGCGCAAGTGAAAAAATATACAGAGTCCTATACTGGTGGTTTAGCTGATTCATGCTGGGCTTATGCTGTTGGAAATGTTTCCCAAAGAAGTCAAAGATTTGATGGATGTGACCAAAGAATGTCTTTACAAAGGAATTGAAAAAGCGGTTGTTGGCAATCGCTTGGGAGATATTGGTGCAGCGATTCAAGAGTATGCCGAAAGCAAAGGCTATGGCGTGGTGCGTGATTTGGTCGGACACGGTGTCGGGCCTACTATGCATGAAGAACCAATGGTCCCACATTATGGTCGTGCTGGACGCGGTCTTCGTCTGCGTGAAGGGATGGTCTTGACGATTGAGCCAATGATTAATACCGGTACTTGGGAGATTGATACAGATATGGAAACTGGTTGGGCCCATAAGACCCTCGATGGTGGCCTTTCTTGTCAATACGAGCATCAATTTGTGATTACAAAAGATGGTCCAGTGATCTTAACTAGTCAAGGTGAAGAAGGAACTTACTAAAAGATAGAGAGGAAAGAATGGAGCTGAAGGCAGGTGTCTGGTTTCGCTCTTTGCTCTTTTTTTAGTAAAACGGGGAGGTGACGGATGAAAAAAGTCATAAAAAAAGTGCTGGATCAGCCGTTTATAAAAGGCTTCGTGCGATTTTATCAGAGTGCAGAGTCTGATATCACTAGCATTGCGGTTGCCTATTATTTGTTGATCTCCATTTTCCCTTTGATGCTGATTGCAGCCAATATTTTGCCTTACTTTCATATTCGTCCTACTCAGATTCTTTTGAAGTTTACAAAAAGTCTTGCCAGCCTCCTTATATCGAATAGTGGCACAGATGATTTCGAGTGTCTTGACCAAACCCTCAACAGGATTACTGAGTTTTTCGATTGTTTCTGCTTTGTGGATCTTCTCTCAGAGCATTGCCTACCTCCAAAGGGCCTATAACAAGAGTTATGGGGTGGAAAAGGAGCGTGGCATTATCTGGGGACGACTCTTTAGCTTTCTGATCAGTTTTGCCTTGCAGGGCTTGTTTGGACTTTCGCTCATTCTTTCCATGTTTGGGAAAATGATCGTTCGCTATCTCTATCGGACCTTTTCATTTGATCGGACGATTTATGTGCGCTTACTGAATTTGACAGAGCCGACCATCTATCTCTTGCTCTTTGTCAGTCTGGTCTTGCTTTATTATACTCTTCCAAATGTTAAAATTCCGAAATTTAGATATGTTCTTCCAGGAGCGACCTTCGTTGTTGCTGTCCTGTATGCGATCTTGAATATCTTTTGGAAATATGTGGATCGTTATGTGAGTCATTTCTTAGATGCTCGTTTCTTCGGTTCGGTCGTCCTAGCGGTCATCATGTTCTGGTTCATCTTGGTAGCTAAAATCATGATTATTGGTTGTATTTTAAACGCCAGTATCCAGTTTGCTAGAGAAGCCAAGTTCCAAACGCGCAATGGAGAAATTGTCTCCAAATTAAAAACGGAAGAAGTAGCCTTTTGGCATAAAGAAGCTTCACAAAAATTAAAGCGTCGGTTACGCTTGAGAAAAAAAGATAAAACGGAATAAGGGAGAGTGGGACAGAAATCGGTAATTCGTTAGAATTTGATTTCGTTGTCCCACTTCCGCACAGTTGAGTAGGGCTGTAAAAGCTGATGAAATCAGCGTAGTAGAGCCCACTCAACCACTGCGTCTTGCTCGACAATCCAAAAATAATTGAGAGGCTAGGACTTTTGTCCCAGCCTCTTTTTTGCCATCTATTTTTGTTGCATTTGCAACAAAAGTGTGATATGCTATTCTTAATAAGAAAGGAGGAGTGGGATGAGTATTTGCGTGAGATAGGCATCATTGCGCGAGCTCTGGATTCTATAGCAAATATCGAATTTCGAGATTTGGATCTGGCGCGTGGTCAATACCTCTACCTGGTGCGAATTGCGGAGCAACCTGGAATTATTCAGGAAGAACTCTCTGAGCTCTTAAAAGTAGATCGCTCAACTATTGCCCGATCCGTAAAAAAACTAGAAGAACGAGGACTGATTCAACAGCGCCCAAGGGGTGAAAACCTTAAAACCAAGGAATGGGAATTAACGCAAAAAGGCAAGAAGATTTACCCCTTCATTTTAGGGGAGCATCTTTACTCTGAGGCAACTGCCTTAAAAGGATTTTCCAAAGAAGAAGTCGCACAGTTAGAGGAGTATCTGATCCGAGTTCGTGAGAATATTACCCTGGATTGGGAACTAGTCAAAAAAGGTCAAAAAAGAAATTATAGTGAGGTAAAGCAATGAAAGTGACAGTCGATCAAGCATTTTGGGATTTATTCCCAACAGCTAGCATTACAGTGATGTCCTTGTATGGTATTGATAATACAGTAGATGAAGCCAAGGATCCTTATTTCAAAGAATTATTGGACAAGGGTGCCAAGCGAGCATGGGAATTTATCGATGAAGAAAACTATACCCAGAGTGAGTTCGTTCAAGAGTGGCGCCAAGCTTTTAGCAAGTTTAAAACAAAAAAAGGAGCCCGATCTTCCATCGAGGCACTCTTAAAACGGGTTCACCAGGGACGTGAATTCTATCCGATTAATCCTTTGGTGGATCTTTACAATAGCGTGTCGATGGCTTATGCCCTTCCTTGTGGGGGAGAAGATATGGATAAATTGGTGGGTGGACTCTCTCTAGGCCAAGCGAAAGGAGGCGAACCTTTCTTTCCATTAGGAGCTGAAGAAGATGCACCGGCTTTGGAAGGGGAGATCATCTACTACGACCAAGAAGGCGCTGTTTGCCGTTGTTTGAATTGGCGTGAGGCTCAAAGAACCATGCTAACAGAAGATACCAAGGACGCGATTTTGGTGATTGAAGCTATCAATGAAGAGCAGGCTAAACGCGCACAAACAGCTATGCAGGAATTGAAAGATCTAGCCAAGAATTATTTTGGGGTCGAAGGCACCATCTATCAATTAAGTGCAGAGCATGCAAGTATAGAAGTTTAAAAGAATAAGGCTGAAACAATCGTTTCAAGCCTTGTTTTTATTTTTAAAGACAAAGAGTTTACTAAAGACATAATTGAGGACCACAATGGCTACTTGTGCAAAGAGGGTTTCAATCAGATTGATTTGGCTCTTGTTATTGTGGACGAATTGACCGATAATTCCTGGGAACTGCTTGACAAAAATCTCGGTCAAGGCCATATCTAGAATAAAGGTCCCAGAGCGCGCAATTGCAAATCGGATCAAGCGCTGAAACCAGCCCTTTCTTTCTTGTTTAAAAACAATGGTATCGTTGGTCGCAAAGGCAAAGAGGATCCCAGCAATGTTTCCAATCGCTGTCGCTAATCGTTCATCACGAGACACATGATAGATGAAGAGGCGGGTTACGACGGAAACAAGGGTTGTGGCAACTCCAAAAAAAAGATAGGATAAAATCTCATTATCAAAAAATTTTTTAATTAGTGTTTTCATAAATTCAGTCTACCATAAAACCTCAAAATATGCTATACTTGAAAAGGTTGAAGAAATCAAACCTTCAACCCTTGGTGCTTAAGATCCTTTCGCCAAGCATATTACACGCGGGAAAACCGCTAAAGGAGAATAGATGAAACAGTTAACTGCTCGTGATATGGCGCAAATTGCCATTGTTGCTGCGATTTATATCGTATTGACCATTACCCCACCTCTCAATGCAATGGCCTACTATGGCTATCAATTCCGTGTTTCGGAAATGATGAATTTCTTAGCTTTTTACAATAAGAAGTACTTGATTGGGGTGACGCTTGGTTGTATGATTGCTAACTTATTTAGTTTTGGATGGATCGATGTCTTTGTCGGTGGAGGTTCAACCTTTGTCTTCTTAGGACTTGGACTCATTCTATTTGGTCGATTCAAAAACAAGTTCTTGTTTAACGGTCTTATTCGCTTGGACCATTTCTTGTTTGCGATTTTCTTTTCCATCTCCATGTTTACGATTGCCTTGGAACTATACTACCTTCAAGGCCAACCATTCTTCTATAACTGGTTGACTATGGGATTGGGTGAATTCGCATCCTTGATTTTTGGAGCGATTGTGATCAATCAACTTTCTAAACGGATCGATTTTACAAAATAAGAAAAGGGAGCTTTGGCTCCTTTTTTTCATGCTAAGAATGCAGTAAATTCAAGGCTAAATTAAGATTTTATGATAAAATAAGAACATGAAAACCAGAATGAAAGAATTAGTGGAATTACTCAATCGATATGCTTACGAGTATTACACAAAAGACACTCCATCTGTTTCAGATAGTGAATATGATCAATTATATCGGGAGTTGGTGGAACTAGAAACCGCTCATCCTGATGAGATCTTACCAGAGAGTCCTACTCACCGTGTAGGTGGGGTGGTTTTAAAAGGCTTTACCAAATACCAGCACCAGTATCCCCTTTATAGTTTGCAGGATGCTTTTTCGCGTGAAGAATTAGAAGTCTTTGATCAGCGTGTCCGTAAGGAATTTCCTTCCATCAGCTATGTTTGTGAGCTGAAGATCGATGGCTTGTCCATTTCCCTCACCTATGAAAATGGTGTCCTTGTAACGGGGGCAACACGTGGGGATGGTTCTGTCGGTGAGGATATTACAGAGAACCTCAAGCGGGTCAAGGATATTCCTTTGGTGTTACCAGAGCCAGTGAACATCACAGTTCGAGGTGAGTGCTACATGCCGCGGGCTTCCTTTGATCGGGTTAATCAAATTCGTCAAGAAAACGGCGAGCCGGAGTTTGCTAATCCACGAAATGCTGCTGCAGGAACGCTTCGCCAATTGGATACGAAAATCGTGGCCAAGCGAAATCTCGCAACCTTCTTGTATCAAGAAGTGAGCCCGACGGATCAAAGCAGTCAGGAAGGCGTGCTTGAGAAATTAGCCCGCTTAGGGTTTGTCGTGAACCAAGAGCGAGTGCTGGCTGAGGATATGGAGCAAATTTGGGACTTTATCCAAAAAGTAGCCCAACTTCGAGAGGATCTTCCCTATGATATCGATGGGATCGTCATCAAGGTCAATGACCTAGCTGTTCAAGAAGAACTAGGCTTTACCGTAAAAGCTCCTAAATGGGCTGTCGCGTATAAGTTTCCAGCTGAAGAAAAAGAAGCGAAAATCCTATCGGTGGATTGGACGGTTGGACGGACCGGTGTTGTCACGCCAACTGCCAATCTAACTCCAGTCCAGCTAGCAGGAACTACCGTTAGTCGGGCAACCTTGCACAATGTGGACTATATTGCTGAAAAAGATATTCATCAGGATGATACCGTCATTGTCTACAAGGCGGGTGATATCATTCCTGCGGTCTTGCGTGTCGTCAAAGATAAACGGGTATCTGATCAAGCATTAGCCATTCCAACTCATTGTCCGAGCTGCCAGAGTGAGTTGCTTCATTTCGAGGATGAGGTGGCCCTTCGCTGTATCAATCCGCTCTGTCCAGCACAGATTAAGGAAGGATTGAACCACTTTGCAAGTCGGGATGCTATGAATATCACAGGCTTGGGTCCAGCTGTTGTAGAGAAACTCTTCGCAGCTCAGTTGGTAGAGGATGTAGCTGGGATCTATCGTCTGACAGTCGAGGACCTATTGACCTTGGAAGGCTTTAAAGAAAAAAATCTGCTGAAAAAAACTCTATGAAGCCATTCAAGCTTCAAAAGAGAATTCAGCTGAGAAAGTTACTCTTTGGTTTGGGGATCCGCCATGTCGGTAGCAAGGTTAGTCAAATCTTGCTCCAAGAATTCCATGACCTCGATCAATTGGCTACAGCTGATCCAGAACGAATTGCCAGCATTGATAGTCTCGGTATGGTCGTGGCTGAAAGCCTCAAGAGTTATTTCGCTCAAGAAGGATCCAAGCGCCTATTGCAAGAGCTTAAAGAAGCTGGTGTCAATATGGCTTATCTTGGTGAGAAAAGTCGCTGCTGATGCGGCCCTATCAGGAATGACAGTCGTTTTGACTGGGAAGCTAGAGCGACTCACGCGTTCAGAAGCCAAGGCAAAATTAGAAAGTCTGGGCGCTAAGGTGACTGGATCGGTTTCCAAAAAAACAGATTTGGTCGTTGCAGGTAGTGACGCTGGTAGCAAGTTAACCAAAGCACAAGAATTAGGAATCCAGGTAGAAGATGAGGCCTGGCTTGAAAGTTTGTAGAGGATCTTTATGGTAGAACGAATCAAAAAAGCCCGTTTAATTTATAATCCGACCTCTGGGCAAGAAATTATCAAGAAAAATATTGCGGAAGTCTTGGACGTACTTGAAGACGTGGGCTATGAAACCAGCGCTTATCAAACGACTCCAGAACCATTTTCTGCCCAAAATGAAGCAGAAAGAGCCGCTAAAGCAGGCTTTGATTTAATCATTGCCGCTGGTGGAGATGGTACGATTAACGAAGTGGTCAATGGGGTTGCAGGTCTGGAAAATCGGCCGCAGATGGCCTTTATTCCGACCGGTACCACCAATGACTATGCGCGTGCCTTGAAGATCCCGATGGGAGATCCTGTGGCGGCTGCTCGCATTATAGAAAAAAACCAAACCATTCAAATGGATATTGGTCGTGCCTATGGCAGTAAGTATTTCATCAACATTGCTGCAGCAGGAACCATGACAGAATTGACCTTCAGTGTTCCAAGTAGTGTTAAATCTCGCTTGGGTTACTTTGCCTATGTGGCTGAAGCAGCTAAAATGTTACCGCGAAACAAGGCTCGGAAGGTGCGGATTGAGCACGACAATGGTGTCTTTGAAGGGCCAGCGTCTATGATTTTTGTGGCCTTGACCAACTCGATTGCTGGCTTTGAAAGTGTCGCGCCAGATGCTAAGCTTGATGATGGGAACTTTACCTTGATTATCGTAAAAACTGCTAAGCTCTTTAACATGTTGTCCTTGATGATTCAGGCCATTAATGGAGGCAAGCATGTGCACGATGAAAATGTAGAATATCTCAAGACCAAGAAGTTGACGATCGAAATGTTAGGGAAAAATGCTCAACCATTCCGCATCAATCTAGATGGGGAATACGGAGGAGATACTCCAGTTGAATTGGAAGTCTTCCATAATCACTTGGAATTCTTTGCAAATATTGATGAAATCAACAACGATGCTTTGGTTCACACATCTGAAGAATAAAAACAAATAGTTAGAGCCATGTACGTGTTTCACGAGGAATGGTTCCTTCGGTATTAAATTGGAAATAGGAAATGTTATGCGACAATACCATGTAAAGCTTCATTTTCATAAGCAAAAAGGAAATTATTTTGCCTATGATATGTGGCAGTGGCAGGATCAAGTAGAAGGAAAATCAGTCTCTTTCTCCAAGTTGGATTATTTTGGAGTAGAGGGAAATCTGGTATACGAGAGTGAGGATGCCTTGAACCGGGGCCATGTCCTGGTTAAAGAAGGGGATTGGCTCACCAAGACCCGTGATTTTGAAATCGAACTCTTACCAGAAGGGCATGTTCGAGAAGTATGGATTCTCGATGGAGACGATACAGTCTATTATTCTTTGCAAGCTGCTTTGACGAGTCATGCATACAGCCATCGTCAGCCTCATGCCTACGATATGGCGATGCGTCCTAGAGAGTTTGATGCTAAATGGGCGTATCAAGGCTGGCTCGGTCATCGGGAGGAAGAAGGGGAGCATTGCTTTAAACTGTGGGCACCTACTGCCAAGAAAGTTGAATTGTTGCTTTATCAATCAACCGAGCTGGATGCGCCTATTTGGAAGAGCATTCCGATGACACGTGGCAAACAAGAGTCTAGCTACCACCCAGAAAATACCCATGGTGTTTGGATTTTAGATTTTCTAGGAAATTTAAGTGGCATGGCTTATCAATATCGTGTGCATTTTGAACACCATACTCAAGTGACGCGCGATCCTTATAGCATTGCAACGACAGCGGACGGGATGCGCTCTGCCATTCTTTCAAGAGCAGATCGTCAGTTTGATTGGGGTCCTAAAAAAGGCGCCGATGCGACTCCTTGGCGCTTGGATAACCCTTGTCAAGCAGTGATCTATGAGATGCACCTTCGGGATTTGACCAAGTCACCGACATCAGGTGTGGACGAGTCTTTGCGTGGGACCTATCTGGGGGCTTGCCAAGAAGGAACCGTCAATAGCCATGGTGATGCAACTGCCTTTGATTATATCCGTCAGTTAGGGAGTCAATGTCGTGCAACTGCAGCCGATCTCTGATCGCTTTAAACAGTACGACGAAGAAGGCCGTGTGACCTACAATTGGGGCTACGATGTTCAGAATTATTCTGCACCAGAAACTAGCTTTTTCGACGGATCCATCCAATCCGAAACAAACCATGAAAGAGCTCAAAACCATGATCCGGGCTTATCATGAGGCAGGAATTTCTGTGGTCATGGATGTGGTCTACAATCATATCTACTCGACCGAGCATGGTCCTTTCCAAAATACAGTACCCGATTATTATTACCGGATGGAGCCAGATGGTCGCTTCCAAAATGGGACAGGTGTCGGTAATGAAACGGCTAGTGAGCATGAAATGTACCGCAAGTACATGATTGATTCCCTCACGCACTGGGTCAAAGAGTACCAGATCGATGGCTTCCGCTTTGATTTGATGGGCATTCACGATGTAAGGACGATGAATGCTATTCGGGAGGCAATGGACGCTCTGGATCCTCGCATTCTCCTTTACGGAGAAGGTTGGGACATGGGGAACAGGTCTCGCACCAGAGGACAAGGCTAAGAAGGACAATGCAGCGCAATTGCCTCGAATTGGATTCTTTAATGATACGGAGCGCGATGCCATTAAAGGGGCTGAGGTTTATGGTTCCATCAAACGTGGCTTTGTCAGCCGAAAATCAACAGAGAATATCGTTGCGCGTGCTGTTTTAGGTAGTGCGGAGCTTGGGTCATTATTTAAGTCCGAATCAGGTCTTGAATTATGTGGAGGCTCATGACAATTATAATCTCTATGACTTGCTTCAGACCCTTCATCCGAATGAAGAAGTAGCAGGATTGGTCAAGCGCTCAGAGTTGGCTACAGCCATGAATCTGCTCTTTCAGGGCATGACCTTTATGCAATTGGGTCAAGAGTTTCATGCGGACCAAATTGGTAGCGACAGGTCCTGATGGAGAAATCACTCCTTTGGATCGTGAGCGGGCCATGAATTCCTACAATGCTCCAGATTTTGTGAATCAGGTCAACTGGGATCTGGTCAGTCAGAACAAGGAATCAATTGCCTATATCCGAAGCTTGATCGCCTTGAAGACAAGTCTTCCTGTCTTAGGGCTTGAAAGCTATGATAAAATCTACCAACAAGTCTTTATTCAATCTGCAACTGATACCAGTGGTCTTGTCATCTATGAACTTACAGGAGACAAGAAGTACTTGGTCATCTTCAACGCCAGCGGACTTCCATATTACCTCCAAAATTCAAATAAATTGAAATTGATGGTTGGGAATAGTCGTCATAAACGACCATTCTACGTGGAGAATTTAACAGCTTCTATTTTTGAAGTTCTAGATGAAGGTAAAGCGTGATCTTTTTAAAGAAATCACAAAATCCCTGAGTTTAAAAACTCAGGGATTCTTTTTATTTAGAAGAACTGCTGCTGGTCTCGGCTGAGGAAGAACTATCATCTTCTGGGTGCAATTCTTTATAAGTTGGTGCCTTGAAGAGATCAACGGTGGACTGGTTGCCACGTTGGTTATAAAGGCTGGTTGATTTGTCACCTTTTTCCTTTTCAATCTTCTTCAATGCCTTGAAGGAATTGGTGTAGGAATAATCTTCTGGATTGACTTTTCCAAGATCATTGCCCTTGAAGAAGCGAAGGAGGTCACCGGTCTGGATGCTATCGCTAATCTTCAATTGCAGGTTAGCAGCTTCCCTGATCTTGTCCAGTTCTTCCTTGGTTTTTTCGTCTGGGTTCGTGATTTCCTCACCTGTTTTGGTGTAATAGGTCCGGCCACTATAGCTCGTATACTCTGGAGTTACAAAGTAGTTAGCAGAGCGGAAGGCGACGATTTGATCATGATCTGGTGAGAGCATATCTTGACCAACTTGGAGGAATTTGTTGGATTCAATACCTAGCAAATGTTCCAAGGTTGGGAGCATATCGATTTCGCCACCATAGGTGTTGATGATGCCACCCTTATCCATACCTGGAACGACTACCATATAAGGTATGCGTTGCAACATGGCATTGTCATAGCTGGACCACGTTTCAGAGTTCTTACCAAGTAGAGGAGCAAGAGCTGGGTTGCGGGAGTTTGAAATTCCGTAGTGGTCCCCATAGAGAACGATGATGGAATTTTTGTAAAGACCAGACTCTTTCAGGTAATCAAAGAAGGCTTTGATCGAAGAATCTAGGTAGTTAGCGGTCGCAAGTAGCCATTGATGGTTTCGTCCTGTGTCTTAGCTAGAGGGAAGCCAAGATCATCTCCTGACAAGCTGGTCGTATAAGGATAGTGGTTGGAAACCGTAATGAACTTCGTATAGAAAGGTTGTTGCAATCTTTCTAGGTATTTGATGGAATCCTTGAGCATGTATTTGTCATTAAGACCATACTGGAAGGAATTGCTGCTGTTTTGTTTGGTGAAGTAGCTGGCATCAAAGAAGTAATTGTAGCCCCATTGTTTATAAGCGGTATTTCGGTTCCAGAAACTTCCAGCATTCCCGTGGAAAACAGCGCTCGAGTTGTAACCATTTTTTGAAAGAATAAATGGTGCAGCCTGTTGGGTATTGGTTCCACCATAGTTCACCATAAAGGAACCTTGGTTGAGTCCGAAGAGCCCAGTTTCAATCATGGTCTCAGCATCGGACGTTTTCCCTGCCTTGACTTGGTTAAAGACATTTGAAAAGGCAAAGGTTTCTTTCGAGTGGTAAAGTGAGTTTAAGAAAGGTGTCACTTCATACTCTTTATCGTCTACTTTCAACTTGTAATCGATCAAGAATTGTTGGAAACTTTCCAAGTGAATGTAGATGACGTTACGGCCTTTGGCCATTCCAAAGTACTCAGGATTAGGCTTGGCATAATGCTGTTGGATATATTCTTCCACCGGTTTTAAATCTGCTTCGGAAGCTTTGGAACGTTCTTTGTTGGCAGCATAGGTCTGATTAGCACTGTAACCTAGAAAGGCTGGTAAGCCTAGGGCACGAACGACATAGTAGTTTGAGAACCCACGAGTCAAGAGCTCAGGTCGGTCAATTTCTGCGAGGAAAAGGTTGGCCGAAAAGAGCATAGCCGATAAAGAGGTAACCGCAAAACTAGCTCGTTTATTGAAGGGACGATTGTCCATTCGAATCCATTTCTTAAAGAAGAAGAAAGCTAGAATAGGGAAATCTAGAATGTAGATCACATCCCAAGGGCGGAACAATTCTAAAGCAGCAGCTCCGAGACCGGCAGAAACCTTGCTGGAAGCCAACATGGTATTGACCGTTACGAAGTCTGTAAACTCTCGATAATAGATGGAGTTGGAAATCAACCAAATAAATAAGAGAAGGTAGATCCCAAAGGCCAAACTATAAAAGAGCTTGGTTCGTTTGATATAGAGTGCTAGACCGATGAAGAGCAAACTGATCGGCAATGGGTTGATCACTGCTAGAAAAATCTGATACGGTCCCTGAATGTCTAAATTAAAATCAACTGAATAGGCCCACATGGTTTTGAACCAGTAGAGCAACAGAAGGGTCAAGACAAATCCTAGTCTGGTACTCATGAAATTGAGTATCGAATTCGTAATTTTTTTCACAAAATGTTACTTCCTTGTCTTATTTCCTAAAAATTTTCATATACAAGTATACCACAATTTTATGGAGAAAGAAAAAAATGACTGTAAAGCAGAGGAAAGAAATAGGAAAGATCAGGTATATGAAATCGTAAAAAGCTAAAGGATAAGAGCTGAAATAAAATAGCAAAAAAAGTTCTAGTAAATAAAGCCTCCCTTTGTGAAAAACCTCAGACTTTTGCTATAATAGAGGGTATGAAAAAACTCACAGTCAGTCGCCAAGTCGCAACAAAAATCAAACAAGGACAATCTCTTCTTGAAAAGCAAGATTTTGACTCACTTCCTGCTTTGGATCAAGCGGTTCAATTGCTTTCAGGAGATGGACAATCCCTCGGGGTCGGATACTTATCTGAACAAAATAAAGGGATTGGATGGTTTGTTTCACAAGAGTTGGTCGCTTTTGATCAAGACTTTTTTAAAAAGCTTTTCATCAAAGCCAAGCAATACCGTCGTTCTTATTATGCGGATGAAACGACGACAGCCTTTCGTCTTTTTAACCAAGAGGGAGATGGTTTTGGTGGTTTCACGGTTGACTTGTATGGTGAGTTTGTTGTTTTTTCTTGGTACAATCCCTTCGTATTTCAGATCAAGGAAACCATTCTAGCGGCCTTTTCAAGAGGCTTTTCCAGAAGTCCGAGGTGGCTATGAAAAGATTCGCTTTAAAGGCTTGGACTATGAATCGGCTCATGTCTATGGAGAAGAAGCTCCGCAAGAATTTTTGATTCTTGAAAATGGGGTCTCTTACCAAGTCTTTCTCAATGATGGCTTGATGACGGGGATCTTTTTGGACCAGCATGAAGTCCGAGGAAGTTTAGTTGAGGGGCTCGCTGCTGGTAAGTCCTTGCTTAATATGTTCTCCTATACGGCGGCCTTCTCTGTGGCTGCGGCAATGGGTGGAGCAGTTGAGACAACATCGGTCGATCTGGCTAAGAGAAGTAGAGAATTATCAGAAGCGCATTTTGTGGCAAATGGCTTGGCGCTGGATGCTCATCGTTTTGTCGTGATGGATGTCTTTGACTATTACAAATATGCCAAACGCCATGACCTAAGCTATGATGTGATCGTGCTCGATCCGCCTAGCTTTGCGCGGAATAAAAAACGGACATTTTCAGTCGCTAAGGATTATCATCGATTGGTCAGCGAGGCTCTTGAGATTTTAAATCCAGGTGGGACCTTGATTCTCAGTACCAATGCGGCAAATGTGACCAAAGAAAAATTTAAAAAACAAATCGAAAAGGGATTTCAAGGTCGTAAGCATCGCTATGTAGCGGAATACGGACTTCCGGGAGATTTTCGATGGAACAAGAAAGAAGAAAGTAGTAATTACTTAAAGTATTTACGATTAGGGTGGATGTATGAAGTTAGTTGTTTCGATTATGCCTCGCTCCTTAGAAGAGGCGCAACAACTAGATAGTTCGCGTTACGAGGATGCAGATGTCATTGAGTGGCGTGCGGACTTTTTAGAAAAAAGCGAGATCTTAACCGTTGCTCCTGCAGTTTTTGAGAAATTTGCTGGACGCGAGATTTTATTCACCTTGCGGACTCGAGCTGAAGGTGGAGAGATGGAGCTGACCAACGAGGAATATGTTGGGATTTTGAAAGATATTCAATCTATCTATCATCCGGATTATATCGATTTTGAGTATTATAGTCACCGTGAAGTCTTTGAAGAGATGTTGGAATTTTCAAATCTTGTTCTCAGCTACCACAATTTCCAAGAGACACCGGAAAATATGATGGAGATCTTATCGGAATTGACCAGTTTTTCTCCAAAATTAGTCAAGGTATCCGTTATGGCCCACAATGAACAAGATGTCCTTGATTTGATGAATTATACGCGTGGTTTCAAGACGTTGAATCCTGAGCAAGAGTATGTCACCATTTCCATGGGTAAGATCGGGAAAATTTCACGTTTGACAGCTGATTTGACAGGCTCTTCTTGGTCTTATGCTAGAGTTGGAGAAGAAAGTGCTCCAGGTCAAATCCCTCTTGAAAATATGAGAAGAATTCGGGAGTTATTGAATGAAGATTGATGGCTATACTCGGATGGCAGCAGTCATTGCCCATCCTATTCGTCATAGTATCTCTCCTTTTATCCATAATCTAGCCTATGAATTAACAGCGACCAATGCTGCTTATCTAGCTTGGGATATTGCTGAAGAAGACTTAGAAAGCACCATCAGCCAAATTCGTAAGTTGGATATGATTGGGAGCCAATATCTCCATGCCCTATAAGCAAAAGGTCTTTCCTTATCTAGATGAAGTGGATGGGATGGCCCGAAAGATCGGTTCTGTCAATACCATTGTTCACCGTGATGGCAAGCTTAAAGGCTATAATACGGATGGGATTGGTTTCTTTCGCAGTTTACCGATGACCTTTTCGATGAAAAATGGAGTCATGGCGATCCTGGGTGCTGGGGGTGCGGCTTTTAGCGATTGTGGCGCATGCCATTGCGCAAGGGGCAGCAGAGATCCATCTGTTTGAGCGCTCGGAAGGCTATGAGACTTCCAAACAACGCTTGGACCAATTAGGAAAGAATTTTCAGTTCGACTTGCAATTGCACTATATCAAGGATACAGAGAAACTTCAAACGATTCTAAATAAATCTGATTTGATCTTGAAATGCGACAGGTGTGGGCATGGATGGTGAGTCCCTTCCCCATTCCTGAGAGCATTCAATTTCCCAAAGAAGCGATTATTGCTGATATGATTTATTTTCCAGCTGAAACTCCATTTTTAAAATTGGGTCTCCAACAAGGCAATCAGACTTTAAATGGACTGGGAATGCTGTTTTATCAGGCAGAAAAAGCCTTTGAGCTAATGACGGAGAAGGATTTCCCAGCGGACGCAGTTTGGGAAGCCTTAAAAAATGAATATAGTCATTTTATATGAGTGCGAGGGTTTTATACTATTGAAAAAGTTTTTATGACAAGACCCTTGTGTCTTGTTTTTTTCTTGCATAAGTCCTTTTCAATGCAGACAAGGAGATGGATTCATGGTAAGATAAATAGAGAACATGCTGAAAAGGAGATTCCTATGAACGTATCGGTACCTATTCCAGGACATTCCTATGATATTGTGATTGAAAGAGGTGGTCTCAACCAGGTTGGAGATTGGTTGCGCACTCTTTGGGGCGATAAAAAAGTCGCTATTATTTCCGATAACCGTGTAGCTAAGTTATATGCGTCTATCGTAGAGAAGAGCCTTGAGAAAGCTGGTTTTCAAGTGGTGCGCTTTGAGTTTCTTCAAGGGGAAGCCAGTAAGAATCTAACCACTGTTTCAAAAGTTTATGACTTTCTAGCTACCCAAGGCATGACGCGCAGTGATGGAATCGTTGCTCTTGGGGGTGGCGTAGTTGGTGATTTGGCTGGTTTTGCTGCCTCGACCTATATGCGGGGAATTTCCTTTGTTCAGATCCCGACTAGCTTGACCGCACAGGTGGATTCTTCTATCGGGGGAAAGACGGGAGTCAACACAGCACTTGCCAAAAACATGGTGGGGACCTTTGCTCAACCAGATGGTGTGTTTATTGATCCTGAAGTGTTGAGCACTTTGGGGCAACGTGAATTGATCGAGGGGATGGGCGAAGTCATCAAGTACGGTCTCATCCAAGATACTGAACTTTGGGAAGAATTGGAAGCCATGGATGGTTCTGTCGAGAGTATTTTAGAGCATGCAGAGAGCATCATTTCCCATTCTTGCCTGGTGAAGCGAGACCATGTTGTGGCAGATGAGCTGGACAATGGTATTCGACTGTATCTCAATTTTGGTCATACTATTGGACATGCGATTGAAGCGACAGCTGGTTATGGGCAAGTTATGCATGGAGAAGCCGTCAGTATGGGCATGGTGCAGCTCTCCCGAGTTGCAGAAGAAAAGGGCTTGATGCCAAAGGGAATCACTCAAAAAATCGAAGAAATGTGCCGGAAATTTGGCCTTCCGGTGACCTATGAGAACTGGGATAAAGAAGCCCTTTATCAAGCCTTGACCCATGACAAAAAAGCGCGTGGGACGAACTTGAAATTAGTAATTGTTCCAGAGTTAGGGCAAGCAGCGATTCATAAAATCCCTCTTCAAGAAATGAAGGACTTTTTAGAAAGAAAGGAATAAGGTCGTATGAGATATTTAACAGCAGGAGAGTCCCATGGGCCTCGACTAACAGCCATCATCGAGGGGGTTCCGGCAGGCCTTCCTTTATCTGAAGAGGATATTAATAAAGAGCTCAAACGTCGACAAGGTGGCTATGGTCGTGGTGCTCGGATGAAAATCGAGAGTGACCGTGTTGAGATCACATCAGGTGTCCGTCATGGCTTGACCATGGGAGGCCCGATTACTCTGAATGTGACCAATCTGGATCACCAAAAATGGCTGGAGATCATGAATGTAGCACCGGTTGAAGAGAAAAAGAAAAATCTACGTAAGATCACCAAGCCACGTCCTGGTCATGCCGATCTAGTCGGAGGGATTAAATACCGTTTTGACGATCTTCGTAATTCGCTCGAACGTTCTTCTGCCCGTGAGACGACGATGCGTGTAGCCGTTGGTGCGGTTGCTAAACGGATTTTAGAAGAGATTGGCGTTGAAGTGGCCAGCCACATTGTTAATTTTGGGGGAATCGAGATTGCAATTCCCGAGAATCTAACCGTTTCAGAAATCAAGGAAAAGGCAGCGAAGTCGGAAGTTTCGATTGTTGTGCCAGAACAAGAAGAAGCCGTTAAGGCCTACATTGACCAAGTGAAAAAAGATGGCGATACCATCGGGGGAATTGTGGAAACCTTGGTTGGCGGTGTACCTGTTGGACTAGGATCCTATGTGCAATGGGACAAGAAATTGGATGCCAAAATCGCTCAGGGAGTGGTCTCTATCAATGCCTTTAAGGGAGTTGAGTTTGGTCTTGGTTTTGATGCAGGTCGCCTAAAAGGTAGTCAAGTCATGGATGAAATCATCTGGTCTCAGGACACCGGTTATACCCGTCGCACCAATAACCTTGGTGGTTTTGAGGGGGGGATGACCAACGGTGAGCCCATTCTGGTTCGTGGCGTCATGAAACCTATCCCGACTCTCTACAAACCTTTGATGAGTGTGGATATTGAAACTCATGAGCCTTATAAGGCAACGGTTGAGCGTAGCGACCCAACGGCTCTGCCAGCCGCAGGAGTGGTGATGGAAGCAGTGGTCGCAACGGTCCTTGCTACAGAAGTGCTTGAAAAATTCTCATCCGATAACTTGGAAGAATTGAAAGAAGCTGTTGCTAAGCACCGGGACTTTACGAAGAATTTTTAAGAGAAAGAGTTTTCCTTTGGAGAAGAAAGTTGTTTATATAGCAGGTTTGGGCTTGATTGGTGCTTCACTAGCACTAGGTATTAAGAGGGCCCACCCACATGTGACCGTTCTTGGTTACAATCGTAGTGAAGCCTCTCGAACCATCGCCCTTGAAAGGGGAATGGTTGATCAAGTGACGGATGATTTCGCAGCCTTTGCCCCTTTAGCGGATATTATTATTTTGGCGCTTCCGATTAAGCAAACCAAGTCTTACTTAGAAACCTTAGCTGGCCTGAATTTGAAAGACCAGGTACTGGTGACAGATGCTGGCTCTACCAAGGCAGAAATTGTGGCACAAGCTGAAAAGGTATTTACAGACAAGGCTGTTCGCTTTGTGGGAGGGCACCCCATGGCTGGTAGTCATAAGACAGGTGCTACCGCAGACAGATGCAACCTTATTTGAAAATGCCTATTATATTTTTTTACCCCTTCCAGCTTGACGACAGGAGGTGCCACGGAAGAGATGAAAGAGCTTCTGAGTGGATTGGGATCCCGCTTTATTGAAATCGATGCCGAGGAACACGATCGTGTGACTTCCCAGATCAGCCATTTTTCCTCATATTTTTAGCCTCCACTCTGGTCGAGCAGGCCGTAGCTTATGGGGAAGAGCATGAAATGACCCGCCGTTTTTGCAGCTGGTGGCTTTCGGGATATGACACGGATTGCAGAAAGTGAGCCAGGCATGTGGACCTCTATTCTCTTGTCCAACCCTCAAGCCATATTAGAGAGGATTGAAGATTTCAAAGACCGTTTGGATCAGGTGGCTGAGACCATTCAAGCAGATAACGAAGAGGCTATTTGGTCCTTTTTCCATGAAGGGCGGAAGCACCGAAAAGAAATGCAGATCCATCAGCGTGCTGGACGCGATAGTGCCTATGATCTCTTTATCGATGTCCCTGATAAGGAAGGTGTGATCCTCGAAATCTTACAACTCTTACAAGGGATTTCCTTGGTCAATATTCACATTAATGAAGAGAATCGTGAAGATATCCACGGGATTTTGCAGCTGACCTTTAAAAATGCAGAGGATCAAGAGCGGGCTCAAACATTGATCAGCCAGGCGACGTCTTATACTGCCCTTGCTCGCTAGGTCTACAGAAGGATTTGCGTCAAAATACCTGCTTCATTTTAGGAATATTGAAGGAAAAGCAGTATAATAGAAGTATCTTATCAGTAAAGGAGCCTAGAAAATGACAAATATTTATGATCTAGCAAACGAACTCTCTCGGACCCTGCGAGACCTTCCTGAATATAAGGCTGTCGTAGAAAGCAAGCAAGCGATCGAAGCAAATCCAGAAGCGAAAACGCTGTTTGACGAATATGTCGCTTTCCAAAATCAACTGCAAGGCTTGATGCAATCCGGTCAACTTCCAACAGAAGCTGTGCAACAAGAAATGAAGGACTATATGGAAAAAATCCAAGCAAGTCCGATTGTGAATGAATTTTTCACCAAACAACAACAATTGTCTATTTATCTTGCAGATCTTGAAAAGATCATCTTTGAGCCGATTCAAGATTTATACAAATAAGAAGGATTTATACAAATAAGAAGAATGAAAAAGGGGAAAGTTGATCCCCTTTTTTTACCCTCATTATTCCCGGTAATTAATATATGTTTTTTGTTTTGTCAAGAAATTTGTCTGAAAATGATAGACGAGACTCCTAGAAGATGATATAATTTAAGTTACATTATGATATTGTTCACAAACTTGGAATGCTACACGATTGTTCTCATTTTGACCAAGGGGTCTAGTGGTAGAGCGAAGCGGTATTGGTTTTCCGTTTTTTTGAACTTGAAAGGAGATCATGCAAAAAAAACATCACTATATTCCGCTGATTGGAAGCTTGTATGTCAATTACTTATTTCAAGGGATTGCTACGATCGCTATTGCTCAGAATCAAGACTTTTTTCAAGCTCAATGGTCCGCTAGTCTCAGCCAGGTAACCTTAGTTATCAGTGCCTTGGGGCTGGGTAGAATAATCAGCTTAAACCTTTCAGGTTGGTTTTCGGATCGTTTTGGTCGAAGGAAAACCGTCCTGCTTGGAGTCTTGTCCTATATCCTCTTTTTCATTGGGATTTTGTTTACAAGAGATTTTCGGTGGGCCTTTGTAGCCACCATCTTTGGTGGGATTGGGAATGCCTTTTTAGATACGAGTACCTATCCGATTGTCGTAGAAGCCTATCCCTCAGAGAGCGACAACAGTTCACTTAGTGTCCTCAATAAATCCTTTATTTCAATTGGTCAGTTTATTCTACCTTTTGTCACCCGATGGGTGATTCAGAGTGATTTTTATTTTGGTTGGCCTTTTGTGGTTTGCGCACTCTGTCTTGGCATGAACTTCTTTTTCTTAAGTAAGTTCCGCTATCCGAGTGTTCAGGCCAAAGCGATTATCGAAAAAGAAGAGGACACTACTAATCGAAAAGCTTGGAGTGCAGAAGGGGCTGCCCTCATGATCTTCTCCTTTGTATCGGTTTCTTTGTTTAATATCTTTATCTTATGGATTCCAACTTATTCTGAAACCATTCTAAAGATTTCTAAAGAAAATAGCCCGCTTTTCGTGAGTGTTTATAGTATCGGCTCCTTTATCTCTGTTTTTCTCACTTCTTACTTAGTGCGGAAAAAATGGGATATTCCAAACTTGATGCTGGTTTGTCTCTTATTGACAGCGGCCTCTATGCTCTATATGATTGTCTCCCCATCGATGCTTTCTGTTATTATTGCAAGTATCGGCGTTGGTTGCTTTTCTGCCGGAGGGATTTGGCAATTGGGGCTGGCCTTGCTCTTGGAATTTTATCCCCACCATAAAGGGATTGTCACAAGTTTCTATTCCTTAACGACTTCAATATCTGTCATGGTTACCCCGTATCTTACAGGGTTGATGGTAGAGAAGTCTGTCGTCTATGTCTTCATCTATAACATTCTACTTGCCTTACTTGGTTTCCTTGCGATAGCAGTAGTTCAGAGAAGATACCGTGTCTTAAAATTAGAAAAAAATAAATGAGGTGTTCTTATGTCAGAACGTATTACTGGTCATACTTTACTCGTTAGCTTGATTGCTACTCCAATCCGTCATAGCTTGTCACCAACTATGTGGAATGAAGCTTTTGCGAAGAATGGGATGGATTATGCCTACCTAGCATTTGAAGTGGGCAATGAAGAATTAGCCGATGCTGTTCAAGGAATTCGTGCCTTGAAGATTCAAGGTTCTAACGTTTCTATGCCAAATAAACAAGCCATTCTCCCATTGTTGGATGAGTTGTCACCTGCTGCTAAATTGGTCGGTGCAGTCAATACTGTGGTGAATGTGAATGAAACAGGTCACTTGGTGGGTCATGTGACAGATGGGACAGGTGCGATGCGTGCCTTAGCTTCTGAAGGGATCGATATCAAAGATCGTATCGTAACCATGACAGGATGTGGTGGAGCTGGTACTGCCATTGCCATTCAAGCTGCCTTAGATGGTGTCAAAGAATTGCGCATCTTTAACCGTGACGATGAATTCTATGCAAACGGAGAAGAAACTGTTCGTAAAATTTTGGAACATACCAATACCAAAGCCACTCTTCACCATTTAGAAGACCAAGAAGCCTTCAAACAATCTATTGCTGAGTCTTCTGTTTATATTGATGCGACAAGTGTAGGGATGAAACCACAAGAGGACCTTTCTTTAATTACAGATCCAGCTGTGATTCGTCCAGACCTTGCGATTATGGATGTTGTTTATGCACCTGCTGAAACAAAATTGTTGAAATTTGCCCGTGAAAATGGAGCAACCATTGCCTTTAATGGTTTGAAAATGATGCTCTTCCAAGGGGCAGAAGCCTTCCATTTGATTACAGGTGAAGAAATGCCAATCGAGCATGTTGAATCTGTTTTGTTTAAATAAAAAAATATAGGGAGACATAAGTGTATGACTAAGAAACATTATTATTTTACGGCCCTGGCTTTGTATATCAATTACATCGTTCACGGGATCGGTGTCGTGATCATTTCACAAAATAAGGCAGCGCTTGGAATTCAATGGAATACCAATGAAGCCGGCGTTATGACCGTTGTATCCATGCTTGGGATTGGACGCTTGATCGCTATCGTATTTTCAGGCTACCTATCAGATAAATTTGGACGTAAACCCTTTGTCTTGCTAGGGATGGCAAGCTACATCCTCTACTTTGTCGGCTTGATCTATGCACCAAATACAACGGTTGTCTGCGATTCTAACGGTCATTGCAGGGATTGCCAATTCCTTCTTGGATTCAGGAACCTATCCAGCCTTGATGGAGTCCTTCCCTAAAAAAGCTGGTACAGCAACCGTCTTGATCAAGGCAGCTGTTCAAATTGGTCAATGGATCCTTCCATTTATCTTGATTTTGGCTTCTGCGATGAAGAGCTACCAGTTGACCTTCTACATTGCAGCCGTTGCCCTCTTAGTGAATGCGATCTTGATTTGGAAAGCGCCATTCCCTGACCAAGATCTGAAAGAGGCTGAAGAAGCAGGAGAAGAAGTTGTAGAAGCTACAACAGTCTTCAAAGCACAACCGAAAATGTGGTTGGAAGGTATAGCCTTTGTCGTCTATGGCTTTATTTCTCAAGCAACCTTCTATACGATTTCTCAATTTATTTCCACTTATGGAGTGAAAGCAGCGTCTATGACTGAAAAGTCTGCATCCTTGCTCCTTTCAACTTACTCAACAGGAACTCTTATCTGTGTGGCTTTCACTGCCCTAGTTGGGATGAAGATTCGTCCTGTTAATTTGGTCTTGCCATACACCTTTATGTCTATGTTGGCAATTGGTATGATGTATGTCATGCCAAGCCCTACTGTTATGCAAATCGGTGCTGCCCTAGTTGGTTTCTTTGCTGCTGGTGGCGTTATGCAACTTGGATTAACAGTGATGGGGGAAATGTTCCCAGCTGGTAAAGGAACCATTACCTCTATCTTCTATACATTTGGTTCTATCGCATCCTTTGCGGTGCCATACTTCGGTGGCCGTATGAGTGTTAAAAATGTGATGCTCATGGATACCGTATTTGCTATGATCGGTTTTGTCATCGCAATTATCGTCTTTATTCGTTACTATCAAACAGTCGACACATCAAAATAAAAGGAGACGACTATGCCCCATACAGTTACGGTTGGAAATGTCACTCTTGGTGAGGGACGTCCAAAAATTATTGTTCCACTGGTTGGAAAGACAGCAGATTCTATTCTAGAAGCTGCAGAACAAGCGCGTGATTTGGATTGTGACTTGATCGAATGGCGGATTGATTTTTATGAAGAGGTGGAAACACCTCAAAAAGTGGCCGCCTTGTCTCATCAAGTCAAACAGGCTGTTCAAAAACCGCTCTTGGTGACTTTCCGGACCAAAAAAGAAGGTGGAGAGTTGGAGCTTCCTGATGACCAATATTTTGCCATTTATAAAGAGGTTCTTACTCAAGGAGCAGCAGATCTTCTTGATCTTGAGCTCTTTATGCCTGCGGAAGAAGTGGCTGCGACCATAGAATTGGCACATGAAAATGGTGTCAAAGTGGTGATGTGTAATCACGATTTTGATGCGACACCAAGCCAAGAAGAAATTGTCCGTCGCCTCAGTCTAATGGAAGAAAAGGGTGCGGATATCTGTAAGATCGCTGTGATGCCACAATCGAATAAAGATGTGCTGACCTTATTAGCTGCGACAGCTGAAATGAAGGAAAAAGCAACGCGTCCATTGATTACCATGTCGATGGGAGCGCTTGGAATGGTTAGCCGGGTGAGTGGAGAAGCCTTTGGTTCCGCTGCAACCTTTGGGGCAGCCAAACAAGCTTCTGCGCCGGGCCAAGTTCCTGTTTCAGTTTTGAGAGAGATTCTCGCTACCTTAAAATTAGGATAAGACTTGGGAGGTGACACTTCTCTTCATACATTATGTTTGAAAAGAGGGCCCTCCTTTTTATAAAGGAAGAAGTAAGATGACAGAAAAATTATTTGATCAAGTGACCTTTCCATCTGGAGTTCATCTGAAAAATCGGATTGTGATGGCTCCGATGACAACAGAATCTGCTTATTATGACGGAACTGTGACTGATGAATTGATCCATTATTATGCCCATCGCTCTGGCGAAGCGGGAGCAGTTATTGTGGAAAGTGCATTTGTAAGTGATGAAGGTCGTGGATTTTTTGGGGCGATGGGGATCGACTCCGATGATAAAATCGAACCCTTAAGACGTCTAGCAACTGCTATTAAAAACAAAGGTTCAAAAGCCATTATTCAGATCTACCATGCAGGTCGGATGGCTTTCCCAGATATGAATAAGGGACAAAATCCGATTTCTGCTAGTAGTGTCGCAGCCCTTCGTCCCAATGCCCCTGTACCAACTGAAATGACCCACCGGGACATTTGGATATGATTGAGGCTTTTGCACAAGCAACCTCTCGCGCTATTAAGGCTGGATTTGACGGAGTCGAGCTTCACGGTGCCAATACCTACCTCTTGCAACAATTTTTCTCTCCACATTCCAATCGGAGACACGATGCTTGGGGTGGTAGCATTGAAAAGCGGGCCAAGTTCCCATTAGAAGTGGTTCGTGCAGTTAAAAAAGTCATTGCAGAAGAAGCGAAACAACCTTTTATCCTTGGGTATCGTTTTTCACCAGAGGAGCTAGAGGAACCAGGAATTCGCTTTGACGATACCATGTATTTATTGAACCAATTGGCAAAAGAAGAACCAGATTATGTGCATTTCTCCATGGGGATTTATACCCGGAACTCGATTGTCAATCCAGCTGATCCAGAAATGTTGATCGCTAAATACAAGGCTAATCGAAGTGAAGAATTGGCTAAGATTCCGGTGATCGGGGTCGGTGGAATCTTGCAAGCAGAAGATGCCAAAGCAGCCCTAGAATTAGGCTATGATCTAGTTGCCGTTGCTAAAGGCTTCTTGGTAGAGCCTCACTGGGTGAGTGCCATCCAAAATGGCCGTAAAGTCAAGGATTTTGCAGATATTCATGATCGGGAGAATTTGGTTATTCCCGTACCTCTTTGGAAATTCATGGATACCAGTTTCCAATTGGTTAAAGATGCGGATGCTGAACTCAAGAAACAAGCCCGCTTGATCGAATTGATGGGGAAAGATCTGGTCTTTACGCCTGGTCAATACAAAGTTGCTGCTAAGGGTCACAATAGTGATCTTCCAATGGTGGTTACTTTTAGTAAGGATAAAATTACCAATATCGAGATTGATAGTGCAGGAGAGTCAGAAGGACTCTCAGATATGGTCTTTGAAAAACTGCCTCAACAGATTATTGATTTCCAAACATTGAATGTGGATGCTGTGTCTGGTGCTTCTACAACCAGTCAAGGGGTTGTGGATGGGGTAGCTGATGCGGTGCGTCTCGCTAGTAATGAGGACAATGTTGAGGTTCTGAAAGCCCGTCACAAACCAACTATTGAAAAATCCAACGAAGTGGTCGAAGAAGAAGTGGATGTGGTCGTTGTCGGTGGTGGTGCAGCCGGTATTGCTGCTGCTCTGCGTGCAGACGAACTCGGCTTATCGGTTCTCTTGCTTGAAATTAAGTTTCATCGGTGGAGCCATTTCCGTGTCTGGTGGGAATCAAGTTGTCATGGGATCTAAATTACAACACCAGGCAGGGGTGACAGATGATACGCCAGCCTTGATGATCGAAGACTTCCTTGAAAATGGCAACCATGCCAATGTCATGGACTTGTTAACCCTTCTTGCCAACAATGTCGGACAAGCAACAGATTGGGTACACGACTATATCGGCGTGCAGTACGATATGAAAGGCGGCCTCCATGTGCTGGCGGAATACCAAAAAGATCGTGAGTTGGCTTATGATCACGGTGGACATGGTTTTGCAGCTGCTGTTCGTGATAAACTTGCTCAATCAAATGTCCGTGTCCTTCTTCAAACCAAGGCTCAACAATTGTTATCAGATGGAAAAGGTGGCGTAAACGGGATTGTCGCAGTTGAAGAAAATGGACGTACGCACCGGATCCATTCGCGGGCAGTGGTCTTGACAACTGGTGGATACGGAAACAACAAAGACTTGCTTCCACCACGTCTGCGCAATGTCCTCTTTTACGGTACCCGTTCTTCTATGGGTGAAGGATTGCAAATGGCACAAGCCAAAGGCATTGATGCTGCGACCTTGATGTTGGATCAAGGAAAGATTTATCCAAATGGAATCGAAGTGGCACCAGGTACAGCCAAATCAACCATTGGTGGGAATATTGCAGTTCTGAAAGAAAATGGGTTGCTCCTAAATGTTGACGGAAAACGCGTTGTTAATGAGCGGGCAAGTAACCATGCCATTCTGGATGTATTAATGAATCAAGAATCGAAGATGCTCTACTTGCTGTTAGACCAAGAGCATTTTGATATCTTCCGTGAAGAAGTAGCGGAGGGAGGAATTTCTCAAGCAGATATCGATCAATGGTTGGCCCAAAACGGTAGTCAAACTCCTTACTTCTACCATGCATCTAACTTGAAAGAGTTGGCTGAGCTGGCTGGTATGGATGGAGATACCTTGGAAAAAACTGTTGCTCGATACAATCAGTTTGTTGCTGAGGGTGAGGACAAGGAATTCCATCGTGAACTCCGCTTCCTTCAAAAACCAGTTGGAGAAGGTCCATATTACTTGATTGAGCAAAAACCTCGTTTTGCTACAACCATGGGTGGATTGGTTGTCAATACCGATCTCTCTGTAGTCAATACAGAAGGTCACGTCATCAAGGGACTGTATGCCGCTGGTGAAGTGGTCGGAGGTGTCATGGGAACAGACTCTCCATCAGGTGCCAATAATGCTTGGGCCTTGACTTCAGGTAAGTTAGCAGCCGAAAGCATTGAAGAAAACTAAAAAGACTAATGAGGCTGGGACAAAAGTCCGAGCCTCTCAATTATTTTTGGATTGTCGAGCAAGACGCAGTGGTTGAGTGGGCTCTACTACGGTGATTTCATCAGCTTTTACAGCCCTACTCAACTGTGCGGAGGTGGGACGACGAAATCGAATTCTAACGAATTACCGATTTCTGTCCCACTCTCATTTTTTTACGATTCGTTCGCCAGTAGAAGAAAAGAAACGCAAAAAAAGCTTGGAAACATTCGTTTTTTGTTCCAAATTTTGGATCAAAAATTGAATTCATGCCCTAATTATGATAGAATATGAGGAAAAGCACTCTGGAGAAGGCAATGAAATTAAAAACCAATAGCAAGGGCCTCAGGGGCACCATTCGCGTACCTGGTGATAAGTCGATTAGTCACCGCTCCATTATTTTTGGAAGTCTTGCAAAAGGCGAAACCAAGGTTTATGATATCTTGCGAGGCGAAGATGTGCTCTCTACAATCCAGGTGTTTCGTGATTTAGGAGTCTCCATCCAGGATGATGGGGATGTGATTCGGATTCAAGGGGTAGGCTTTCAGTGTCTTCAAGCTCCGACCGCTCCCCTTGATATGGGCAATTCAGGAACGTCTATACGTTTGATTTCAGGTGTCCTAGCAGGTCAGGATTTTGCTGTGACCATGGTTGGAGACGACAGCCTTTCCAAACGGCCCATGGATCGTGTAGCGATCCCACTGCGTCAGATGGGAGTAGAGATTGCAGGTCAGGGAGAGCGCGATTGCCCGCCTTTACATGAAAAAGGGACACATCAGCTTCAACCCATTCATTACCGTTTGCCAGTCGCATCGGCCCAAGTTAAGTCTGCTCTTATTTTTGCGGCTTTACAGGCTGAGGGTGAATCAACGATTATCGAGAAGGAAAAGACGCGTGACCATACGGAAGATATGATTCGCCAATTTGGTGGAGAGATCCAGGTGGATGGAAAAACCATCCGAATCAAGGGTGGACAAGAGTTCCAAGGTCAAGAAGTCATCGTTCCTGGAGATATTTCCAGTGCAGCCTTTTGGTTAGTGGCAGGCCTCATTCTGCCAGATAGTGTGATCAAGATTGAAAATGTTGGCATCAACCAAACGCGGACAGGTATTCTCGATGTGATTCAAGAAATGGGGGGAGATCTCACCATTGAGGATCGCGATGAAAAAGCGGTCTCTGCGAGCCTCACTGTTAAGACTTCGTCCTTAAAAGGGATTCGAATTGATGGGGAGTTGATTCCACGCTTGATTGATGAATTGCCGATTATTGCTTTACTAGCGACACAAGCAAGTGGTCAGACCGTGATTGTGGATGCTGAGGAGCTTCGTGTGAAAGAAACGGACCGCATCCAGGTCGTAGCAGATAGCCTCAATGCCATGGGAGCTAATGTCGTGCCAACGGAAGACGGCATGATCATCACTGGACCGACACCCCTACATGGAGCAGACTTAGAGACCTTTGGTGATCACCGGATTGGGATGATGGCTGCCATTGCGCCTTATTGGTGAGAGATGGAAATGTGGTGTTGGATCGGGCAGAGGCCATCAACACCAGTTACCCTAGTTTTTTTGAAGATTTGGAGACATTACTGCATGGCTAAAATTTTACTTGGTTTTATGGGAGCTGGGAAAACGACCGTTGGTCGGATTCTTGATCCAAAGTTCCATGATATGGATGAATTAATTGTTGAAGAGATCGGTATGTCGATCAATGACTATTTCGCAGTGGAAGGAGAAGCAGCCTTTCGTCGTCGCGAGGCTGAAATGCTGGAGCGTTTGTTGGAAAACGAGGCAGCCATTATTTCCCCTGGAGGCGGGATTGTCGTCAATCCTCATAACCGTGCGCTTCTGGAAAAAAATCCGCATAATATTTACTTGCGCGTGAATTTTGAGACCTTGTACAGCCGGATTCAAAATGACAAAGCCATGCAACGTCCCCTCTTTTTAAACAACACAAAAGAAGAATTTAAGAAGATTTTTGATGGTCGTTTGCCTTTGTATGAGGATATTGCTACCCATATTGTGGATGTCGAGGACAAAACACCTGAAGAAATTGCGGAGATCATTCGATGCTTGTAGGCTATCTTGGTCCCAAGGGATCTTTTACCCATGATGTGGCCACTCATAGCTTTCCAACTTCTGAACGTATCGCCTATCGAACGATCACAGATGTCATCAAGGCTTATGAGAATCAAGAGATCGATTTTGCAGTCGTCCCCGTTGAAAACTCTATCGAAGGCAGTGTCCATGAGACACTTGATTACCTCTTTCATCAAGGGACGATTCAGGCCGTTGCAGAAGTGGTCTATCCCATCAAGCAACAGCTCTTGGTTGCAAAGAAAGATCGTCTCATTCGAACGGTCTATTCGCATCCACAGGCCTTGGCACAAGGGAAGGCTTTTCTCAGGGCCCATTATCCAGATGTGGCCATGGAAATGACGGCTTCAACAGCCTATGCAGCGCGCTATGTAGCAGAACATCCAGACTTGGAAATTGCAGCGATTGCCCCTCTGGCAGCAGCTAGTGAGTACGGCTTGGAAGTCCAGGCCAAAGACATCCAAGAAATCGAGGATAATTATACACGTTTTTGGATTTTAGGGGCCAAAGAGCCAGCGATCTCAAAAACTTTAAGTCCGGCCCTTCAAAAAGTTAGCTTGGCCTTGACCTTACCAAGTAACCTGGCAGGAGCCCTTTATAAAGGTTTGTCTACTTTTGCTTGGCGGGGGATCAATTTAACCAAAATTGAAAGTCGACCACTAAAAACAGCTTTAGGAGAATACTTTTTCATTATTGACCTCCTAAACGAAGCGCCTGATCTTCTGCAGTTTGCCTATCAAGAATTAGACAGTTTGGGCATTCAGACAAAAGTCTTGGGTCAGTATCAGGTCTATACCTTAAAAGAAAATGGAATGGAGAAAAGATGAGTAAGGAATCAAACTTTCTATCTCACCATGAGCGAAAGCGATTAGAGTACTTATACTCAAATTTTCATTATTTGAATGAACGAGAACAACTAGAATACAAGTACCTGCTCAAGAAGAGTCAAGGAGCTTATGAGGAATCCAGACCTACTACGCCTGAAGTAGCAAGTACTGAAGAAGTTCAAGGTGAGGTTTCAGAGCAAATCGGTGACCTTCCTGTCTACCAGTCACGTAGCCAAAGGTCTAAGAAAAAACCTGCGGTAGCTGGTGGTGCGGTGAAAAGAAAGAAACCCCGCAGAAAAATTCGTGTGAAGAGAATCCTCAAATGGCTTGCTCTCTTTTTCTTGCTTATTATCGGCGGCATGGTCTTCATGTTTGTGAAAGGCCTCAACAGTAAGCCAGCTGGCAAAGATGCTAAACCAGCTGTCGTCGAGAAATTTAACGGCAAGAAGTCGCGAGATGGGGTAAATATCCTGATTTTGGGGACAGATGGTCGGATCGGTGAGAAGTCAGATGAGACCCGGACAGACTCCATCATGGTGGTCAATGTCAATAACAAAGAAGGTAAGATCAAGATGGTCAGCTTCATGCGGGATACATTGGTCCATATCGATGGTGTCAGCCAGCAAAATATTCCTGAATATGATGGCTACTACGACCAGAAGCTCAATACTGCCTTCACTATCGGGGAGCAAAATAACAATCAAGGGGCTGAATTGGTGCGTCAGATGCTCAAAGATAACTTTGACATTGACATCCAATATTACGCCATGGTCGATTTCAAGACCTTTGCGACAGCGATCGATACCCTCTTCCCAAATGGGGTCGAGATGAATGCGCAGTTTTCAACGGTTGATGGCGAAAAAGTCAGTGAAGTAGAAGTGCCAGATGATTTGAACATGAAAGACGGTGTCGTTCCGCAGCAAACCATCAAGGTTGGAAAACAACGGATGGATGGCCGGACCCTTCTCAATTACTCGCGTTTCCGTAAGGACGATGAAGGAGACTTTGGTCGGACCCGTCGCCAGCAAGAGGTCATGTCTGCTATCATGCATCAGATCAAGGATCCAACCAAACTCTTTACGGGATCAGAAGCCCTTGGGAAGGTCTTTGCTATGACGTCTACCAATGTACCTTTCTCCTTCCTATTGACCAATGGACTTGGACTAGTCGGAAGTGCTGGAAAAGGAATTGAACGAGTGACCATCCCAGAAAATGGGGATTGGGTCGATGCCTACGATATGTATGGTGGCCAAGGATTGCTGGTCGATTTCGATGCTTATAAAAAGAAATTGTACCAAATGGGACTGAGATGATATAATAAGGGGATAGGAGTTTTGAAAACTCCATCCCTTTTAATTTGTAGAAAGATAGAAAACGATGTTAAAGAAAAATGAAATTGTAGACGTTGAGATTGTCGATTTGACTCACGAAGGAGCAGGAGTGGCTAAGGTCGATGGCTTGGTCTTTTTTGTGGAGAATGCCCTGCCAGGAGAAGTGATCCGCATGCGCGTGCTCAAGGTCAATAAGAAAATCGGTTACGGAAAAGTAGAGGAGTACTTGGAAAAATCCCCTCACCGCAATGAAGAACTAGACCTGGCTTACTTGCGAAGCGGCATTGCTGACTTGGGTCACCTAGCTTATCCGGAGCAGCTGAAATTCAAGGCCAAGCAGGTCAAGGATAGCCTCTACAAGATGGCAGGAATCTCTGATATCGAAGTTCCCCTGACCTTGGGGATGGACCACCCTGTTCAGTACCGCAACAAGGCCCAGGTCCCTGTTCGTCGTGTCAATGGTCAGGTGGAGACAGGCTTCTTTCGCAAGAACTCTCATGATTTGATGCCGATTGAAGATTTCTATATCCAAGATCCAGTCATTGACCAAGTGGTCTTGGCACTTCGGGATTTGATTCGTCGGTTTGACCTCAAGCCTTATGATGAAAAGGAACAATCTGGCTTGATTCGCAATCTCGTCGTTCGTCGTGGCCACCATTCTGGAGAAATCATGGTCATTTTGGTCACCACTCGTCCCAAGGTGTTCCGTGTGGACCAGTTGATCGAGCAGTTGATCAAGCAATTCCCAGCCATCAAATCCGTTATGCAAAATATCAATGACCAGAATACCAATGCGATTTTTGGAAAAGAATGGCGCACTCTTTATGGTCAGGATTACATTACTGACCAAATGTTGGGCAATAGCTTCCAAATCTCTGGCCCAGCCTTTTACCAGGTCAATACAGAAATGGCAGAGAAGCTCTATCAGACAGCTATTGACTTTGCGGACTTGAGAGCAGAGGATATGGTGATTGACGCCTACTCCGGAATTGGGACCATTGGCTTGTCAGTTGCCAAGCATGTCAAGGAAGTTTATGGAGTTGAGGTCATCCCAGAAGCAGTGGAGAATAGCCAGAAGAATGCTAGCTTAAACGGCATCAGCAATGCCCACTATGTCTGCGATACAGCAGAAATGCTATGAAGAATTGGCTCAAGAAAGGCATCCAACCAACTGCTATCCTAGTCGACCCACCACGCAAGGGCTTGACCGAAAGCTTTATCAAAGCAAGTGCCCAAACAGGCGCTGACCGCATCGCCTATATCTCCTGTAACGTCGCCACCATGGCGCGTGATATCAAACTCTATCAAGAGTTGGGCTATGAATTGAAGAAAGTCCAACCGGTGGATCTTTTTCCGCAGACGCATCATGTGGAGTGTGTGAGCTTGTTGGTAAAACGCAGTTAATCCTCAAAAGGTTCGCTGAACCTTTTGAGTCCCACAAACGCACCATGTCGAGTGTGTGGCATTGCTTGTAAAAGCGTAAAAACCTTGTAACGAAAAGGGTTATGAAAAGCCTTGTAGGTAAGGCTTTTTCTTATGTGCTGGGGAAGTATCGGAGTGAGAATACAAGTTGAGTATCTTGATGTGATAGCCTGATAGGCTGTCAATCTATTTCCATAAAACCTAGGGGGTACGGAGTTATTACCATAGACTAGGCGTTAACGGGAATAAACGTATCCTCTATTAATGAAACTTAAGCAAGGTTTGATCCAGGGAGATAAGTAGAAGTTAGATGGTACAATTTAATTCAATAAAATCCTTGAAATTTTAATCTTTCAAGGATTTTATTTAGGGATGTAGATAGATTTCAAGTTATAATGGTACAACATGTCATCGTTCAAAAAATGTAATCGTTAAAATACTATTAAATCGTTAGATAGCTCGGATATACTTAGAGTTTAAATGTTAGCGTTTTCGTGATATAATATCATAAGAAAAAATTATTGGAGAATCTGAATGAGAAACGATATTCAACCGGCTTTACAAACAATAAAATCTTATTTTGAAAAATCAGAATTTTATATTCCTACCTATCAGAGACCCTATGCTTGGCAAGTACCACAATGTGAACAACTCATTGAAGATATTAATCTTCATATGGAAAATTTCGATGATAGTTCCCAGGACAATTATTTTTTTGGAGCTGTTCTCATTGCTCAAGAATCTGGAGAAGAGCATGAAGTAACCTTGATTGATGGCCAGCAAAGAACAACGACATTTATGTTACTTCTTAAGGCAATCTTATTGAAGATTGATAAGGAGCTTGAACTTCAACCGACTCTAGATACTGATGCACGCAGATTAGTGAAACGTCTTAATGGTCTTAAAGAGCAGATTGTCACAATGCTTTTCAATGTTTCAGATGACGAAAAAGATGATTTCGTTGATGGACTGTATTATCCTAGCGATGATAGAATAAAGTATCTAAATCATTCGATTTCAGAAAAATATGCTAATGAGATGACTACTATCTTGCTAGGTAAAGATTTTATATCTATTAAAGATAGAGTTCACCAAATCTATCGACGCCAGAAAGACAATCGCTATACCAACTTCTATAAAAACTTTAGATATTTTTACAATATGTGTAACGAATTGAATGTTTTTACTCTTATCAATTTTGCTAACCACTTTATTGATAATTGCCAAGTGATTACTATTACAAGTTATAATACTGATCAGGCAATAAATATTTTCAATTCTTTAAATGGGACTGGTGTTCCATTGACCCCAATTGAAGTAATCGTATCTAAGACTACCGCAAACGCATCAGATAGGAAAAACTTCGAAAAAAATTGGCAAGAGATTGTACAACGTACAGATTCATCTAAATTAGACTTAAATGCGTTAATTACTCACTATATTTTCGTAAAACTTTCAGAACAAAACAGTGCTGATCGAAGAAATCCTGGTATAAGAGCCTTTTTCTCAAAAAATAAACATCTATTGAATGAAGATGTTCTGTTTACTGCTGAACTAAATACAATCTTAAATAATTTTGAACGAGTATCTGATACTATCAATGGTCAATTGATAAACAAATTTAACGGTAATTTACGACCTTTTGTTAGTAGTTATTTATTTTTCAGACAAGACAACACATATCTGGAATACTTACTTAGACTTGGAGTTTTGATTGAATTATCTGAACTCTCATATAGCCATAAACTTTTTAAAGGCTTCCTAGAAGAAATTAATCTGATGTACAGTCAAGTCGATTCAATTTCAATCGACGAACTTATTTCAAAAATAAAGAACCATATTCATACTAATTTTGTTTATGAAGACGTTAAACAAACTTTTGACTGAAAGTGGTGTTTCAAATTCTATTCTTTATGTAAATGAATTCCTGTTTTCATTGGAAAAAGGTATGGACTTTAATTTAAATGGAAATATTGATATTGAACACATTATGCCGCAAAGTGGTTTGAATAGAGAAAATATTATGTCAGATGCTGGACTAGAAAGCCAGGAAGAATTTAGAGATTATGCTGAGAAGCTTGGTAATAAGATTCTCCTTGAATCCGAAATTAATCGTGGAATTGGAGATGCTTGGTTTAGAACAAAAAGAGAGAATACCATAACAAGTGGTCATGGATATATAGGTAGTAAGTTCCCAATAGCTAAATCTCTTGTTAATTATTTAAATGACACTTGGACTAAAACTGACATTGAAGTGGCAACAGAAAAAAAGTCGCTAAACGAATTGCTGATTTTATTTTTTTGAATAAACTAGAACGATAGAATTAAGAGGTAGGTTATAATTATGTCATTAAATCAAGTTACTATAGAAATTCCATTAAATATTCAGAAAAGGATTAGACTCTGAAATTTATAAAAAGCTTACATGCAGTTCAGAATTTCTTAATTATAAACTAGAGTACAAAACCGATTACTGAAGAGTATTTAGAAAGCTAATTTTTACTATAGTTAATATTTATTTCCACATTAAAATTCTAAAATTACTTTTTATTATCTTATCCATTACTATAGAAGAACTCTATCACCACATGTTGAGACGGTATCACTGCTTATACGAGCTGAGGCATCAGCGAAGTAGAGTAGATGATCGACCAATGCGACAAGGTGAGACCGAAGGTCGAGAAGGTGCCTGGGGTATAGCTGTCGTACAGTGAGGAGATTACGACGAAACGATACGGTAACAGCGAACAGCTGAGTGTGAGTCTTTTCTAGTAAAAGCATAGAAAGCTTGGTATGAATCAATAATGAAAAGCCTTGATTGTAAGGCTTTTTTTTGCATTTTTGTGATAGAATATAGGTAGTTATAATCGAGAGCAACTAAGAAGCAGAAAAATATTATATATAGAATAATCAAAATAAGGAAGATAAAATGACAGAAATTGATAAAGGGAATTTAAAAAATTATCTTTGTTTTACATTTGGAATTACTTATATAGCTTGGGGGCTTCTTGCCATCTTTACTCAATCTTATATTTTGGGATTAGAAACATTTATAGGGAGAATGTTACATATAGTAGGTGCACTTGGTCCAGCTATTGCAAGTGGCTTTTTATTTGAAAAGGAATAATATAAAAATTTAAACATTTTATATTTAATAAAAGAAAAAAATAGTAGTATTTATTTCATTATTCATTTGTTAGCAATTTTTGATACTATTCTCTGTATCTTCCTTAGAATTAAACGGAGTATCAATTTATTTAATGCCACTATTCTTTATTCAATTAATTTTTTTGGTGGTGGACATGAAGAATTAGGATGGAGAGGTATATTACAACACTTACTTGATAAAAAAATATACTTATTGGCAATCTAATTTGATTGTAGGATCAATTTGGGGGATTTGGCACCTGCCTTTATGGTTTATTGTTGGAGAAAGTCATCAAGGATTTCCTTTTATTTTATTTTTTATATATACGTTATTTTTTTTAAGTTTTTGTTTTAGGGCTTCTTTACCGCCAAACGAAATCTGTGGGGTATTGTATTTTTATTTCATGCGTTCGCAAATTTGTTAAATCTCTATTTTGTGTTGAAGATTAATCTTATTTTTTTATTATCATTTTTATAGCTTATTTAATTTATACAATATTAGCAAGTAATAGAATTAGTAAGGAAAAAATATTTTAAATTTTTGATCAGTTTAACTATTATCGAAAGTAACGATTGATGTATTTAGATCACAGCTTCTTTAAACAGATTAAACAAGGATGTATCTAGTGAAAGTCATACAGTAAGGAGTTTAAACATGAAATTCCATGAATTTGGTGATAGGAATTTGCCTCCTATCTTGCTGATACATGGCGGTGGCAGTTCTTGGTGGAATTATCTTCGTCAAGCACGGATTTTGTCAGAAGACTACCGTGTTATTCTACCCAATTTGAATGGCCACGGTGAAGAATATCAACTCGATTATGTTTCTACTGAAGATTCTGCTTTGGAGATCCTAGACTATGTCAAAGCAAACTGTGGTGGAAAGGTGTTTGCGATTGGTGGCGTTTCACTTGGTGGTCAAATTGCCATGGAGCTTTTGTCATTAGACAGCGAGATAGCTGAGAAGGCCATCATAGATGGAAGCCTCTGTATTCCTCAACCAAGGTTAGCTAAAATCAACATCTTTCTAGTAGCTCTATTTGGTAAATTGATGTTCAGTAAATTCTCTTGTAAACTTCAATTAAGCATGATGACCAAACTCTATCCTAAACTGGCTTATCCGGAGGAAATAAAAGCTTATTATTTGGAGGATCTGCCAAGGACACCTATCAAAACATTGGTGACCATTTACAAAACCTATATGGGGCGTTACAAGCTCAAGGACACAATTTCTGCTAGTAAGGCGCAGGTTCTGTATATCTACGGTGAAAAAGAATTGAACTATGTGAAAGCATCGGCGAAATTATTTCAGCAGCTACATCCAAATACGATTCTGTATGAAGCAAAGGGGTATAATCATGGCTATTTATCAGCTTACCTGCCTCAAGAATGGATTGATTTGGTGGTACCATTTTTAAAGAGTGACCATTGGAAATTTGATATGCTGTAAGGAGGAATCTTATGCTAGGAGCAATAGTTGGAGACATTGTAGGTTCTGTTTACGAATGGGGCAATATTAAAACGAAAGACTTTCCATTATTTCGTGAGGATTGTTTTTCACAGATGACACTGTTATGACATGTGCTGTTGCTGAAGCCATCATGAACGGTGGTCAGAAGGATGACTTTATTGATGCCATGAAGAAATATGGTAGAATGTATCCCGATGCTGGTTACGGGGCTAGGTTTAATACATGGATTCAAAGCAATGATTGTTCCCCTTATAATAGCTTTGGCAATGGCTCTGCTATGCGTGTTTCTCCATGTGCTTGGATCATGGATTGTAGCTTCTTTGCACGAAGAGGTACTTGGCCATCTAGTAGAAATCTTGCGAGAATTTCTGCAGAGGTGACTCATAATCATCCAGAGGGTGTCAAAGGGGCAATGGCGACGTCTGATGCTATCTTTCTGTGTCGGTATTACTTTGGAGGCTATAGTGGCGACTATGAGCAACCAATCAACGATCATCCTACAGAATGTAAGAGACGCATCAGGGAATACATAGAGAAAGAGTACGTATATAACCTTTCTCAATCACTCGATGACATTCGTCCTAATTATCATTTCAACGCAACCTGTCAGGATACGGTACCTCAAGCCATCATTGCTTTTCTTGAAAGTACAGATTTTGAAGATGCGATTAGAAATGCCATCTCTCTTGGTGGGGACAGTGATACTCTTGCTGCTATCACAGGAAGTATAGCAGAAGCTGCTTATGGCATACCTGATTGGATTAAAGACAAGGCCTATACCTATCTTGATGAGCCTTTAAAAGATGTGCTTAGACGATGGGAGCAAGAAGTTTCAATAACATAACAGAGATTAGATAAAAACAACCAAAAACACTAAAGCGGCGGGATAAGTAACAATCTCGTCGCTTTTGTTTAAAAGTTAATGTTGCTATGGATTTATTCAGGCACCTAGTTAGATTTTTGCTGATTCAAGAGGAGGATACAAGTCATTACTGAGATACAGGATATAAGAATCAGATACCAAAGATTTTCAAGACCAAAACCATGATCTAGCATCAAGCGGTATCCCCAAGAAGCGGGGAAAAGACGCCCGATTGCTTGAAGAAAACCAGGTAGTAAGTTGCTAGGAAACATGATTCCTGAGAGCATAATTGAGGGTAAAAAGACAAGTTGCGCTATCATGGTAAGCTTTGCTTGATTTTTTACAGTAAGGCCCAGTATACTCCCGATACTTAACGATACGAAAATGTAGATTGCCAGTGCGAGAAAGAATAGGGGAAGTTGATTCGGTAGACTTGCTTTAAATAAAATTGGAGCAAGTAGTAGGATCACTATGCAAGTCATTATCAAATGAACAAAGGCAGAGAGAACCATGGTCACCAATCCTAAGTGAATAGGCACACCATTTGCTTTATAAATCTTTTTTATGTCGCTTCCGTATGTTTCAATCAAGGAAGACGGTAAGCCGAGACAGGCCCCCATGGAAACACTCATGACAATCATTGACTGTATGAGTGTACTACCCATTTCAGGCATAACGGAAGTAAAAATACCACCCATGAGAAGAAAGAAAATAAGCGGTACAATATAGTAAGTAACCAAGAGAGACTTACTTCGTATGTCCAATTTCCACTGTAATGCTAGGCTATATAAGAATCCTTTCATTCCGATCCCCTCCTTGCCATTTCGATGAAATGCTGCTCCAGTGTGCCACGATCCACCTTAATATCCAATACATGGATATGTTTCTGTTTGCATTCTTCCAATAATGAAATCAAAGTGTCCTCGATCGTATCTGTTTCAAAAGATTCCTCTCCGTCCCGGGTCTTTAAATGGATGAAATATTTTCTTCCCAACCTGTCTGTCAGTTCTGAAGGAGTACCACAAAAGGCAATCTTTCCGCGATTCAAAATGGCAATGCGGTCACATAGGGTTTCAACTTCTGCCATATCGTGGCTTGCCAAGACGATTGTCTTTCCCTGTGATTTGAGCTTTTGGATTTGTTCGTGGAGGGATAGTCTTCCTTCAACGTCAAGTCCCGCTGTCGGCTCATCGAGAAATAGAATATCGGGATTGCCGATAAGTGCAAGAGCAAGATGTAGTCTTCTTTTTTGCCCAGTAGATAATTGTAGGTATTGCAACTGTTCTATTTCTTTTATGCCAAGAGTCTTTAGCATGGTAGCATCAATGTTTGTATGATTCCATTTTGCAAAAAGCTTTATAGCTTCCATCGGTTTGATATGGGCGGGTAGAGAGGCGGACTGTAGTTGAATTCCTGTTTTCCCGTTTACAACTATAGTCCCTTCATCATATTTTCTCAGACCTTCGATACATTCAAGAGTTGTTGTTTTACCAGCTCCGTTCACACCGAGCAGAGCAAATATTTCTCCTTGTTTGATTTGAAAATCGAGATCTCTAAGAATCAATTTGCTACCATAACTTTTCTTTAATCCAGAAATCTTTATCGCGTTTTTCATGGTTCCACCTCTTCAAAGGGATTTGTTCCAAGCCGTGAAAAATAGACTTGTAAGGCGGGAACTAGATAATCATTGACGATTTTTTGCTTTCTTCCCAAGCGTTTGAGGCGGTGTCAATAGTACCAACTTCCATCAACTTCGGAAGCATGCTCATATCACCATTTGTAAACTCCATAATCAAGCCCCAATATTCTTTCACAACTTGTTGGCTTTGTTCGCTTTCAGCTGGTACGTTTTCTTTTTGAAGTTCCACGATTTGATCACTTAGGTGGTTCAATCTGTCCATAAAGTCTAGTCCACTTTTTTTGTCAAAACGATTTCGTATCTGGTCGAGTGTATCATCATCAAAGCGCTTAATCAGAGAGTAGGAGTCATTCTTCATCTGTAGATTGACAATGATGTCTGCATACTTCTTAAAATTGACCGTTTGTATTTGTAAAACTTCGGCCTTTAGCTGCTCTAGTGCGGCCAAAGAATCCTTAAGTTGTACTATATTTTTACGAATAGTATCTGCCTGCTCTGTAAGAGCTTTAGCAACATCATCAGGTGTTTTTAAAGAGATCAAACGCTCCTTGATATCCTTGAGAGAAAAACCCAGTGATTTTAAAGACAATATCTGGTGGAGCAGCACTAAATCTTTATCAGTATAAAGTCTGCGACCACCCTCACTTTCTGCCGATGGGGAAAGTAGCCCCTCTTTATCGTAGTATTGTAGAGTACGGATGGTAACGCCCATTTTCTTAGCAAGTTCCCCAACTGTCATAAATCCTTCCGGAATTGCTCTATATTTAGCCATAATTACTCCCCTCCTCATACCTATTATACATCGTTACGTAACGTCATGAACAAGATTATTTTAAAAAAATTTGATTGAAAAAGACCTTTTCATTTTCGAGAAAAGAAAGAGAGGTCATAGATAAAATGAAGCATGTGACAAAATATTGACATGATTCCTACCCTTTAGAATATTATTGATGAGTATGTGTCATGATTTAGAAAAGCAAAGCACAATTACAAGATGATCAATAGCAAACACAAGGTGATAGACAGAACAATCTATCACCTTTTTCTGTAAAAACTATTTATCACCAGTTATGAACTCAGCTTTCACTTGAATACTTTCTCTTTCGTATGGTAGAATGTATATACAAATTGTATGTACAAAGGAGAGGTAGAAATGGCAAACACGAAAGCAGTGAATTTTCGCGCAGATGCGATGTTTTACCAGAAAACAAAAGAGGTGCTTGCAGATGAAAAAATTTCTGTGTCAGATGTCCTGAATGCAGCACTTCGAAAAATTGCCAACGGGACTGTGGATCCAAGAGAATTTGTTTCGAGTGATTTGAAGGACAAACAGTATCAGGTAGCCTTTGAAGATTTGAAGAAGGAGATTTTAGTTGGGCACCAGGAAATTGCTCAAGGAAAAGTCACTTCTGTAGCCGATGTGAGAAAGGAATTTGGTCTTGACTAAGTTGAAACGCTATCAGGTCTTCCTTGCAGATCGAGCTAAGCAGGACTTGCGAGAGATTCACGACTATATTCTTGTGAATTTTTATAGTCAGCAAGCTGCAGATGGTAAAGTCGATTTGCTTTTAAGTGCTCTTGAGACCCTAGAACTTTTTCCAGAAGCGTGTCCTCTGGTATCAAGCCGAGGGTATGGTGAGATGACGAATGATGGAAAACCCTATCGTTATATGCCAATAGAGAACTATCTCGCATTTTATTATATGGAGAAGCATACAGTGTATGTTGCTCGTATCCTAAGTGCAAAGCAGGATTGGGTCAAGATTTTTTATAAGTAGGATGAGGAACTTTGTGTTGCACTTCATTTTACAACGTGGCTCTTATAAAAAAATAAGACTGAAACCAAGGTGAAAACTATATGGTTCAGTCTTTTATCCTATTTATGTAGTATAATGAAGGGAGTAGGGGTTCTCCTTTTTAATAGATTTTTTCCAAGCTGATATTAGTCATTCTATTGAGTTAAAATCTAGATTAGAGATAAGAAAGTTAAGTGAATTCGAGAGATTGTTTCTTATTTTATTTTAGAGAATTATCTTATCAGGAAACCATTTCCCTACACTTGGATGACAGGGCTTTTTTTAGGTGTGGGATCTCTCTATCTGTCTATACTTTGGGTGATCCTTTATTTTAGTGCTTTTGTCATCGAAGAGGCCCAAAGGAATATCTGGCTATGGATTGTTATCGGTATAGTTGTTATGGCATCTATAGTAGCAACTCCAATAAGAAGATACTACTTTGATTTATAAGTCATTTTTAATTTTAAGTTAGTTTCTGATGGAAATTATGTAGAAAGAGGAAAAGCATGAAGCAATCACTTGAATTTTTAAAAGATAGAATCACTGATAAGATGCCTTTAGAGGAGATGGTAGAAATCTTTGAAGATTTGTGTAGCGTTCCTATTGAGGATGAGATGATTTTATTTGAGACAGGGGCATATTCAGCTATATCTAATAAACCCTTGTTTCAACTATCGTTAGTAAGGCAAGCTCCAAATGAAGATGAAGAGTTTTATCAAGTTCACCTTGATATTTTCTATGAAGCTAGTGAAGATAATCAAATCTTCAGTGAAGCGACCTGGGACGAAGATATCGAGGAAAATATTTTTGATTATATTAGAGCCTCAGATGTATTTGCTTATGCTAAAAAGCAAGAATACCTAGCAGTCAATATTTATCTGGATGAAACTTAAGAAGAGTAGTAAAGGAAGGAAATCTGGTGGAAAAAAATGAACATTCTTGATCTTAATTCTAATCAGAAGGAGACGATATTATTAATCCATCCAATGTTATCTTCTGCACAAGGGATGAAATCGCTGATTGCAGATCAGATGGGACAAGAGTTTAGATATATCATTCCGGATTTATCTGCACATGGGCAATCAGCTTTGACCATTTACGAATCGGCTCTTAAGGAAAGCCAAATGATTTATGAATATTTAAAGGATCATCATATTAAAGACTTGCGTTTAGCGTTCGGTGCTTCCTTGGGTGGAGTTGTGTTACTGCAATTATTGAATCATAAGGATATCAAGTTTGGGAAACTTGTTTTTGAAGGGGTTAGTTTATGGACAAATGCGCCTTTGCTAGATGTATTTACTAGGTATTTATTGTTAATAAAGCATAGAAAAGCTATACGCAACAGAGATCTAGCTGTTCGAAAGATGGTTTCACTTTATGGAGAAAAAGGAGTGATGATGGCAGATTCTTTCATTGCTATGGATGAAGAAAGCATCAAACATATTTCCCATGATTGTGCATTTGTGGATTTGCCCAACCTTACGCCAGAGGAACAAAAAAGTTGTGTGTTCTTTTTTGGTTCAAAAGAATTCGACTTGATAGCTGCTAAAAAAGTTCTCCCCCAAAAGTATCCTCAAGCCAAATTTCATATTTGGCAAGGATATGATCACTGTCGCAAGATCACTGAAAATTCGGTAGTTTACTCTAAGATCCTGCGAGATGAAATGTTAAGTTCGAACTGTTGATTGGGTAAGCTTGTTACTGAAACAGTAATAGAGTGAAATAGCGATAGATTAAATAATGACTAAACTAAGGAATTTGCAAGTGATTTCATTTTAAAAGTTAATTGTTGGACTTTTTCTCAGAATAGGCTCAAAATTTTGTACGGTTAATGGTGGATTTTTCCCATTATAATCTCTCTACAGTTTTATTTCGTATATGAATTGCAATCGGTGTGATAAGTAGGTATAGCAAGGTCAAAATGATAAAAAATCCGATATCAGCATCCAAAAATACATAAACGATATTAAAGCCAAAATGCATGAAAATAGAATAAATCAGATTATTATATTTTTCCAAAATAATATTCATACAAATAGTAATAGATGTAATCACAACTATGTTAGCAATAATATAAGGAATGGCCCGCCAGTCCGTAAATTTTGAATCAACAACCCACAGAAGTGTATGCCAGAAACACCAGACTAGGCCTTGGTAAATAGAGGATTTTAAAAAATGATATTTTTTATTAAATTCTTCTCTCATATAACCACGCCACCCTAATTCTTCACCAGTCGGACCTGATGTAAATGATAAGAAAATACTTAGTGGCAATGATACGGTTCCTAGATTGATGTAGGAGAACATTGTTTTTTGGGTCATAAGTGAGTAGAGGAAGAGTGATAAATACTGAGCCCAAATGTAAGACCAAATGAAGATAGAAGTGGGAGTAACGACACTTTAGCAGAGAAACACCGCTTAAGGAAAGTTGTTCTTTTCTCATCAGTCCTGAAATACTTCCATCCAAATAAAAGAAGGTATGATGGAGACCATGCGACGATATTTCGTACAATCCACATGATAACAGGTGGAACCTTAAATATTAAACTTGCAGGAGCTGCTACAAAAATAATGAGTGCCCAAACAAGGACATAAGAACTGATGATGTATCTTTTTAAATAATTTACATTCATTTAGTTACCCTCTTTATTCAGCTGTATAGATAACCAGTTCACTCTTAATTCCATTCAATTCAATTATATTATCTGCATCGGGTGAATCGAAAGGTTCAGTTTTTTGCCCATTTTTTTCATAATAAATATTTGTTCCAATCCCTTTGGTAACAGCAGTAAATAGGCTGTTTTCAGGAATACGAATTCTGGATGTTGCTGAAATCTGGTTAATGTCAATTTCACCGTTTAATGAATGACATAATACTTCCATATCAAGATTACAATTTATTTTTACTTTACCTGAAATATCTTCTAGAGTAATACGAGATGTCTTAACGTCTAGTTCAATATTGTCACATTCTAGGGAGTGAATTTCTACAGACTCTGCACGAACCGCGCATTCAATGTGACTAATATAGCGAGTTGGGATTTGCACAAAGATACTGACCGTTTCTTTAGCCGTTGCCTCTGTTACACCATTGTAACGTTTTACATCTAGGTCAATTCTTTTTCTACTATCATCAATTTTTACTTTAAAATCATTTTGAAGTGTAGAAAGAAGATTGGATACCAGACGAACTCGAATCTTTTCTCCCTTGTATCCGGACAATACAAACTTTTCTGCGCCTCCAAATTTCATATCATAGCTCTTGATCTTATCGATATCATACTCTGTGATACTCTCAAAAAGATATTCGCTTGTCTTAAGACTAGTTCTTTCATTACAGATTAGCTCATCGATAGAGATGTTAAATAGGTTTGAGATGGAAATCATATTTTCGATATCTGGAATACCAGCACCAGTTTCCCACTTTGTTACAGCCTGTCTTGATACACCGATTTTTTCAGCTAAAAGTTCTTGTGACATCCCTACTTGTTTACGTATGGATTTTAATTTTTCAGCAAATGTCATGTTGTATGACCTCCTCTATATTCTATGATGTAATTTGTCATAAAGTAGCAATATGACTGATTTTAGTATAGAATAAACGATGATTACAGCACAAGCAAGTAGAGGTTGCATTCTCATTATTTTTTTGCTACTTTTGCGTGGCATTTATCGTTTTTACGTTGATTTTTAGCATTATTTTAGCTATTTTACCATACATTTAAATAATAGAATTAAAAATAATATTTTGAAATCTGAACTGCAGAAGTCTATCGTTATTTTATTTTTTAAAAATTGAGAAAATATTTTTAGAAAATGATGTCAAATATATTTGACACATTTGTGATTAGGAGGTGCCAAATGAACCGGGTGAAAGAATACAGAGTCAATCTTGGTCATTCTCAATTGGCTTTGGCAAAAAGTATTGGAGTTTCCAGGCAAACGATTAATATGATTGAGAATGGGAAGTATAACCCTTCCTTAGATCTCTGTATCAATCTGGCAAAAGAGCTTGGGACGGATTTGAATTCTTTATTTTGGAGGATCGATGATGATGAATAAAAACTGGCAATTGAAATGTGTTAAAGCCTTCTACGATATTACAGGTGAGCTTGACGAATACAAGGAAAAAGAATTGAGTACCTTTGGGAACAACATGTACATGCTCTTTATGTCGGGGATTATCCTTGGTTTCCTGCTCAGTTTCATGTTCACTACAGATTGTGTCGGTGTGATCACGTTTTTAGTATTTTGCTACTCTCTGTACCAACAAGAGCAGGTGATTCATCGTTTGGAACTCGATATCTATGAGGTTTCAGAAGATGAAGTAGGAGAGGCGAAGAAAAAAATGCTAAAAAGAACTTTCTTTCAAACCTTGATTGTGATGGGACTGGCTATTTTTGTTGCTATCGGTCTTTGGAGAACAGGATTGCTACAAGAAAATAAGATAAGCTTTGAAATGTATTTCACTTTTATTTTCCCTCTTGTCATTGGGCTGATTACCATTATCAGTTTCTTGAGTAGTTTCATTGCAAATAGAAGAAAAATCAAGGTGATTCGGGAGTAGATCCATCAGAGATAAGACTGGATATTTATATTAAGATTAAGCTAAAAGTAAATGGAACCTATTATGATGAAAGAAATGAGTAAGTATGAATAGAATAGTAGACGATCAGATAGTGCTTATTCCCTATTATAGGAATGATGAGATCTCCCTTCTTTGGTATCAAGATAGTGAGGTTTGCAAACAAGTGGATAATACTGATCAGATTTACGATGTAACAAAACTTCATAAAATGTATGATTACCTATCTTCACATGGTTCTTGCTATTATATCCAATATGAGGGAGTGTTAGTTGGAGATGTGACACTTCAAGATAATTCAGAGCTTTCTATAGTGATCAGCAAAGAGTATCAGAATTTACATATCGGAAGACGATGTGTTTCTGAAATGATACAGTTGGCCAAAGAGAAAGAAATGGTTAAGGTAACTGCTCAAATTTATCCTTTTAATACTCAAAGTCAAAGAATGTTTTTGGCTTTGGGATTTCAGAAAGTAGATGAAGAGTGGTATGAATATAAGTTGATTTAGAATAGTTGTGTATCATTTTATGTACTAAAATAATAGTCAATATGTTATACACTAAAGAATATTAAAGTAAAAATAAACTTATTGAAAAATCTAATTGACATAGGAGAAGAAATTGCCTATCTTCTATGTTTGTAACCGCTGTTTTCTGCTATAATATCACTAGATAGAAATGTGGGAGTTTCAATCATGGTTACAAAACGGTTTTTGAAAAATGTTATTGTTGCGATGGTCTCGGTTTTTATGTCCTTGGCCGTTGTTCAAGGGGCTCAAGCCCAGCAAACGGGCCTCGATTACCAGAGCCTTCATCTACTGCCTTTTAATGGCAGTAAGCAGCTTGTACTGGGGGATTTTGATCATTTAGGTCGTGCGACCTCAGCCCATATTCAGCTTCAGGACAAGGATGAGCCAAAGAAAAAAAGAGAACCACGGCTCAACTATAATCCGGTTGGCTGGCACAATTATAAGATTGCATATGGAAACAAAGGGAAGAAGGCCTGGCTGTTCCATCGAGGGCATCTGATTGGCTATCAATTTAGTGGCCTGACCAATGAAGGGAAAAATCTGGTTCCTCTAACTGCCTGGACCAATACGGGGAATTATAAAGGGATAGCAGATAGCAATGTGGAGGGCATGCTCTACTACGAGAAACGACTCGATAGCTGGCTGGCCACCCACCCCAATTATTGGCTGGATTATAAGGTGACGCCTGTCTATACGGGGGATGAATTGATCCCTCGGCAGGTGACCTTGCAATATGTAGGAATTGATCGAGATGGCAACCTTCTGCCTATCCATCTAAGTAGTCCCAAAGAGTCGGTAGATGCTTATGGGATCACCACTGTTACCTTGGATAACTACTCTAAGAATGCGACTATTGACTATCTGAAGGGGACAGCCAAGCCATCTTTAGTGCCGACGGAACCAAGTAGTCAACCACAACCAGCCAGTCCTTCTGTAGAGACGAAACCAAGTCAAGCCCCTCAACCGAGTCAGCCAGCAGTGCCTGCACAGCCAGTTCAACCTGTCCAGCCTACAGAGCCAACTCGTCAACTAGCTCCAGTTGTTTATGTGGCCAGAAATGGGAGTGCTGATGTTTATTGGTATTCTAAAGATAGCATGCCACGAAATACCAACTTTGCGAAAGTAGTTGAACTGTCAGAAGAGCAAGCGCTCAGTCTTGGAAAACGGCATACAAGTAAGGAATGAGTATCAGTCATTTAGATGATGAGAAAGCCCAATCGCTGGGCTTTTTGTGTAGGGTAAGTTCTAAATAGGAGAACTAAAATGATTGAAAATATGCTATAATAATAGGACGGAGGTAGAATATGACCTTAGATGTAGATAAAGAAAAAATGATGATTATGGGTGTGATTTTTTTGACAACAAAAAAAGGTTTTTAAGAGCGTCTGGTTTGCTCTTAGCACCAATATGATTGAAGGATGGCATCCCACGGTAGAAGACGTGGAGCGACTGAGAGAAGAGGCAGTTGCATTAGGAGTTGGATAATGGTCAGAAAAATATATGATGGGTATGATTATATAGACCCTGATAATTTATACACCTATCCCCATTCATCTGTTCTCATAAATAAATTTAATGAGAAAAAAATGATAATAAAAGCACGAGAATTAGAATATCGTTTAGTAGCAAGCCAAAGTTTAAAAACTGTTTATTAATCCAATTGAAGTAAATACTGTTTCAGATATTTTAAAGATTCACAAATTTCTTTTTGAAGGGATGTATACTTGGGCAGGTCAATACCGTCAAGTAAATATCTCTAAAAGTGGAAATGCTTTTATGCCAGTTCAGTCTTTTGATATGGCAGAAAAATATTTAAATACTTTGATTTCAAACTATCTACTTTACGCAAATAATAAAATTGAGATTTGTAAAAGTTTAGCTGAGATATTAGATAATCTAAATTATTTTCACCCATTTCGAGAAGGAAATGGCCGTACTCAACGAGAAGTTATCCGTTCTTTAGCTTTGATGAAAGGTTATGAATGTGAAATTTCAATTGGTTTAGATGATGATATCTATCATTTATATATGGATGGAACAGTTTATGGAGATACTAGTAAACTCGAACAACTGTTCAATAAACTATTAACAGAAATATAGATCTGTAGTATATTTTAGTAGGAAACAGTATAAAGTGATGCTTATAATGTAAAGTCATTGCTTCAACAAAGATCTTTAAGCCCAATTGCTGGGCTTTTTGTGTTGCATTACAATCTTAAATAGTTAGTAGTCTAAAATAATCTCTCAGAATCTTGCAAACCTTTTTCTAAAGTTGTATACTAGAAATAGTTTATGGAATCGTTTGCATAATACGATGAATGATGAGAAGAGAGAGCAAAGTAGGAGACGAGACAGATGGAATTAACAGCGATTTATCACCGGCCTGAATCGGAGTACGCCTATCTTTATATGGACGGTCAACTCCATATTCGCATCCGGACCAAGAAAGAGGATATCAAACGGATTGTCTTGCATTATGGGGATCCTTTTATTTTTATAGAGGATCTATATGAGGCAACCAAGGAAATGGACAAGGTGACGACCGACGACCTCTTTGATTATTGGCAAGTGTCGGTATCTGTCAGCCATGCACGGATCCAGTACCTCTTTGAATTAGAGGATACAGCGGGAGAGAAGATCTTGTACGGAGATCGAGGTGTGGCAGCCTACAACAAGGAGAACTTGGACTTCGTCATGAATGGCTTTAAGCTTCCTTTTATCCATGAGATTGATGGGTGTGCTGTTCCGGACTGGGTGGCTCAGACAGTTTGGTATCAGATTTTTCCTGAGCGTTTTGCCAATGGGAATCCAGACATTTCCCCAGAAGGTGTCCGTCCTTGGGATGCCTCAATTGCACCTACAATGTTGGATTTCTTTGGTGGAGATTTGCAGGGAATCATCGATCACTTGGACTACTTGCAGGAGTTAGGAATTACAGGGCTCTACCTTTGCCCGATTTTTGAATCGCCGAGCAACCACAAATACGACACCATCGATTACTTTGAAATTGATCAACATTTTGGTGATAAAGAGACATTCCGTCAGCTGGTGAAAGAGGCTCACGCGCGTGGGATGAAGATCATGCTGGATGCTGTCTTTAACCATATTGGCTATGATTCACCCCAATGGCAAGATGTAGTCAAACACGGGGAGGATTCTATTTATAAGGATTGGTTCCATATTAAAGAGTTCCCTGTCTCCTCAGAAAATCTGTGGAATAGTCGCGACTTGTCTTACCATGCTTTGCCTTTGCGGGCTATATGCCCAAACTCAATACGGCTAATCCAGAGGTGAAGGCCTATCTTTTGAAGGTGGCGACATACTGGATTGAAGAGTTTGATATCGATGCTTGGCGACTGGATGTGGCCAATGAAATCGATCATCAATTCTGGCGAGATTTCCGTAAGGCGGTCTTGGCCAAGAAGCCAGACCTCTATATTCTCGGGGAAATCTGGCATTCGTCCCAACCATGGCTCAATGGTGATGAGTTTCATGCGGTGATGAATTATCCCCTTTCTGTAAGTATCAAGGATTATTTCCTGCGGGGCCATAAGGAGACCCAGCGCTTCATTTGGGAGATCAATAGCCAGTCGATGTACTACAGGCAACAGATCTCTGAGGTGATGTTCAACCTCTTGGACTCGCATGATACAGAGCGCATCTTGACGACGGCCAAAGGCGATCTTCAGTCCGTCAAGTCTGCCCTCGCCTTCCTCTATCTGCAACGCGGAACGCCATGTATCTATTATGGAACGGAGATAGCCCTCATCGGTGGTCCAGACCCAGATTGCCGCCGTGTCATGCCATGGGAGCGCGTGTCAGCGGACAATGACATGCTGAATTTTATGAAGGACTTGATCCAACTACGAAAAGAAGTAGCGAGCATGATTCAGTATGGTAAAGTGAGTCTGGAAGAAGTAGAGCCAGATGTAGTAGCAGTAGAATGGCAGCATGAAGGCCACCTTCTCAAAGCCTACTTTAACCACTCCAGGAAAGACTTTGTCTTAGAAAGAGGACAAGCAGATCTGATTAGTCTTGGGAGCATCTCTGATGATCGATTGAACATTCAGCCAAATGGCTTTGTTATTTATAGGGAAGATTAGGAATGAAGAAGACTGGAATCGAGAGATTGCAGGCTTCTTTTTATAAATAGTATCTTTATTCGCACCCTTATATTATAATAGGAGATGAGAAAGGGGGAGACGGTGATGAAGATTTTAGCAATTAATTCTATTTCGTTTAAAAAAAGAATGATTGAATTACTATTTGATTATCTTTTCATAATAGCTTATTTAGCGCTTCTGTTTTTAGGTTGTATGACTTTTTACATTATTTTTTTTAATGGTATCCCAGAGTTTACAGAAATTCAGTCGCAGTGTCTTGCATTTTTTACCTCTGTTTTGCCAATCACTCTACTTTTTACATTCTTAGATTATACAAATAATGGGAGTTTTGGGAAGGCGAAAGCTGGACTTCAATTGGTTTACCAGAAAAAAACAGTGCAAGCTAGCTTGATTAGAAACACCATTAAATTTGCCTTGGCAACTCGGTCATATGGGCACGATACATGGTGTCTATAGTGAGTTTGATGTGTTATCCATTAGCCTCTCTATTTCGGCGACTCTCCTCGCAGTTTTGCTACTGGCAATGACAATGTTTAGAAAAGATAAGAGGCATCTAGGTGACCTGCTAGCCCATACGCAAGTTCAGCAAAAAGGTGACTAGGATACAGATTGTCTATTCTGTCCTCAATGGAAAAATACACATAGTTAGGAAGTATCTATATGAATGAAAACGTCGAGTTTACGAATCTTTGTATGGTAAGAGATGGCGATAGAGTTCTTGTTATGAATCGTAAAAAAGAGGACTGGCCAGGCATTACATTTCCTGGAGGTCATGTCGAAGTGGGAGAGTCATTTACGGAAGCAGTGATCCGTGAAGTGAAGGAAGAAACTGGCTTAAGGATAGCTTCTCCCCAGATTTGTGGAATGAAAGATTGGGTAGAAGACGGCATTCGTTATGTAGTTCTCTTTTATAAGACAGAAAAGTTTGACGGAGAATTAATATCCTCTGAAGAGGGGGAAGTCTGGTGGGAGGACCTGAAAGAATTTCCAAAACTAGACCTCTCCTTAGATATGGAGGATATGCTTCGTATTTTCTTTGAAGAAGACCTTTCTGAATTTTTCTACTACCAAGATGGAGAAGACTGGAAGTACGATTTAAAGTAAATTTGGATACTGATTCTTCTAATAATTAACTAGACAACTTTTTTAAGCAGTTAACCCAATGGTTGGCTGTTTTTCTTTTTTAATGACTGATTTATTCGTGGAAGCTTGTTATAATAAGAGATAAATGAGATTAAAAAAATGATTGTCTTCTGTTTATAAGGTAAAGGTTGACATGCCCCTTGGGGACAGGAGTATCATATAGTAAAGGGGGCAAGATCATGTTAAGAAATGATATTCAAAGAATAACAGCTTTTAACTCGAAAAAGCACTAGAATACTATGAAGAAAAAAAGGTTTTATTCATCCTCGAAGACTAGAAAAATGGGTATAGGGAATATTCGGAAAAAGGATGTAGAGATTCTGAATAAGATTACCTTGTTTAAAAAATTAGGGCTAACCATAACAGAAATAAAGGACTGTCTGAAGTCAGATGGGGCTACTGCATCTAGTATTCTCAGAAGAAAAGAGCAAGAACTAGAAAGTGATGAGAAACGGAAAGTAGTGTTCGATCTCTATATTAAAGGTGCAGACACGGATCTGATCAATGAAAAACTTGCGGTCATCGAAGCTGAAGACTCACTTTATAAGAGACTCGAAAGAGCATTTCCAGGATACTTGGGGCAATGCTTATTTGTCGCCTATCAGCCTTTTTTACAGGAACCCTTGTCAAAAGATGGAGAAGAAGCATTTAAGAAGTATATTCAATATTTAGATAGCCTTCCAACCTTTGAGTTAAGCAGAGAAGAACAGGATTATGTTGATGAACTGAGTTCTAGTTTTAATATGAAGACCTTAAAAGAGGTTAATGAAGCTAAGATAGCTGCGGTAGAAAGTTATGAAAAGTGGCATAATGAAAATAAGGACACAATTTCTATTTTTTTGATCGCTATTTGAACAGTGATGATTACAAAAACAAGTCCAATGAAAAAAATATTCAAGATCAACTGAAAAACATTTTTTTGATTAACCATCACTACTATGAAGTAGCTATTCCTCTGATTAGACAATTTAGTAAGAGTTACGATCATTATTATAAAAAACTAACTGAGGCAAGTGACTATTATTTAAAGCAAAAGGGAGATGCTCCACAGTAAATCGGAAATCAATATACTTCATAAGATTTAACGATTAAGAGATAGAGTCAGGGATGACTTACCCTTGCTCTGTTTTTTTCAGTTTCTTTAGTTGTACTTTCCTCTACATAGGTGTATAATGTGTCCTTAGATAAACAAATGAGGAGTTTACTATGGAATTAAAAAGATTTTTACAGAAAAAGAACAAGAACAAATCAAGCAAGGATTGAGTACGGCTGAGATTTCTGATAAAGAAGCGACGAAGAAGTTGCTTGCCCTTGTACCGCAAGAATGGATCAAACGCATTCCTTTCTTTGTCAGAGGGCATGCGACAACCAAGACAGTTGAGCGTGTAGCCAAGCAATACCCTGAACTCTATGCGGTGGCAAAACGTCAAGGGGACCTTCCTGAAAAAGAAGGCGAAGAGCTCCGCAAAAATTATGACAGCTATCTTTGAAGAAAAAGATGAACAAACACAAGATTAAATAAGAGTTTTTAAAGGAAATGTATTTATTTCTACAATTACGATTAAACATTCCGTAAAAAGACAATATCAGTTTTTCTGAATTCCAGAATTCTAATATTGTCTTTTTTTCTTATTTTTTTATGCTAAATCAAATTAGACTTGTAATCTTATTGTTTGCCAGTCTCCTTACATGAATGTTCAGAAATCCATTTAGAGTAGATTGCTAACTTTTCATCAGTTAATGACTCCACAGCTATTTTAACGCACATCTCAACGGCCTCATCAACTGTGACAGAAAAATGATAACCATTTAATCGTAAAAATTTCACCAAAACGTAAAAGGCTGTTCGTTTATTGACATTGGCAAAAAAACATGCTTTTTTTTATCAATCTGTTTTTTTCTATTAGATAGATTGTCAGTTTCCGACTAAAGCTTTGAAAATATCATCATATTCATCAAAAATATCATTAGTCAAATCAGAGTCAAGATTGTTATCTTCTTTGGTTGAATTTCCTTCTTTTACAGTTTCTACTACCATTTGCCTACCTCCTTTGGAGTATTATATCAAATAATTAATAGTATGTAAGAAAATAGTTTTTTTAACACAAGATCCTCAACTATAGTTTTAAAATCAGTATTATTATAGTAGAGAGTTTTTTCTTTCTGTTTCAATCTATTTATTGATATAATGAAGCTAAGAAACTTTAAAATAAATGATTCTTACAACAATTATTAGAAGGAACCATTTTATGAAACCATCTAAAAAAATCATGCTTCTTACTAGCTGCGTCTTGGCGATCTTTGCTTTAGCGGCTTGTGGTAGCAACCAAAAGCAATCCAAGGAAAAGCAGGCAAGTTCCACTGTGCAGAAATCTAGTTCAGATAAGGAGCGCTACAAGGGAAGCTACAGCAACCTCAACAGCAAAGCAAGTGTCAAAGAAGTGCGGGCTCTCCTATCTGCTTATTTGGATCAGGACAGTGTAGATAAATTTCTGGGTCTAGTAACGGATTACGATAGCATTGTAGGCTCGGTCGGATTGACGGGTGATTTCAGTAAGTTCAAGAAAACAGACTACAATGTTGAGAAGATCAGTGACTTGTGGACCAAGAAAAAGGGCGATTTCGTCGGGACCAACTGCCGGATCAATAGTTATACTCTTCTGAAGAATCGCATCGAGATTCCTAAGATGAAAGCGGATAGTGAACTTTTATTTGTGGACAATGATGCCATTGACAAAGGAAAAGTCTTCGATGAGGCAGACAAGGAAGACTTTAACATTCTGTATTCACGGGTTCCAACAGAGGCTACAACGGATGTCAAGGTCCATGCCAAGAAGATGGAAGAGTATTTTGCTCATTTCAAGTTCAATGAAAATGCTCGCATGCTTTCCGTCATCGTTCATGATAACCTAGATGGAAATACTCTTTTTGTCGGCCACGTCGGTGTCTTGGTTCCTGCCAAGGATGGCTATCTCTTTGTTGAAAAGCTGACCTTTGAAGAGCCCTATCAAGCCATCAAGTTTGCGACTAAGGAAGATGTTTACAAATACTTGGAGACCAAATACCAGAACTACACAGGCGAAGGTCTAGCCAAGCCCTTTATCATGGACAATGAAAAATGGGTTGAGATGAAATAAGACCCCCAAATGGAAAGTGACAATTTTATATAAGATTAGAAATCTAGGAACAAAGGAAACTATAGAAAAGTGAGGATAACGAATAATGAATCAAACAGCGAAAGAAGAGTATATTCGTATCGTTCGGTTACTGACTGAGGACAGCTCTATCTATGATGCTATTGAAAATTGCTTAGAATCACCTTGGTCTTATTTTGAGGAAATATTGATCGCTATGATGAGCGTGGAATTGATGAGGATGAAACAGAAGAAACTATTATTTGGCTTGGCATTGCAGATGAATTGATAGATGCGAATGAAGCTGTTGAATTAGATTGGAATCCTGAATTAGAAGATTTTAGTTACTTCATGAAATCACTGGCTGAAAAGAAGAATCTTCAGATGGAAGATGATTGGTTTGATGAGGAGGACACTATTACGAATTGGTGCTCTATTCTCGATAGGAAATGGGAAACAGAAGGTTTCTGTGTAGGTGGAATAGACATTGATAGCGATAGTTACGTCCTATTTATTTGTGAAGTGGAGACGCTAAAAGAATTAACAGAATGGAGCAATCGCATCGATCAGCGTATTGATCATGCAAAAAATCTCTAAGGCAAAAAAGTGGTGACAGCTACTATTTAAGAACTGACATTACCAAGTAAAAACAGGAAGGAGAGCGAGAATGGCTAGTCATGTGATAGAGTTTGAAGGAATGCAACTATATGCTCCGATTCTATTTGTGCTAGTTTTCTTGCTCTTTTTCACTGTTCTCCTTTTCCTGAGAAGAAGGGCAATCGTAAAACGTAGTGGTGGTCCCTTTTTTGCCCCTTTCCATATTAGCCGTGGAATCTTCTATATCCATGTCGCTCTGTGTTTCAGTCGGCGAATGATCCCACTGAAAGAGATCAAGCAAATCACCTATGCAATTTTTCGTGGACGATCTGGTGGCGGGGCTCGCTATGCTTTTTATATCGAGCTTAGAAATGGAAAGACTATTCCCTTCTTTTTTGGAAAAAGCAAGCGGAATGAAGAGTTAGTTGCGAAACTCAAGCGAAATGCAGGCAGGTATGGGTTTAAAGTACATGATCCAGGTTAGAATACAATCATCTGTAGTAATAGAATCTACGATTTGTTTCCTTTAAAAATGAAAGCGAGTAGTCCTATGAATGATTCTATGAAAGAATATATCCATCTTAAAAAGCAGTTCCAAGAGCAAGAGAAGGATTTATCCAGCGTGCTGGCTTTCTACGAATTTGCGGATCGGCTGGCTTTACTGGAAACTCCAGAAGCCAAGCAGGTCTTGGTGGATGTTTACCAAGAGTTGGGCTTGTATGCTAGTGCCTTTTCCCTCTTCTTAGAGCTAGTAGACAAGTCTGATCGCAAGCAAGTTAAGAAGCTTTTTACCTTAGAAAAGATGAGTCTCAGTCATGGAGATCGCTTTGCTCTCCCTCGTCCTTTGACTGAAAAAGAAAAAGAGACTCATAAAGAGAAAATCAGTTCCTTGCCAACCTTCCGCTATCATCCGGATCCACTAGGGACTGGTGCTTTTAAGGAAGGGGAGCCTAAGACCTGTCCTTCGTGTGGGGAAGACCACACCATTTATTATGCTCTGAGACCTTATTGTGTGGAGGAGCTAAGCCATCTCTGTCCGACTTGTATTGCTACAGGTCGTGCTGCCCAGAAGTTTGAAGCAGAGTTTATACAAGATGCTGATTGGCAAGGGGTCATGGATAAGGAAAAAGATCAGGTCCTATTCTGTCAAACTCCAGGCTATAGTAGCTGGCAGGGGGAACATTGGCTCTCCTGTTGCCGAGACTACTGTGCTTATCTGGGGACAGTTGGCACTCGTGAATTGGAAGAAATGGGCATTGCAGAGCAAGTATTAGCAGAATACGAGGCACGTAATGAATTTCAGGATGTGGCTGAATACTTAGTCAAGGATGGTTCAATGTGTGGCTATCTCTTTCGATGTCTCCATTGTGAACAATACCATCTGTGGGTTGATGCGGATTAGGGGATGCTCCAAATCTAATAGAGTCATGAACTAGATGAAAGAATAGAAAAGGAATCACGAATGAATAGAAAGCAAGCCCTTTCCATGTATTTGATAGGGACCTTTGGTCAAGTATTAGGAGTCAGCCTTCTGGTGTGGTTTTTAAGAGCAGGAGGAGCGAAGGTTGATTTTACATCACCAATGGGGATCATCGCTGTTGTTTTAGGTGGCTTATCATCTGCTTTTTGGGGTAGTCTTGCAAGCATTAGTTACCATCAATCTAGTTTTAAACAAATTCTAAAAGATTTTTTTCAAGTCAAAGACAGGTTAGCTAATTATTGTTTAGTGCTCGTTTTCTTGCTGCTCGACTTTTTCCCCTTTATCTTAGGTGGTAAGATCACCACTCAATCGTTGGTCTTGCCAGCAGTGCTCTTTTTCAAGGGGTGGGATTGAAGAAATTGGCTGGCGTTATTTCTTTCAACCAACTTTGGAGGAAAGAATACCTTATCTTTCAGCTACTTTGATCACCTTTTTAGCCTGGTCTAGCTGGCATCTACTATACTTTTATATTGATGGTTCTTTAGGTGTCATTCAGTTGCTTCCGTTTCTAGTAGGTCTGCTAACTAACTGCTTTATCTTATCAGCCTTGTATCATAAAACGCAGAATTTATGGATCTGTGTCATGACTCATGCCTGTATCAATTCCTTGTCTCAGATTCTAGTGAATGAAGAGGTATGGCTATCTATCGTCAGTAAAATTCTTATTATTAGTTTAGCAATCATGATTGCAAGAAAGAAGTATGTAACTGTAAAGGAGGAAAAATGAGCAAATTTATTTCAAAACAATCAGTCGCGATCTGGTATGCATTGACTGCCCTCCTTGCTACCTTTCTAGTAGGGCAAGTGATCCTTTGGTTTTTCCCTGATGGGAGTAGTATGGGGGCCTCACTACTGTTTATCCTAATGAACTGTATTCCCCTGATTACTGCGGCGGTCTTTTCTCTTGTCCTGGGTGAAGTCAAATCCTTGGGTGATTTTTTCAAAAAGGTTTTTCTTCAAAAAGAAAGTCCTCTGTCCTGGATCCTAGCATTCTTCATCCCCGTCATCTATTATGGGATCTCCATCCTGCTTATGAATGTTCGCTTTACTGGTAACTCCCTCTTTGCCTTCTTCCTATATTTCCCCTGGACCTTTTTATATGGAGGCCTGGAAGAAGTCGGTTGGCGTTGGTTTTTACAAGATCATCTTTCCTTTCGTAAGCACTTTATACCTAAAATGATGGTTCTTTCCATTGTCTGGTTCCTCTGGCATATCCCTATTTATCAACTCCCTTGGATTACAGCAGGTTCGTCCAACTATCTCATCTTTTACCTGATGATTTTAGGGAATACCTTCCTATTTGGAGCGCTCAAGGAGTATTCAAAAGGAGCTGTCCCTTGTATCCTGGCTCATATGCTGATCGATAGTCTGGCTGTCCTTATGCTGGTTCAAAGTTCTCTTCCTCAGATCATCCTTCTAGTTATTTTCGAAATCCTAGTAGCCTCTTGGCTAGTGGCTATACGAAAATCATTGAAATAGGGTTATACCTCTTTCGGTGGGAGTCTGTCATATTTACCCTTTAGGACTTTAATTAAGAGTCCATAAAATGGTATAATCAGTTTAACGAAGAACCTAGAGATAGGATCAAAGTATCAACACAGTGTCATTCTTATCTATAATGAGAGAGGGGCAAGACCATGCAAAAAACCTTTCAGATGTTGCGAAGAGGAGATCTAGAGGCTATCCGTCAGATATTGGATAAAAAGCCTGAAGAAGTCAATGCTGTTTCGGGTGACAAACCTAAAAGAGATCAGGGACAGTCGCTCCTTCAAGTCGCTATCAAATCGGGACATTTAGATATTGCAGACTTACTCATTGATAGAGGAGCAGATCTTAACTTTATTGAAGAGCCGACAGAGCTGAATCCATTTTGTCAACCAGTCCTCCAAACAGCGGGTGGACGAGCTGTATTTGACTGCAGGCGCATGATCAAACGTTGGAATGGCCAATATGAAATGTATTCGTCTAAGGAAAAGGCGGATCAGTCTTTCAAGGTTTTTGAGAAAATGTTGGAACTTGGGGCAGATATCACTCAGAAGGATAGTCATGGGGGAACCTTATTGCAAACTATTTTAATTGAAACCAAGGAAGTTCTGCCATCTTATTATTGGAAAACAAAAGAAACAAGCGATAATGTCCTCATCACGGATGAATTGCGACATGATTTAAATCGTATTTATGATCTATTGATTTGTTACGGTGTGACTGCTGACGAAATAGCTGTCTATCAGAAGATTCCTCTCAAAGAACTTTACCAGGACAGCCCGACTATGGAATTTTTAAATCGTTTGAAACAGCGCAGATCTTGATAAGCATTTGAACCACTAGTTAAAAGAGCCTCGGGGCTCTTTTAACTTTGTCTGATAGAACTGGAAGTACTATGAAAATGTTAGACCGGATTTTCTTAAAAAAATGGATACAAATCCATGATGAAATAGAGTATACTAGTTTATGAAAGAACAAGATTTTTAAGTACCTAATTCAGGAGGGCAGTTTATGTCTCAAGAAACTTACATCATGGCGATTGACCAGGGAACCACTAGTTCGCGGGCTATCATTTTTAATAAAAAAGGCGAGCAAGTCAGCTCTAGTCAAAAGGAATTCACTCAGATTTTTCCGCAGGCTGGTTGGGTGGAGCACAATGCCAATGAAATTTGGAACTCGGTGCAGTCGGTGATCGCTGAGGTCTTTATCGAAAGTGGCATCAAGCCCAATCAAATCGAGGCGATCGGCATTACCAATCAACGGGAGACGACAGTTGTTTGGGATAAGAACACAGGCCTTCCTATTTACAATGCTATTGTCTGGCAATCTCGTCAAACTGCTCCACTGGCTGAAGAACTTAAAACCAAGGCTATGTAGAAACCTTCCATCAAAAGACAGGTCTAGTTATCGATGCCTACTTTTCAGCGACTAAAGTCCGTTGGATCTTGGACCATGTAGAGGGAGCACAAGAGCGTGCGGAGAAGGGCGAATTACTTTTTGGAACCATTGATACTTGGCTGGTCTGGAAGCTGACGGATGGAGCAGCCCACGTGACAGACTATTCTAATGCTGCTCGGACCATGCTTTACAATATCAAGGAACTAAAATGGGACGAAGAAATTTTGGAAATCCTCAACATTCCTAAGGTAATGCTTCCTGAAGTGCGTTCAAACTCTGAAATTTATGGCAAGACAGCTCCTTTCCATTTCTACGGTGGACAAGTACCGATTGCAGGGATGGCAGGAGACCAGCAAGCAGCCCTCTTTGGTCAATTGGCCTTTGAACCTGGTATGGTCAAGAATACTTACGGAACTGGATCCTTCATCATCATGAATACGGGTGAGGAGATGCAGTTGTCAGAAAACAACTTGCTGACGACGATTGGTTATGGGATTAATGGTAAGGTCTACTATGCCCTTGAAGGATCTATCTTTATCGCTGGGAGTGCTATTCAATGGCTTCGTGACGGTCTGCGTATGATCGATCATTCACCTGAATCTGAGGCCTATGCTTTGAAGTCTCAGAATGACGATGAAATCTATGTAGTTCCTGCCTTTACGGGTCTTGGAGCACCATATTGGAATCAAGAGGCGCGTGGTTCTGTCTTTGGGCTTACCCGGGGAACGACCAAGGAAGACTTTATCAAGGCAACCCTTCAATCAATTGCCTACCAAGTACGCGATATCATCGACACCATGCAGGTAGACGCCAAAACTCCTATCCCTGTCCTAAAAGTAGATGGAGGGGCAGCGAAAAATGATTATTTAATGCAGTTTCAGGCAGATATTCTTGGAATTGAAATTGCCCGCGCTAAAAACTTGGAAACAACGGCTTTAGGAGCAGCCTTCCTAGCAGGTCTGACCGTAGGCTATTGGAAGGACTTGGAAGAATTAAAATCTCTTCATGGAGCAGCCCAAATCTTTGAACCCAAGATGAATGAATCTCGAAAGGAAGAGCTGTACAAGGGGTGGAAGAAAGCAGTCAAAGCCACTCAAGTATTTGCAGAGTCTGATGACTAAAGGGATCAATCAAACGAATAGTTTATGAGAGTGGGACAGAAATCGGTAATTCGTTAGAATTCGATTTCGTCGTCCCACCTCCGCACAGTTGAGTAGGGCTGTAAAAGCTGATGAAATCAGCGCAGTAGAGCCCACTCAACCACTGCGTCTTGCTTGACAATCCAAAAACAATTGAGAGGCTAGGACTTTTGTCCCAGCCTCTTTTTATGTAGCTTTTACAGAATAGAATAGTTATCCGTTGGAGGTAAAAGCCATATTTTATTTCACGCTTTCGTTCATTTATCACTAAATAAAAAAATATCATATAAATAAACTATTTTTTTTCAAAAAAACAGGCTAGAGTTTGAAATGTTTTTTTCACAAAAAGAGTATACTGTTAGCATAGTTTTGTCGGGAATTTATGATAGACCCCATCAAAAACTAGTTGTCAACCCTTGCTGTTCTATATGAACATTTGCTGGTATCGTTGATACCAAGGAGGAATCATATGTCTAAAGTAGCTATTGTCACAGGTGCTGGTCAAGGAATCGGTTTTTGCAATCGCAAAAACGTTTGGTGCAAGATGGCTTTAAGGTTGGAGTATTGGACTACAATGCTGAAACAGCTGAAAAAGCAGTTGCTGAGTTGTCGGCAGAAAATGCTTTTGCAGTCGTTGCTGATGTATCCAAACAAGCAGAAGTGGCTGCGGCTTTCCAAAAAGTTGTTGACCATTTTGGAGATTTGAATGTTGTCGTGAACAATGCAGGTGTTGCACCAACTACACCACTTGATACAATTACAGAAGAACAATTTACACGTACATTTGCTATTAACGTTGGTGGTGTGATTTGGGGTGCACAAGCAGCTCAAGCTCAGTTCAAAGCACTTGGTCATGGTGGGAAGATCATCAATGCGACTTCACAAGCAGGGGTTGTCGGAAATCCAAACTTGACCATCTATGGTGGGACTAAGTTTGCTGTTCGTGGGATTACGCAAACCTTGGCTCGTGACTTGGCGGATTCAGGAATCACTGTCAATGCTTATGCACCAGGTATCGTGAAGACTCCAATGATGTTTGACATTGCTCATGAAGTTGGGAAGAACGCAGGCAAAGACGACGAATGGGGTATGCAAACATTCGCTAAAGATATCACTTTGAAACGTCTTTCAGAACCAGAAGATGTAGCAGCAGCGGTTAGCTTCCTTGCTGGACCAGATTCAAACTACATTACAGGTCAAACCATTATCGTGGATGGTGGAATGCAGTTCCATTAAGATAAAAAACAGAGGTTGGGATCAACATCCTAACCTCTTATTTTTTATGCTATTTAGTTAATACAATGGTATCAGAAGGATCACGATCGTCATCTTCAATAGTGAGTTGGTTACCTTCTAGTTTATAATATTTGAGATCATCCCCCACAGTGAGAGTATGATTGTCAGTGTGAACGGTTACAGGCTTGCTTTCTTTCTCGCCATCCTTTCAAGCTCTTCCCATGTGCCCGTCGTACCAGAGAGCGTCAGAGTTATCTGATCAGTTTCATCAGTTCCCTTGTATGTCCCATCTAGATTTTCAGCTTGGCTAGACGTTTGAGAATCTTTAGAGCTTGAAGCACTCGAAGAAACCTGTTGTGAACTAGCAGAGCTTGCAGGTGTTTGAGCTGTCTGATTCGAGCAGGATGCTAAAAGACCAAGAACTGCCAGTGAGGCAAGAGAAAGTGTGAATTTATTGGACAATGTCATCGACTTATCTCCTTTCTTTGATAATCCAAGTATAACAGAGGATAGAGGAGAAGACAATGAAAACGATTTTTCAGAAAATGGAGAAAGTGTTCCTTATATGTTCATATTTTTAGATCAAAAAAACCACTCCGAAAGGGAAGTGGTTCTGTGTTGGTTCTTATTTGAGACCGTATTTTTTGTTGAAACGATCCACACGTCCATCTGCTTGAGTGAACTTTTGACGTCCAGTGTAGAATGGGTGTGAGTCTGATGAAATTTCAACACGGATCAATGGGTAAGTTTCACCTTCGAATTCAACTGTTTCGCTAGAGTACTTAGTTGAACCGCTGAGGAACTTGTAACCAGTAGTAGTGTCCATGAAGACAACAGGGCGATATTCTGGATGGATATCTTTTTTCATTTTGCAATATTTCCTTTCTGCCATGGTCTCTTTCCGAGCCATAGATTGTTACTTAGCTAGTGTACCAAATTTCCAGGATCTTGACAAGTATTTTCACTAATTTTATTTAAATTAATGATAAAAAATCACCTTGGAAGAACTAAGGTGATGATGATCTTATTATTGTTCAGATTGATTTGGATCTTTTGGTGCTTCAACTGGTTGATCTGCTTTTCCTTCAGTGTGTTCGTGTGATTCTTTTTGATTTCATCTACAGCAGTTTTAACTGTAGAAGTTGTCACACGTCCAACTGTTTGGGCAAATCCTTTACCAGATTCAGCAAGCTCTTCGAAGGTTCCTTTAGTGATTTTACCACCTGACATCGCCAAGAGACCAGTCACAACAATAGCGATTGATGCGATCAAAGCAAGGATCAACCCAAAGCCGATTGAAACGCCATAGCCATTGAAATTAGCAGTGTACTTGTTCACACCAAATACATCGATCAATGCAACGACAGTTGCGATAGCACCTGAGACGATAACACCAATTGCCAACCCTTTTGGCAATGAAGCTTTCACATCGCTCAAGCAAGCAAGAACAAGCGCAACGACTGCTAAGATAAGGATGAACCATCCATCTCCGTTAAGACCATTCACGCTGTATGAACCAAAGGCACCAGCATTCAGGCTTGCCCATGGCAAGAAAGAGCTAAGAATCGCTATTGCAGCAGAGATAATGATAAATAAACGATTTTTTTCCATAATAAGTCTCCTTATAATTTTACTAGCTTTATTTTACCACAAGAAATGACAAATGAAAACCCCAGAAATGGAATAAAAAAGGCTGATAAATCATTCTCAGCCTTCGTTCGTACGAGCCACTTCTTGTAGCTCTTGGTAGATTTGGTCGTTTTCTTCAAGGGAATAGGAGTTGGCACCACTAGCAAGTGGATGACCACCGCCGTCATGGCGTTTAGCAATTTCATTAATCACTTTTCGTTTGCTACGCATCCGGACACGGAAGTGACCGTCGGCCTGCTCGACAAAGATAGCCCAAACAGACACGGTATCGATGCGTCCAGGAGCCCCAACAATCGCAGCAGTCTCTGAATCACGTAGATCGAATTTCTTCAAGAGCTCTTGTGTTAAGGTCACACGCGCAGCACCATGTTCATCGATCTCGAGATGGTCATAGACATAGCCTTGAAGCTTAGCTGTCTTAAGATTGATCGTATCCATCTGACGAGCAAGTGCTGTAAAATCAAAGGGAATGCTTCGAAGATAGGCAGCGATCTCAAAGGTTCGAGTCGAAGTAGCAGGATAAAGGAAGCGACCTGTATCGCCGACAATCCCAGCATAGAGAAGACGCGCAGCACTTACAGGAAGTTCGAGCTCCAATTCCTTTGCAAAAAGTGCGATCAACTCACTGGTGGAGCTAGACTCAGTATCGACCCAGAGCAGATCGCCATAAGCATCGTCATTTGGGTGGTGGTCGATCTTGATCAGGAAATCACCATTCGAATAGCGCTTGTCATCGATGCGAGGAGTATTGGCCGTATCACAGACAATCACCAAAGCTCCATCATAATCCTCATCGCTGACAGTATCCATCTCAGCAAGCCAAGTCAAGGTCGGTTCATCATAGCCAGTTGCCAAGACCCGCTTTTGAGGGAAGTGCGCACGCAGGAGGTCCCGCAAGCCCACCTGGCTACCAATCGCATCCGGATCCGGATTCTGATGACGATGGATAATAATCGTGTCATAAACTTGAATCTTTTCAAGAATTTCATTCATTACGTTCATACATTACCTCATTTTCTCTGTCAATTTTAACATAAGAAAGGCCCATCCAGCAAGCGTTTATCACTAATTAGGAGCTATGGAAGCGGTTTTACATTAGTTCATTGTTTTGGTAGAATGGATGAATAGATTTAGTATGGGAGGGACTAGGATGATCGAAATTAAAAGTAATGCTGAGACTGCACAAGAGTTAGCAGCTTCTATAAAAAGTAGTGGGAATGCACTTTCGGGAGTTGCCTCGGCTTCAAAAGATGAACAAACCAAACTATCTGGTAATGATGCGGCCCATCAAGCCATTGATACTGCTAAAACCAAAGCAGAAGAAATTGCAGCGGCGATTGAATCAATCGGGACCAATCTTCAAACTGTTGCAAATGGATTTACAGCGGTAGATGAAGCGACTGCTGCGAGCATGCAATAGCTTGAGAGAGTAGGAAGATGAATCACGATCAACAACTATCGGAATTAAGAAGACAAGAAGACCAACTTTTCCAAAAAGAAAGAGAAATTGTAAGAGAAAAAGAAATCTGGAAGATGAGTTGAACCGCTTTGAGGGCTATAGCTCTGATGCGCACCGTTATTTATGGGATGCATTTGAATCCTATCCTTCCTCTAGAAATTTTTTTGACCAACTTCAAGAGGAATTTCTTCATGAATCGCGAAAAATTTCAAATAGTTATTTAGAAGAGCTGGATGAATTAGCTATTCAAAAAAGAAAAGTCGAAGATGATTTAAATGATATCTATCATGAACGGAAAAAATTAATGATTGAAAAGGAGTGTGACGATGGGAATCGAAGTTTATCGAGGTAGTTTGGATAGCCAAGCTAGTAGCACAGGTACGATGATTGAGCAACAATTGAAAGCCTATGAATCACTAGAAACATCATTAACTCAAATAGAAAATTCTGCCTCGCGCTTGTCTGGCCAAGCTTACGACTCTTTTAGAAGCTTTGTGACAAGTGTTGTCCAGCCATTGAAGGAGGCCGGTGTAGCTTTAGTAGAAGCTACACAAGAAAGTGTGAAGAAGCTTCCAGCATCCTATCGTTCGGAGGTGGCTGACGAGGACTTACAGGAAGAAAAGTTGGTTTCTGATATTGAACAGTGTGATCGGATGATTGCTATCTTTCATGCAGAGATCAATGAAATTGCTGCTAGTAAATCGACTAGTGCTGGAGATTTTCAACGGTTGCAGAGATTACAAAGGATTCAAGGATTAAACGTATTAGAAAGTATTTTTAAAGCTACTAAAAATAAACTACAAGAAAAATTAAATAAACTCAGAGCGTTTAATGCATCATCGCCAAGTATCTTCTGGGAAATTGATGTCTTAGCCCAAGCTATTCAAATAGCTGTCAATCAAATTAACGTAGCGTGGAATCCAAATACTGGAATGTATTCTATTCCAAAGGATTTATCCTGGTCAGATCTCGTAAATGAAACGATTAAGAATAAAGAGTTTGAAAATGAATATTTGCCAAAGAAACCAAAGGATGTAACAGCGTTCGAATATAACAAATTTCTTACGGGATTACGTGAACAATCTGTGAACCTTAAAGAAAAAGATGGCTGGGATAAGGATGCTATCAAAGCCTATGTTAAAAGTGTTTCAAAAAGAACTACTGATGTCAAGACAGCCAGTGAGTTAAATGCAAGGAGAGATGCTTTGTATGCAGAAACCAAGGAGATTGGATCAGATATTTATACAGAGATGTATGCTGCTAGTAAACTTGATTCAAAAGCGAAAATAGAACTTGTTCTTAAGCAATTAGGTGCAGAAACGGATGGTAATCAGTTTATGCATTTGACAAGCAAAACGCATAAGATTTCAGAGAACCTAGCACCACACGGTGATTTCAACATGTATTTCAGACGTGATGTTGTAAAAGCATTTGGTGATAAACATCTTAATTACAAAAAAGATTTACTTAGGCAGCAAGTTCATTTCTTCCGCTACTATTTGGATCGCCAAGCAATTTACTATATTCGCAATCACTACGAAGGCGCAACTGATTACGAAAAGCTATTAGCATATGGTAAAGAAAATAATATTGAATTTGATTACACAACCGGCTCTAACTACCATAATCGCTTTAATCCAAAAGATGGCTTCAAACGTCCCTATAATATGAAGGTTCAAGTCCCTCAGGGCAATTCAGCTAGAGGAAAAGATTTGAACAATGCACGGATGGTGGAATTTATTGTGAATATAGACACCGGCGAGTTTGATAGCCAATGGGATGCCTATGATAAACATAAACTAGCAGATGGTAGCTATAACTCAGATCTAAGCGCATATTCTGATGATGAATTTAGGGAAATTGCCAATACGGAATCCTTCAACTATGGTCCTTCAAAAGGTCAAAATTCAGATGTTACTAAGTTTTACAAAGGTAAACATGGAATGCTTGATGTGGATGGTACTCCTGAGTCAGCCACTCGATCTGAGCAAAAAAACAATTTCATTCAGAATCTGATCTGGGTGACGTGGATAAAGATACAGGACATGTAGGTCAATTTGCGGATATTGTAAGAAAAGGAGGACATGAAGATTATGAAGCATGGCAACGAAAAACAAAAGGAATGTCAGAAAAAGAAAAAGAGGAAGAGTATAATAAATTTAAAGCCTCTCTTAATGGCGATGCTAGTAATAACAATGGTTACAGTTATTATATTTATGGTAATGAGAAATAGGAATAACTTTGAAGATTCAAAATCCATATTAGAACAACAGCGGTTTATTGTTGTGGATGATTCGGGCGATGAAAATTTATATCGATCTTATTTTGAGAATGGCTATGACTTGAGGAGCAATAATTCTTATAGTAAAACTCAAGTAGTAGTAAAAAATGGGGAAAAATATGGCAGTTATTCGGACGAAAAACCATCCGATAGGTATCATAGAGACTTATACCGAAATATTACTTCCGCAATTTTGAACTTAAAAGTTTCAAAAGAAGAGATCGAAAAATCAAACTTTGTTATTGAGCGAGATCCGAAATCGTTGATTACTAAATCTCTAGTGAAGGAAGGGAAGACACCTGATTTTTGAAGCCAAAGTTTTAAATGAAAAGAATCAATTTTCCAAAGTTCGGATCACCTATAATCAAGATTATTTACCGATCAAACTTGAATGGTATTTTAAAGGGAAAGATGGGTTGAAGTGGTACACCTGGAGCCGTTTTTCATATCCATATAAGACTGAATCTGAATTTAATAAAAAACTAGATGAAGAAATCCAGCGTATTAAAGATATTGAAGAGGAGTACGAGTTGGAGAAGAAAAACGGATAATAATTGAACGATTAAAGCAATTCAAGAGGAAAACGAGGGTGATTAGGTTGAATCGGTCCAAATTCTTGAAATGTGTCCCTTCTTTCACCTTATCGGGAAAGGTTTCGTGCAAAATGCTTGAAAAAGTGGTATAATACGGGAAATAGCTTTTGGGAGGAAATTATGACTGTAGCGAAGATTGTTTTTGCTAGTATGACTGGAAATACTGAAGAAATTGCGGATATCGTAGCGGACAAATTCCGTGATCTTGGTGTCGAAGTAGATGTGGATGAGTGTACAACTGTGGATGCGGAGGACTTCCTTGATGCGGATATCGCAGTGGTAGCGACCTATACATACGGTGATGGAGAGCTTCCAGATGAGATCCAAGATTTCTACGAAGATTTGGCTGGCCTTGATCTCAAAGGCAAACTTTACGGTGTGGTAGGATCAGGTGATACCTTCTACGATGAATTCTGTAAAGCAGTTGATGATTTCGACCGTTGCTTCAGTCGCGACTGGTGCTGAAAAAAAGGTTCTGAGTGTGTCAAAGTTGATTTGTCTGCAGAAGACGAAGACATTGAAAAATTAGAAGCCTTTGCAGAAGAACTTGTAGCAAAAGCAAATTAATGACAAAGAGGCTGGATCGATGGATTACAGCCTCGATTTATATCCAAAATAAAGAGGAGACACATGGATTTAGATCAGATTCGTAAGGACATTGACCAGATCGATCAAGAGCTTGTAGCCTTGCTGGGAAAACGGATGGTTTGTGTCAGTCAGATTGTAGAATATAAGGAGCAGCAGGGCCTACCTGTGCTCGATCAGGGAAGGGAAAGAGAGGTGCTAGAGAAAGTCGGCTCTCTTGTGACGGACGAGCAGTATCGGGCGACCATTCAAGCCCAGTTTCAAGATATGATGAAGCGCTCGAGAGACTTCCAAGAGGAGGTGAGGGCGCGTGACTAGTCTATCGACCAAGCAAAAAGCACAACAGTATGTGGTCCTAACAGGGATGGCTCTTTTCATTGGTCTCTTGGTTGGTGCCATTGATATGATTTTTGGTCAAGGTCTTCTCCTGATTGGCGATTTCCGAAGCCAGCATTGGCCTTTGATTCTTTTCCTGTCTTTAGCGGGGCTTGTCATCGTTTATCTTTATAAACGTTTTGGTGGCAAGGCTTCAAAAGGGATGGGCCTCATCTTTGATGTGGGGCACGCGCGTGAGGAGAAAATCCCCTTGGTCTTGGTGCCTTTGATCATGCTGACGACCTGGATGAGCCATCTCTTTGGTGGTTCGGTCGGTCGAGAAGGTGTAGCGGTTCAGATCGGAGCGACCCTTTCGCATCGTTTTGCCCGTCATATCAAGATTCCAGATGCTTCGCGTATCTTTCTCATGACCGGGATGGCAGCCGGTTTTGCGGGGCTCTTTCAGACGCCACTGGCAGCAACCTTCTTTGCCCTTGAAGTCCTGACAGTTGGGGAGTTGCAGCTGATTGCTCTCTATCCAGCGCTCATCGCCTCAATAGTGGCTAGCTTCACCTCGCATGCCCTTGGTTTGGAGAAATTTGCTGTGCCACTAAGAGAAACACTGAGCTGGACACCAGAGACCTTGATCAAAGTTGCCCTTCTGGGCCTCGCTTTTGGTCTCGCTGGGAAACTCTTTGCAGTTAGCCTTTCCTGGTTGAAGAAAACCGTCGCACAAGTCTTGCCTAATCCTTATATCCGGATTTCCCTTATAGGGGCTGGACTCAGCTTGGTCCTCTTAACCCTCCAGCTGACCAAGGTCGGAACATACAGTGGACTTGGAACCAATCTGATTGATGTGGCTTTTCATCAGGGCAGTGCGCAGAGTTATGACTGGATCTTGAAGCTCCTCTTTACCGTGGTGACCATCTCTGCTGGATACCAAGGAGGAGAAGTGACCCCGCTCTTTGCGATCGGAGCTACACTTGGAGTCTTTCTTGCTCCGATGTTAGGTCTACCAGTCTTAGTCGTGGCCGCTATCGGTTATGCCAGTGTCTTTGGCAGTGCGACGACGACCTTGCTCGCACCGATCTTGATTGGAGGAGAAGTTTTTGGCTATGCCAATCTTCCTTTCTTTGTCATCGCTTGTGCCATCGCCTATTGCCTACCAAAAGAGTGGAGCATTTATTCCGGACAAAAAGTTGCGAAAAAGTAGAGAAAAGAGCTTTACAAACCTGAAATTATCTGATATGATAGTTTCTGTGCGTAATGGAAGCACAAAAATACAGTTTATCCGCTGGGGGAGGTCCCTCAAGATTGACGAAGATAGGAGAATAAAATGAATCCATTAATCCAAAGCTTGACTGAAGGTCAACTTCGTACTGATATCCCTGCATTCCGTCCTGGTGACACTGTTCGTGTACACGCGAAAGTTGTCGAAGGAACTCGTGAACGTATCCAGATCTTTGAAGGCGTTGTTATCGCTCGTAAAGGTCAAGGACACACTGAAATGTACACTGTTCGTAAAAATCTCTAACGGTGTCGGTGTTGAACGTACATTTCCAGTACACACTCCACGTGTAGAAAAAGATTGAAGTTGTACGTTACGGTAAAGTACGTCGTGCGAAATTGTACTACCTTCGTGCATTGCAAGGTAAAGCAGCTCGTATTAAAGAAATCCGTCGTTAAGACGAACAAGGAGGCGGGAGTGATCTCGCTTCTTTTTTATCGGTCCCCTTAGTTCAATGGATATAACAACTCCCTCCTAAGGAGTAGTTGCTGGTTCGATTCCGGCAGGGGACATAAATTTATGACGATGAGGGAATTTCTAATTGAATAGAAATCCCTCTTTCGAGACTTTCCTTAGGTGAGGTCGGACGTCAGCGAACTTCGTAGAAGTTCCATGACTAATTCTTGAGCCTAAGGTCTCAAGAATTCCGAGTGCCTGAAACGATTGAGTTTCAGGCACTTTTTTCACAGCGGAAAGTCTCTACAGAAAATAAATGAGAAATGTTTTATAAAAAGGAGCTTATCCACCTTCTAAAGGAACTCGTGAATGCGACTTTATTTGTAAATTTAAAGTTAAAAATAGATGAATATCTCCACATAATGAATTGATTTTTGAGGAAGGAAGGAGTAAAATGTAGTTAATATAATGACTGATTAGGGGTTTTATTATGAATGGTTTAGTTTTGGGTTTGGATATTGGTATTGCTTCGGTTGGAGTAGGTATTCTAAAAAAAGATATTGGTGAAATTATTCACACTAATTCTCGTCTGTTTTCAGCTGCAACGGCTGACAGTAATATTGAAAGAAGAGGACATAGGGGAGGTAAAAGATTAACTCGCCGGAAGAAACATCGTAGTATTCGCCTTCATGATTTATTTGAAGACTTTGGTTTGTTAACTGATTCTAAGGTGTCCATTAATCTAAATCCTTATCAACTCCGTGTACAAGGGTTGGATAATCAATTAACTAATGAAGAGTTGTTTATTGCTTTAAAGAATATTGTGAAGAGACGTGGTATTAGCTATTTGGATGATGCTTCTGAGGATGGCGGTACAGTATCGTCTGATTACGGTAAGGCAGTTGAAGAAAATAGAAAATTACTTGCTGAACAAACTCCCGGACAAATTCAACTAGATCGTTTCGAAAAATATGGTCAGGTTAGAGGAGATTTCAATGTTGTAGAAAATGGTGAAAAGCGCAGATTAATCAATGTTTTTACAACATCTGCTTATAGCAAAGAAGCTGAAAGAATTCTTAGAAAGCAACAAGAATTCAATAAAAAGATTACAGATGAGTTTATAGAGGATTATCTAACAATCCTTACGGGAAAGAGAAAATACTACCATGGACCAGGTAATGAAAAGTCACGCACCGATTATGGAAGGTATACTACTAAGAAAGATCCTGAAGGTAAGTACATAACCTTAGATAATATTTTTGGTATTTTAATTGGTAAATGTACATTTTATCCTGATGAATATAGAGCTTCAAAAGCTTCCTATACTGCTCAAGAGTTCAACTTACTAAATGATTTAAATAATTTAACTGTTCCAACAGAAACCAAGAAACTGAGTGAGGAACAAAAGAAGACAATTATCAAGTATGCGAAGACAGCTAAAACATTAGGAGCTTCAACACTATTGAAGTACATCGCTAAATTAATTGGTGCCTCAGTTGATCAGATACATGGATACCGTATTGATCCCAATAAAAAACCTGAGATGCATACTTTTGAAACCTATCGGAAAATGCAATCATTAGAAACAATCAGCGTGGAAGAATTACCGAGAAAGGTCTTAGATGAGCTTGCCCATATTCTAACTTTAAATACAGAGCGAGAGGGAATAGAAGAAGCAATTAACGCGACGCTAAAAGATACATTTAGTCAGGATCAAGTACTTGAATTGGTTCAATTTAGAAAAAATAATAGCAGTCTATTTAGTAAGGGATGGCATAGTTTTTCTCTAAAACTCATGATGGAGTTGATTCCAGAATTGTATGAGACTTCGGAAGAGCAAATGACAATTCTTACTCGATTAGGCAAACAAAAATCTAAAGAGACATCAAAACGAACCAAGTATATTGATGAAAAAGAATTAACAGAAGAAATCTATAACCCTGTGGTAGCAAAATCTGTCAGACAAGCTATAAAGATTATCAATGAAGCAACTAAAAAATATGGTATCTTTGATAATATCGTTATTGAAATGGCACGTGAAAATAATGAGGAAGATGCAAAGAAAGAGTATATCAAGCGTCAAAAAGCAAATCTAGACGAGAAAAATGCAGCTATGGAAAAAGCGGCTTTCCAATACAATGGGAAAAAAGAATTACCGGATAATGTTTTTCATGGGCATAAGGAATTAGCTACTAAGATTCGTTTATGGCATCAGCAAGGAGAAAAGTGTCTTTACACTGGTAAGAATATACCAATTTCAGATTTGATTCAAAATCAGTATAAGTATGAAATTGATCATATTTTACCCTTGTCTCTTTCTTTTGATGATAGTTTATCCAATAAAGTATTGGTACTTGCTACAGCGAACCAAGAAAAGGGACAACGTACACCGTTTCAAGCTTTAGATAGCATGGATGATGCCTGGTCTTACCGTGAGTTTAAATCATATGTAAAAGATTCTAAATTATTAGGTAATAAAAAGAAGGAATATCTTTTAACGGAAGAAGACATTAGTAAGATTGAGGTGAAACAGAAATTTATTGAACGAAATTTAGTAGATACTCGTTATTCTTCTCGCGTTGTTCTAAATGCTCTACAAGATTTTTATAAGGAGCATCAATTCGATACAACTATTTCAGTGGTACGTGGACAATTTACTTCGCAACTCAGAAGAAAGTGGGGACTTGAAAAATCTCGTGAGACCTATCACCATCATGCTGTAGATGCTTTGATCATTGCTGCATCTAGTCAATTAAGATTATGGAAAAAACAAAATAATCCTTTGATCTCTTATACAGAAGGTCAATTCGTGGATCAAGTAACTGGTGAAATTATTTCATTGAGTGACGATGAATATAAAGAGTTAGTATTTAAAGCACCATATGATCATTTTGTTGATACATTGAAGTCCAAGAAATTTGAGGATAGCATTCTATTTTCTTATCAAGTAGATTCAAAATATAACCGAAAGATTTCAGATGCAACAATTTACGCAACAAGAAAAGCAAAATTAGATAAAGAGAACAAAGAATACACTTATACTTTAGGAAAAATAAAAGATATCTATGCTTTAGGGACAAAAAGTCCTTCTAAAACGGGATTTTATAAATTTTTTTAGATTTATACAATAAGGATAAATCCCAATTCTTGATGTTTCAGAAGGATAGAAAAACTTGGGATGAAGTGATAGAGAAGATAATAGAACAATATCGACCATTTAAAGAATACGATGAAAATGGAAAAGAAGTTGATTTCAATCCTTTTGAAAAATATAGAATTGAAAATGGTCCTATTCGCAAATATAGTAAAAAAGGCAATGGTCCAGAAATTAAAAGTCTAAAAATACTACGATAATCTTTTTAGGGAAATTTGTTGATATAACTCCTTCAGAAAGTAAGAATCCTGTAGCTTTGCTTTCTTTGAATCCTTGGAGAACAGATGTATACTACAATACAGAAACAAGCAAATATGAATTCTTAGGATTAAAGTATGCAGATTTGTGTTTCGAAAAAGGTGGTGCTTACGGAATTTCAGAAGTTAAATATAATAAAATAAGAGAGAAAGAAGGAATTGGTAAGGAATCTGAATTTAAGTTTACACTATATAAGAATGATCTAATTTTAATTAAGGATACTGAAACAAATTGCCAACAAATCTTTAGATTTTTGGTCTCGGACAGGGAAGGATAATCCAAAAAAAGCTTTGAAAAAGCATAAAATAGAATTAAAAACCTTATGAAAAAAAGCAAGATTTGAGAAAGGAGAGGAACTTGAGGTATTAGGAAAGGTACCACCTTCTTCTAATCAATTACAAAAAAATATGCAAATAGAGAATCTTTCTATTTATAAAGTTAAAACAGATGTTTTGGGTAATAAACATTTCATCAAAAAAAGAGGGTGAAGAACCAAAACTCAAATTTTAAAAAAATATTTTTTAAAAAAGAGTTGCAAACGCTTTTACAATGTATTATAATATTAACGGTAAGGGACGCCTTACACAGTTACTTAAATCTTGCAGAAGCTACAAAGATAAGGCTTCATGCCGAATTCAACACCCTGTCATTTATGGCGGGGTGTTTTCGTTTTGTAAAGAGGATATAAATAATGACTTGGAGAATTGTACATGTTTGTCAAAGTGAAAAGATGCAATTAAAATTGGATAATCTTTTGATAAAGAAGATGGGTGAAGATTATGTTATCCCCTTGAGTGATATTTCTATCATTGTCGCAGAAGGAGGAGAAACGGTTGTAACCCTAAGATTGTTAAGTGCCTTAAGTAAGTATAATATTGCTTTAATTGTCTGTGATAACGAGCATTTGCCAACAGGTATTTACCATTCACAAAATGGCCATTTTAGAGCTTATAAAAAGTTACAGGAACAATTGTTGTGGACGCAGGAGCAAAAAGATAAATTATGGCAAATAGTGACCTACTTCAAAATAAATAATCAGCAAGATGTTCTCTCGATGTTTGAAAAAAATATTGATTGTATTCAGCTATTAGCAGATTATAAAGATCATATTGAATTTGGAGATAAAACTAATCGCGAAGGACACGCTGCAAAAGTTTATTTTAATGAATTATTTGGAAAGAAATTCGTTCGTCTTACCCAACAGGAAACTGATGTTATTAATGCAGGCCTAAATTATGGCTATGCGATTATGAGAGCGCAGATGGCGCGTATTATTGCTGGGTATGGGCTAAATCCCTTGATCGGAATTTTTCATAAAAACGAATACAATCAATTTAATTTGGTAGACGATTTAATGGAACCTTTTAGGCAAATTATTGATGTCTGGGTTTATCAAAATTTGCTGGATGAAGAATACTTGAAATATGAGTTTCGTTTAGCATTGACAGATACGCTGAATGCAAAAATTCGTTATGGAAAAGAAACTTGTTCTGTAACGGTAGCAATGGATAAATATGTTAAGGGGTTTTTAAAATGTATTTCGGATAAGGATACGAGTAAATTCTACTGTCCGATCGTTTCTAGTGTAGAATGGAGCTAAAGAAATGAGGTATGAAGCATTGAGGTTATTGTGTTTTTTTGATCTTCCTATGGATACGAATCAAGAAAAAAGAATCTATCGTAATTTTCGGAAAGATCTAATTGCTAATGGTTTTGAAATGTTACAGTTTTCAGTTTATTATAGAACGTGTCCAAATCGCAGTTTTGCTAGTAAATTCTATAAAAAATTAAGCCAAAGTAATTTACCTAGTGGGAATGTCCGTTTACTAGCGGTTACGGAGAAACAGTTTTCTGAAATGGTTTTGATCATTGGTGGAAAAACAAAACAAGAAGAAGTAGTCAGTGATAATAAGTTGGTAGTTATATGAAAATGAATATCAGTCATCCATACAAGGATAATATTACATTGAGTTTTGGACAATTTACTCAAGTTGTTGGCCAAGATCAACAATTAAAGTATTATATTTGGCAAATTCTGTTATGGTATTTTGGAGGAAAAAAATATAGTGAAGAAGACTTAGTACTATTCGAACAAAATGAACCCAAAATCTTAATAGACGATACGGCGGTTTCCCGTTCGGAATTCAGAGTGATCCAACTATCGAATATCAATGATCTAATCGAGCAGATGGAGTATAAAAAAGGAACGATAGCTTATGATTATCTAAAGAAAAAGATTAATACAGTGGAGATGATGGAGCAAATTGAAAATATCAATGATCATCTAGATAGGATTTCTTTGCTGTTGAATCAGAATTTGAATCTACAACTAGATGGTATTAACTATCATGCAGAAGCGAAATATTTTAATGCAGACCAATTGATCCAAAAAAATTTTCTGCCCTATTTTGGACAGAACGATAAAAATATATCCTTTGAATTTGTTGACAATAAGACAAAGTTTTTATTATTCCTTTCGATGCTGCAAGTAGTGATTACGGATCAATCTGAAAAGGTATTACTTGTTCTCCGAAATATGGATGATTACTTATCTTATAAGGAATTTGTTGAGTGTTGTGAACAATTAGAGCGATTAACCATTCACTGTAACATGTTATACACTATTTCATTTCCTTCAAATGAAGGTTTTCTTCATGTCACGAAAGAAGTATTAGAGGAGATTAATATTGTTTCAGATTACGTTGATCATTTTTATTCATTAGAATTTATGTACGAACGTTTTACTAATCAATATCCAATAAATCAAATACCTTGTAAACAAGAGTTTTTATCATCTTTAAGGAAAATTGGACCTTATTTATTTAGTTCGGACATTCTCCATATGAGCTTATCAATTGAGGATCAAGTAGCATTGAGAATATTAAATAATTTGTACCAGTATGAAATGAAAATAAAATTCCGTATTGAACCAGTTAACCCAATGTTATTGAAGTATTTAGAAGAATAGTATTGACGAGTTAAGTCTAAGACCTTATAATGGTTCTGAGCTACAAAAACCAAAATTGACGAATTTGAGGTTTTTGTACTCTCAAGATTTAAGTAACTGTACAACAAAATGTAATGGCTGTTGATGAGGCTGGTCGTTTTTGTACTCTCAAGATTTAAGTAACTGTACAACTTTGGCCTAGACGGATCACAGCGGGAACGTGTTTTTGTACTCTCAAGATTTAAGTAACTGTACAACCAGATAATAAGAAATACTACTATCTGAGAGGTTTTTGTACTCTCAAGATTTAAGTAACTGTACAACTGTGGTCATGACGATTGTCTTATAATTCGCGTTTTTGTACTCTCAAGATTTAAGTAACTGTACAACTGAACTCGAAACGTTAGACGGCGAAGAACGTTTTTGTACTCTCAAGATTTAAGTAACTGTACAACTATTTGAAACCGGTCTAGTCAGTCGAATTAGTTTTTGTACTCTCAAGATTTAAGTAACTGTACAACACAAACTTGGAAATGACCGCTTGGTTTGGCGTTTTTGTACTCTCAAGATTTAAGTAACTGTACAACAAGTCTTTGGTTCGGTGACATTGATGTCTAGTTTTTGTACTCTCAAGATTTAAGTAACTGTACAACAAAAGAAAACAATCTTTCTATTTATCGAATGTTTTTGTACTCTCAAGATTTAAGTAACTGTACAACTAACTGCTCTGTGAGTTCTGAAACTTCTTTGTTTTTGTACTCTCAAGATTTAAGTAACTGTACAACACCATATTTTAAAAAAGGAACAAAATAATGGTTTTTGTACTCTCAAGATTTAAGTAACTGTACAACCACGAAGCGTAGAAGATGCGCTCGCAATCGGTTTTTGTACTCTCAAGATTTAAGTAACTGTACAACACATCGTAGGTCGTTCGTCTGGTATGGTTGGTTTTTGTACTCTCAAGATTTAAGTAACTGTACAACTAATAGTTGAATCGTTAATCAAAGATAATAGTTTTTGTACTCTCAAGATTTAAGTAACTGTACAACAAACTGTGTTAGGTGAAACTGCGAACAGCAGTTTTTGTACTCTCAAGATTTAAGTAACTGTACAACATCAAGCGCTATTTGAATTTGCGGAAGCATGTTTTTGTACTCTCAAGATTTAAGTAACTGTACAACCTAATGAGGTTCGCTGTGCGTTGATTTTCGGTTTTTGTACTCTCAAGATTTAAGTAACTGTACAACAAAATAAAGTTAGTTGTTGTTTAAAATCTGGTTTTTGTACTCTCAAGATTTAAGTAACTGTACAACTTTCTATCACCGTACTAAGGCTATGGGGAAGTTTTTGTACTCTCAAGATTTAAGTAACTGTACAACGCAGCCGTCAACTCGTAGACCTTGCCCTCAGTTTTTGTACTCTCAAGATTTAAGTAACTGTACAACATAACGCGCATTATCAATTACGAAATATTGTTTTTGTACTCTCAAGATTTAAGTAACTGTACAACATGTGATGAATCCAGATAATGCCGTGGTTGGTTTTTGTACTCTCAAGATTTAAGTAACTGTACAACTTATTGACGAAGTGGAAAAAGCTATTCCTTGTTTTTGTACTCTCAAGATTTAAGTAACTGTACAACCGATTGTTCAAAAATTTGTTGATGAAAGTGGTTTTTGTACTCTCAAGATTTAAGTAACTGTACAACCCTTGATCGAATTATTAGAAATGCCTCAATGTTTTTGTACTCTCAAGATTTAAGTAACTGTACAACATCCGTGATAACTTCCTGATTGATATTCCGTTTTTGTACTCTCAAGATTTAAGTAACTGTACAACTCCACCACCAGCAGACGAAGCACTACCATTGTTTTTGTACTCTCAAGATTTAAGTAACTGTACAACAAGAGCTTGAACGCATGGAAGAAGAAAGCAGTTTTTGTACTCTCAAGATTTAAGTAACTGTACAACGTTGCTTCTCGTTCGTCTAATAGGCTATATGTTTTTGTACTCTCAAGATTTAAGTAACTGTACAACCTTCTCTTGATACGGTCGTGGCTACGACTGTTTTTGTACTCTCAAGATTTAAGTAACTGTACAACATTTCGTTGTAAGCCACCTCGAAGCAATCTGTTTTTGTACTCTCAAGATTTAAGTAACTGTACAACGCTACACGTGAATCTTGGTTGAAACAGATGGTTTTTGTACTCTCAAGATTTAAGTAACTGTACAACATAGCTTGTTCAATCCCAGCCTCGAACGCTGTTTTTGTACTCTCAAGATTTAAGTAACTGTACAACCATCCTTACGTCTGATGTTGTCGGATTCTGTTTTTGTACTCTCAAGATTTAAGTAACTGTACAACTAATCATTTGAAGCAGGATCACCATGATGAGTTTTTGTACTCTCAAGATTTAAGTAACTGTTTAACTGATGGTACCGATATATCATAGATTTGCTTATCTTTGTACTTTCAATATTTAGGTAACTATATAAGTAACATAAAAGTTTTTTATATCATAGTACCTATATAATACAATCCCCTCCACTTTTTCTTTGACTCTCCTTTCTTATTTTTCTAAAATAGTAGGTATGTGAAGGGAGATTGATATGAAAAAAGGTTTGGTAATTGTGCTTTCTGCTTTGGTCTTGGCTTCGTGTGGTCGTCCTCAGAGGACGGTGTCGCCTAAGAGTTCGGATACCAAGCAGACAAGCACTTCGGAAAAGAAACAGTCTGGCATGGATTTAAAAGCCATCAAGGCTAAGGACTACTCGAGTATCAAGGGAACTTGGATCGATGGTCGTGGCAATGAGCTGGTCTTTGATGACAAAGGCTTGGTCAGCGAGGATGTTGAGCTTGATGCATCGAGCTTTAGCAGAAGGACCAGATTGCTGAGATGACGGTTAGTGCCAAGTCGGGTGTTGGAGGCTACGGTCTCTTGCTCCTTCCAAAATGGTCAGAAAGCGGGCAAAGACGATGCTTCGGATAAGTCCAAGGATCGGATCTGGGCTGGTCAGTCACCGGCTTATGGCGATGATGACAATTTCTACTATCGCAAGAAAGAGCAGCCGAAAGGTCGTGAGCAAGCAGATACAGACGATAGCAGTAGTACGTCTAAGACGAGTAAGGCCAAGAAGTGGAATACTCGATCGGATAGCGAGGTTAAATCTTCGAAGAAGGCTGATCAGAATGATTATCCAGGCTACACCGATGCTCAGGTCGAAGCTGCGCGTGTCTGGGCTTATGTGATTAAGAACGTGCCATCAGAATTAAATATTTCAAATAGTGCAGCTGGAACCAAGATTTATAATGGTGGCTTGGGCGTTGATTATCCAAAAGATGTGCGTCAGTTGTTTACTCCTATTTCTGCAGAAGGTCATGTGACTTATGCATCCAACGGTGATGGGACGGTGACGATCTATCCTGTACCGAGCCACTGGCAACAGTCTGCGGATGAACTCAATAGTGAGGAGTTTATGACGCAATTTACCCAAGGGATTTTGGACCATGCTGAAACGGTGACATTGCCATCTGGGGATCCAGACATGATTCGTCAGATTCTTGCAGTACTGAAGTAAGAGTGATTATGCTAAAATAATAATAGATAAAAATTTTTTAAACTATTAAAGTTCTAATGACCTATTTGGTTATAAGATTAAAGGTTTGGAATATCTTTTACAGGAAGCTTATGCAATTTTGGTCAATTACAGGTCGTTTTCTACTTGTAAAAATAAAAGGAGAAAATCTATGAAAAAAACTATGTTTGCTACAATGACCATTCTATCGCTATTTCTGTCATCGTGCGTGCAAAAAGAAGTGAAGAATGAAGACAAAAAAGAGCAGTCTACTGAACAGAATGTAAAAGATTCTACAAAGGAAAGTAAAGAATCAGTGGTCAAAGGGATGAATCAAGCCCCTACCTCATTGGTTGGAAATGAAAAACCTAATGTAGTATTTGCTTATATGCTTCAAAATCAAATCAATGGCGAAATTGAGATGGCGAAAGTGTATTATAATGAAGAGTATGTGATCCTTGTCTTCTCTGTATCAGAAAATATGCTATCTTTAGCAAATATAAATCCAAAAGATTATTGTAAGACGCTTTTTGATTTAAAAGAAGAGATAGTAAAGCAATACAATGCAACTCAAAACAAACCGAGCAGTATAAAACTTAAAATATATGATAAAGATGAGAAGCTCTTGGCGACGGAGGAAAATGGAGCGTTGGTGATTAAGTAACTAAATTTAGTCAACCATTTGTCGCCATCTACGTTTTATATTTTTCTCACTAATCCACATTTATTGTTTTTTTAAGCTGATCCTGTTACAATGATAGTACTCGGAAAAGACTGGGCTTCCAGCCTTTTTCATTTCACTTTAGAAAGGTCTTTTATGAAACGCAAATCGATTTTGTTTCTCTATTTACTCTTGCTAGCGATCGGCCTAGCCTATGAGACCCAGTCACTGACAGAAGGCTGGATGTCTGGTAGTCAGTATGGGATTGTGGGACTTTCTACCCTGATCCTTTTGGTCTATGCGCTTCCTGCTGTCTGGGCCCTCTTTCATTTTGCTAAGAAGTGGAAGTTGTCTTGGGTACCGGTTCTCTTTTCTCTATTAGGTGGGGGCTTTGTTGCCGGTTGGTTGTCTAGCTTTGCCAATACCTATTTCCATGACATGATTCAAGCGATCGCTCCAAATAGCGACTTTTGGAACCAGTACGAGAGTGCCATCGCTGCGCCTCTCTTTGAGGAACCCTTTAAGTTGATTCCGATCTTCTTTGTCCTCTATTTGTTCAGTGTTCGTCGCATCAAGTCGATCTTCCTCTTGGCGATTGCCTCTGGTCTTGGTTTCCAGATCGTGGAGGATTTTGCCTATATCCGTCAGGATCTGCCGGAAGGTTTCTCTTACACGGTGTCAGGGATTCTCGGCCGTGTGGCCAATGCACCCATGTCTCACTGGGTTTACACAGGCCTTGTCATGCTGGGGCTCTTCCTAATTGTCCAAGCAAGCAGAGGACGCAAGGATCTACGTCTAGCAGGCTGGGGATACTTAGTAGCTGGGTTTGGACTTCATTTTGTTGGCAATTCACCCTTCTCACAAATCGTGACCGAGTTGCCGATTGCGATTCCAGTCTTGAATGCTACTGGGCTCTTCCTAATCTACCAAGCGTATCAGACCGTCGAGCGATTAGAACAAGCAAAATAAAACAAAAAAAGAATGCGTATGTTTGCACACATACGCATTTTTGTTATTTTGGACATACTTTTGTATAAACTGGGTGATCCTATTGCTGTAAAATAAATGCTATTTTGGAAGAAATATTTGAGACTTTCCGCCGTGAGAAAAGTGCTTGAAACATTGTTGTTTCAAGCACTCGGGAGTTTTGAAACGTTAGATTCAAAACTAAGTCATGGAACTTCTTCGAAGTTCGCTGACGTCCGTACTCACCTAAGGAAAGTTTCTAAGAGTATAGGATCTTAAAATAGATCTATTTACCAAGACAGAACTGGCTGAAGAGTTGGGTGATGAGCTCATCTGGAGCAGCATCCCCTGTGATTTCTCCGAGGATTTCCCAGGTGCGGGTGAGATCGACTTGAAGCAGGTCGACCGGCATACCGAGGGCCAAGCCTTCGTTGACCGCTTGCAGGCTTTCAACAGCTTTCTCGATCAGAGAGATGTGACGAGCATTAGAAAGATACGTCGCATCTTGCTCAACCAGCCCAGCGTTTTCGAAGAAGAGGGCGTTGATCCGGTCTTCGATTTGATCGATATTTTGGTTTTTCAGAACGGAAATCTTGATATGATCTTCCGGCAGTTGGTCGATTTCGATCTTCTCTGGGAGGTCGACCTTATTGAGGAGAATGATGCGGTTGCTGTCTTGAGAGATTTCAAGGAGTTGGCGATCTTGATCGGTCAAGGGTTCGCTAGCATTGAGGACGAGGAGGACCAAATCAGCTTCCTTGAGGGCTTTTTTCGACCGTTCGACACCAATTTGCTCAACGATGTCTTCGGTTTCCCGGATACCAGCCGTATCGACCAGTTTGAGGGGAACGCCGTTGATGTTGACGTATTCTTCGATGACGTCACGGGTGGTTCCTTCGATATCGGTCACGATGGCTTTCTTCGCGAAGAAGATTATTGAGGAGGCTGGACTTGCCGACGTTTGGTCGACCGATGATAGCAGTAGAAATCCCTTCACGCAAGATCTTACCGCGACGGGCAGTCTTGAGAAGGTTGGTCAAGAGGGCTTCAAATTCACTGGTCTTTTCGCGGATGATCTCAGTGGTTGCTTCTTCGACATCATCGTACTCAGGATAGTCGATATTGACTTCAACCTGGGCCAGGGTATTGAGGATCTCTTGGCGCGTGTTGTTGATGAGGTCAGACAGGGAACCATCTAGTTGCTTCACGGCTATGTTCATGGCCTTGTCGGTCTTGGCGCGGATAATGTCCATGACGGCTTCGGCTTGGGTTAAATCGACCCGACCGTTCAGAAAGGCACGCTTGGTAAACTCACCAGGTTCTGCCAGACGAGCGCCTTCACGGATCACCAATTGCAGGATTTCATTAGTCACTGCAATCCCGCCGTGGGTATTGATCTCGATAATGTCCTCGCGGGTGAAGGTCTTCGGCGAGCGCATGGCTCCAACCATGACTTCGTCGAGAATCTCGTCCTTATCTGGATCCACGATATGACCGTAGTTGAGGGTGTGGCTAGCGACCTTGTTTAGATCTTTTCCCTTAAAGATTTTTTGAGCAATGGCAAAACTGTCTGTCCCGCTCAAGCGGACGATCCCGATAGCCCCCTCACCGAGAGGAGTCGAGATGGCAGCAATGGTATCAAATTCTTTAGTAATCATGTCATTTCTCTTTTCCTGTAGATTCATATCTATTCTATCGTAAAGTCAGCAGACGGGCAAGGTTTTAAAACTTTTGAAAAGTAAACTTTTATCTATTAAAAAATATTAAGAGAACTTAATTGAAGAAAAGTCATTAAAAAAACTTTCCTTATGTGAGTTCGGACGTCAGCGAACTTCTTCGAAGTTCCATGACTAATTATTGAGCCTAAGGTCTCAATAATTCCGTGTGCCTAGAACTTAATTGATCTAGGCACTTTACTCACTGCGGAAAGTTTCATAAATAACTTAAATAATTGATAAGAATAAATTGTTCTTATTTTATTTACTAATCATAGCAAGATTAAATAATAAATTTTCAGTTGTTGAATCATCAGAATGATCATTTGATTCCTGGTATTGCCCGAATTTTGATATTGTTTGCCATCCATCAGCTTTTAAATATGTACTTGTAGAATTGAAAACTTCATTAGCTAATGAATTAAATTTATCCTTTTTAAAATAAACTAATGAGGCGGCTATACTACCATCCCAAGCCCTAAAAACAACATCTTTATCTGGTTTTGAATCAGCATGGATAACATCGTAAATTGAATCATTAAAGTTTTGAATTGCATTTTCATCACTGATAGAGCTATTTAAATCAATGCTAACAATATAAATGTCATTTTCTGAATCATATTTAAAGTCAGTGAAATCTGTAGTGGAGATATAATCTTCAAATGATTTTGGTTCTGAGGAGTTTTTTGAACAAGCAAATAAAAATAATAGTGCAGAAAATATTGTAAGAATGTAAATAATCTTTTTCATAGTTCTCACCCGTTTATTAATAGTTATTAATTTAATTAAGTATAACAAATTTTAAAAAATATAACAACATAATATGTTCTATCGTAAAGTCAGCGGACGGGCAAGGTTTTGCTTTTAGAACTAAAAGCTGGAAAGGTTTTCAATTAATTAGTGAAATCTCTTACAGAATATGCTATACTGTAATAGAATATAAAAGGAGGTCTATGATGGTAAACCTAAAAGGAACAGGTAGGAATTAAAGCGGCTGAGTTTGTCAAAGACGGCATGATTGTCGGTCTCGGTACAGGGTCAACTGCTTATTATTTTGTGGCTGAATTGGGTCGTCGCATCAAAGAAGAAGGCTTGCAGATCACAGCTGTCACAACGTCGAGTGTGACCTATGATCAGGCTGAAAGTTTAGGCATCCCGCTCAAGGCTATCGACGATGTCGAAGTGGTGGATGTGACAGTGGATGGCGCAGATGAAGTGGATCCTCAATTGAACGGGATCAAAGGTGGCGGTGGGGCTCTCCTCATGGAAAAGATCGTCGCAACCAATTCAAAAGACTGCATTTGGATCGTGGATGAATCCAAACAAGTCGCAACCCTTGGAGCATTCAAACTTCCAGTGGAAGTAGTGCAATACGGGGCTGAAAATCTTTTCCGTCACTTTGAGCAAAAAGGTTACCATCCTGCATTCCGTCTGGCGGATGATCAACGTTTTGTCACCGACCAAGGCAACTTTATCATTGACTTGGATCTTAAGGTGATCGAGGATACAGAAGCTCTAGCCAATGAATTGGATCATACCGTAGGCGTCGTAGAGCACGGTTTATTCTTGAACATGATATCAAAAGTGATTGTAGGGACACCAGATGGCCCTGTCATCATAGGAAAATAGAGAGTGGGACAGAAATCGGTAATTCGTTAGAATTCGATTTCATCGTCCCACCTCCGCACAGTTGAGTAGGGCTGTAAAAGCTGATGAAATCAGCGTAGTAGAGCCCACTCAACCACTGCGTCTTGCTCGACAATCCAAAAATATTTGAGAGGCTAGGACTTTTGTCCCAGCCTCGGATCAAACAACGGCTCTCTTCTTATAGGGATATGGTATAATATAGCTAGTTTAATAAAGGAAAGAGGCAGTATATGTCAAAATTTAAACGCATGCACTTAGTTGTGCTGGATTCAGTTGGGATCGGTGCTGCACCAGATGCCAATAACTTTGTCAATGCAGGAGTTCCAGATGGCGCATCTGATACATTGGGCCACATCTCTAAAACCGTCGGTTTGAATGTACCAAACATGGCGAAAATCGGTCTTGGAAATATTCCTCGTGAAGTACCATTGAAGACGGTGCCAGCTGAAAGCAACCCAACTGGTTATGCGACAAAATTGCAAGAAGTCTCTCTTGGGAAAGACACCATGACTGGTCACTGGGAAATCATGGGGCTCAACATTACAGAACCGTTTGATACTTTCTGGAATGGTTTCCCTGAAGAAATTTTGACTAAAATTGAAGAATTCTCAGGACGTAAGGTCATCCGTGAAGCCAACAAACCTTATTCTGGTACAGCGGTTATCGATGACTTTGGACCACGTCAAATGGAAACTGGTGAGTTGATCATTTATACATCAGCAGATCCTGTCCTTCAAATTGCGGCTCACGAAGATATCATTCCTTTGGATGAGTTGTACCGTATCTGTGAATACGCTCGTTCCATCACTTTGGAACGTCCAGCTCTTCTTGGTCGAATCATTGCGCGTCCTTATGTTGGGGAACCTGGAAACTTCACACGGACAGCCAACCGTCGTGACTTGGCTGTTTCACCATTTGCGCCAACTGTTTTGGACAAGTTGAACGAAGCAGGTATCGATACTTATGCAGTTGGTAAGATCAACGATATCTTCAACGGAGCTGGTATCAACCACGATATGGGCCACAACAAATCAAACAGCCATGGTATGGATACCTTGATTAAGACCATTGGGCTTTCTGAATTCCAAGAAGGGTTCTCATTTACCAACTTGGTAGACTTTGATGCTCTTTACGGTCACCGTCGCAATGCTCACGGCTACCGCGATTGCTTGCACGAATTTGACGAACGCTTGCCAGAAATCATTGCAGCGATGCGTGAAGATGACCTCTTGATGATCACTGCAGACCACGGGAATGACCCAACCTATGCTGGTACAGACCATACGCGTGAATACATCCCATTCTTGGCTTATAGCCCATCCTTCAAGGGCAATGGTGTGATTCCAGTCGGTCATTTCTCTGATATCTCTGCAACGATTGCAGAGAACTTTGGTGTTGAAAAAGCCATGATCGGTGAAAGCTTCTTAGACAAATTGAACTAAGATGACACGCTTCGCTCTCCTCGTAAGAGGGATCAATGTTGGCGGGAAGAATAAGGTCGTGATGGCAGAGCTTCGAAAGGAGCTTCAAACGATCGGGCTGGATGGGGTAGAGACCTACATCAATAGTGGCAATATCTTCTTTGAATCTGCTAGTTCTAAAGCAGAATTGGTAGATTTGCTGGGACATTTCTTTCGTGATCACTATCCCTTTATCCAGTCTTTTTCTCTCTCTTTTCAGCTGAGGACTATGCGCAAGATCTCGCTGCTCTACCAGGATGGTGGCAGGAGGATCTGGCCCGTAAGGATGTTCTCTTTTACACAGAAGGCCTCAATCAGGATGCTGTCTGGGAGCTGGTCTCCTCTTTTTCGCTCGGTGATGAAATCATCCATCGTGGGAATCTAGGGATCTACTGGGGCAAATACTCAGAAGAAACCTATACAAAGACCGCTTACCACAGACAAGTCCTCAAGATGCCGGATTACCGTCTGTTGACCATTCGCAATGCCAATACATTTGACAAAATTGGCCAATTTTTAAGGAAATCATAAAGGAGATATGCAATGACATTATTAGCAAAAATCAATGAAACAGCTGCTTTTTTGAAAGGCAAAGGAATGGAAGCACCTGAGTTTGGCTTGATCCTTGGATCAGGTCTTGGAGAACTGGCTGAAGAAATCGAAAATCCAGTCGTAGTAGACTACTCTGAAATTCCAAACTGGGGTCGTTCAACGGTTGTCGGCCATGCGGGTAAATTGGTCTATGGTGATCTGGCTGGACGTAAGGTTTTGGCCCTTCAAGGACGTTTCCATTTCTACGAAGGAAACCCACTAGAAGTGGTGACTTTCCCAGTTCGTGTTATGAAAGTTTTGGGCTGTGAAGGAGTTCTTGTCACTAACGCTGCCGGTGGTATCGGCTTTGGTCCTGGTACTTTGATGGCTATCACAGACCACATCAACATGACTGGTCAAAACCCATTGATCGGTGAAAACTTGGATGACTTTGGTCCACGTTTCCCAGATATGTCAAAGCCTACACTCCAGAATATCGTGAGACTGCTCATAAAGTAGCAGACAAATTGGGTATCAAATTGGATGATGGGGTTTATATCGGTGTGACTGGTCCAACTTATGAAACTCCAGCTGAAATCCGTGCGTTTAAGACACTTGGCGCAGATGCTGTCGGAATGTCAACCGTTCCGGAAGTCATCATTGCAGCACACTCTGGTTTGAAGGTTCTTGGTATTTCATGTATTACCAACTTTGCGGCTGGTTTCCAAGAAGAGCTCAACCACGAAGAAGTGGTAGAAGTGACAGAGCGCGTCAAAGGCGACTTCAAAGGATTGCTGAAAGCGATTCTTGCTGAACTCTAATCCAATGAAAGTACGACTCCAAAGTCTGCCCTACGGACTGAGGTTGCTTCTAGCCACCTTATCATTAGGGATTGGGACGGGCCTGGTCGGAATTGCCTGTCATTATCTACTAGAAGGGGTGCAAGAGCTGGCTTTTGGCAAAGCTAGTTCCGATTTGCTCCAGCAATTTCAAGAAGCTGGAGGTCTCCGTAGATTTCTGGTCTTATGTGTGACAGGATGCTTGGCAGCTGGCTTCTGGTATGTCCTGCAAAAGTGTTATCAGATCCTGTCTATTCGTCAGCAAATTGACTTAGCTGGAGACAGGGAACCAGCGCCCTTAGCCCACCTCCTTCATTCAGGGATGCAGGTGGCAATTGTCGGAGCAGGCGCATCGGTCGGAAAAGAAGGAGCCCCACGTGAGGTCGGGGCTCTTCTAGCTGGTCGCTTGGCGAAGGGATTCTCACTAGCCCTCAAAGAGCGAAAAGTCTTGATCGCCTGCGGTGCTGGAGCTGGTTTGGCTTCGGTCTATCAGGTTCCCTTTGCCAGTAGCTTGTTTGTCTTTGAGACCTTAGGGCTAGCCTACAGTTGGCAGAACTTTCTACTGGTTTTGACCAGTACTTATCTGGCCACCTGGGTCGCTCAGCCCATCGTTGGTCAGGAGGCTGTTTATCACCTGTCCGCAGTTTCATGGTCGGCTAGCAGCTTCTTACAGGGTATTGTGATTGCTTTCTTGGTCACTCCCTTGGCTCTGGTCTTTGCTTTCCTCGCCAAGCGGGCTAGTCACAAACGGCGGAAGGATGGGACGATTCTTTGGGCTCTTCCTCTAGCCTTTCTAGTGCTGGGGAGCCTAGTAGCCTTTTTCCCTATCTTTATGGGAAATGGCCAGGTACTGGCGCAAGCCCTCTTGTCTAGCCAGTCGATTCCTTATCTTCCACTGACCCTTGCAGTGAAGGGGCTTCTGGTTTACCTCCTCTTGCGCAATGGTGCCTATGGAGGGACATTGACACCATCATTTGCCTTAGGAATTGGATCTGGCTATCTAGTGACCTTGCTTTTGACAGTCCTTGGGATTCATCTGGATCCAGCTATAGGGATGTTACTTGGAGCGACAGTCTTTTTAGGGACGACCCTAGAAGCTCCTCTGACAGCCATTGCTCTGAGCCTTGGATTTACGGGCCAAGCTTGGAGTTTGACAATCCCGCTTGTACTTGCGGCTGGTCTGTCTTATGTGATTCGAAAGAGATGGGAGAAGAAACGATGAAGGTACATTTTGTACTGCATGAAACCTTTGAAGTGCCGGGCGCTTATCTAAAATGGGCGCAGGAGCGTGGCCATCAAGTGACCACGACCAAAGTCTATGAGAATGAAGCTCTACCAGAGACAGTGGATGAGATCGACTTTTTGATCGTCATGGGAGGACCTCAATCGCCAGATGAAGATCGAGAAGCTTTTCCATACTACGATCCTCAGGCAGAGATCGAGTTGATTCAAAAAGCCATCAAGGCAGATCGTTATATTGTTGGGGTCTGCCTTGGTGCCCAGCTCCTGTCTGTTGCCTATGGTGCAGAGTATGAACATAGTCCGGAACGTGAGATTGGGGTTTTTCCTGTGACCTTAACGCCTGAAGGACTCACAGATCCGCATGTCGGTGATTTTGGAGAAACGTTTGAAACCGGCCACTGGCATGGCGATATGCCAGGAGTGACAGAAGATGCTGTTGTTCTTGCGACCAGTCAAGGATGTCCACGTCAGATCATTCGCTTCAGTCCGAAACACTATGCCTTCCAAGCCCACTTGGAATTTGATCCAGAAGCAGTTGATCTCTTGATTGCTGCTGACGGTGAAAATGTTTTGGAAGAACAAAGTCAAAACCTGACCTTTGTTCAAAAACCTGAAGCCATTCGTGCTTACGATTATCGAGAAATGAATGCCAAACTCTTTGCATTTTTGGATTCATTAACAAATTAAAATAAAAATGAAAGGAAAGGGAGTTCGGGTTTAAATTGAATCCGGGCAAGCCATGACTTTCAAAACAATATTTAATTGAACCCGCCCTAAAAGCTGTGTGAAAAAGATTGATTGACTTGCAAGTCCAGTACTTCCTGCGACAATCTCCTATTTTCACTTTGCTTTTTACGGGCTTGGTATCTTATAGAAAGGTAGAGCATGTGTTCTAATTTGAACACGAGCGGAAAGCTCGGAAAATAGATAATCTGACTGAGAAATCAGGATTTCTCGTCAGATTCCTAATTTTCAGTCGCTTTCTGGTCGCTCTTTGTATCATAAACTATGTCTATCCATATTGCTGCTAAGCATGGTGAAATTGCTGATAAAATTCTTCTTCCTGGGGATCCTCTTCGTGCGAAATTTATCGCTGAGAACTTTTTAGAAGACGCTGTTTGTTTTAACGAAGTGCGTAACATGTTTGGTTACACAGGGACTTACAAGGGTCATCGTGTATCTGTTATGGGAACTGGGATGGGGATGCCATCGATCTCTATTTATGCGCGTGAGTTGATCGTGGACTACGGCGTGAAAAAATTAATCCGTGTGGGAACAGCTGGTTCTTTGAACGAGGATGTGCATGTTCGTGAATTGGTCTTGGCACAAGCTGCTGCAACCAACTCAAACATCATCCGTAACGACTGGCCTCAATACGATTTCCCACAAATCGCTAGCTTTGATCTTTTAGACAAGGCTTACCATATTGCCAAAGATCTTGGCATGACCACTCACGTGGGTAATGTCTTGTCTTCTGATGTCTTCTATTCAAACTATGGTGAAAAGAACATCGAGCTTGGTAAATGGGGTGTGAAAGCTGTAGAAATGGAAGCAGCGGCTCTCTATTATCTTGCTGCTCAACACCATGTGGATGCGCTTGCTATCATGACGATTTCAGACAGTTTGGTCAATCCTGATGAGGATACAACCGCTGAAGAACGTCAAAATACTTTCACAGACATGATGAAAGTCGGTCTTGAGACCTTGATTGCAGACTAATGGCAACATTCTTTCATGATGAATGGCTCTACGACCTCCAAAATTATCACTACAGCCGGGCTCTGCGCTCTATCAAGCAGCAGGAAGAAGTACCGGATTTGTTGGTAAGTTTACTACAGTTAATGGCGGAGCGTCGAGAGCTCAATATCCAACCCGTCATGAATCAAAAGTTGAGAACCGAGTTGCTAGAGGCGACTGGTTTTCAGCTTTTTTGGCATGAGGATCCAGAAGACGAGCAGTTGGCCAACTACCTCTATGATCTCGAAGCGAAGTTGCGAAATGAGCAGATTATTGACTTTGTTCGTGCCGTTAGCCCAGCCATCTATCGGATCTTTATGCGTTTGATTCAGTTGAAAATTCCTGATATTACCAACTATATTCATAACTCCAAAGAATCCAGTTATGACCGTTGGAAGTTTGAGAGCCTGCATGCGTCCGACAACCCTATCCTGCAGCAATTCCACAGCGAAAGTGTGGTCAATTCGTCCAGTTTGACGGAGTTGATTGTGCAGTTGGATTTTCCAGATAGCGTCAAAGTTGCGGCCCAACAATTGCGGGAGTTAGAAAAATCAGTTCGCAACCCCTTGGCCCACTTGATCAAGCCCTTTGATGAGGAAGAGCTCCATCGGACGACAGGTTTCTCTTCTCAGGATTTTATGAAGAATTTGATTGACCTTGCAAGCTACACAGGCATCCATTACGATCAAGCTAACTTTTATTTTGATCAGGCCAATGCTGTCATGGAAGAGCTACTAAAGGAGAAGTAGATGGATAAGATTGCTCAACTACAGGAGATGATTGATCAGAGTCAACGGATTGTGTTTTTCGGAGGGGCAGGAGTTTCCACAGAGTCAAATATTCCAGATTTTCGAAGCTCAGACGGTGTCTATAGTGTTCAGGTGGGTCGGCATTTGACAGTTGAGCAATTGGTCTCCCATACCATGTTTGAGCGCTATCCAGAGGACTTTTTCGACTTTTACAAGAAGTACTTGCTCTACCCAGATGCCAAGCCCAATGCTGCCCATCGCTATCTCGCGTGGCTTGAAGAGACCGGTAAACTCAAGGCGGTGGTGACACAAAATATTGATAGTCTCCATGAAATGGCTGGTTCTAAAAAAGTTTTGAAGCTTCATGGCAGTGCCGACCGCAATTACTGTACGGGTTGCCAGCGATTTTATGATTTGGAGTCCTTTCTAGCTTTAGAAGGCCCGGTTCCACACTGTCTGGACTGTGGCAAGGTGGTCAAGCCTGATGTGACCCTCTACGAGGAGCCTCTCGATATGGACATCTTTAGCCAAGCTGCTCAAGCTATCCAAGAGGCTGATCTGCTGATTATCGGTGGGACCTCACTTGTGGTCTACCCAGCAGCTAGCTTGATCCAGTATTTCCAAGGGAAGAAGCTGGTTGTCATCAATAAAACCAGTATCCCACAAGACAAGCAAGCAGACCTGGTCATTGAAGGAAAAATTGGGGAAGTATTTTCACAATTAAGACAATAAAAAATATCTGAGTGAACATGGATCACTCAGATATTTTTTTACTTATCAAACTTCACTTCCTCAAGCAAGTACTCGATGAATTTTTCTCCCATTTTTGAGAGGGCTGTTTTTTCATGTTTGATGTAGACCAGCTCGATCGGGTCTTCGATATCAAGGGGAATGGAGACGATGTTATTTCCGTTGAGATTGCTGTTGAGGATCCCGGTCGCAATAGTGTAGCCATCCAGACCAATCAAGAGATTAAAGAGGGTCGCCCGGTCACTGACGACGATGGATTTTTTATGATGCTCTTGAGAGAGGATCTCTTCTGAGAAGTAGAAGGAGTTGTGGGTTCCTTGGTCATAGCTAAGGTATGGGAAATCTTCCAGATCAGATAAGTGGACGATCTCTTTCTTGGCAAGAGGATTGGTCTTGCTGACAAAGATATGAGGTTGCGCTGTAAAGAGATGGGTGGCAATCAGGTGATTATCATCCAGCATCTTAGAGAGGACATCTCGGTTGTAGCTATTCAAAAAGAGTACGCCAACCTCGCTTCGGAAATTCTTGACGTCATCGATGATCTCCCAAGTCCGCGTCTCCCGTAGGAAGAGCTCGTATTTTTCCATGTCGCTTTTCTTCAATAGAGAAACGAAGGCCTCAACCACGAAGGCGTAGTGCTGTGAAGAGACGCTGAAAAGCTCACGAGAGCCCACGGGATTTTTATAGCGCTCAGACAAGAGGTCAATCTGCTCCACCACCTGGCGGGCATAAGAGAGGAACTCCATCCCATCGCGAGTCAAAGTGATCCCTTTAGGATTCCGGATAAAGATTTCAATCCCCATCTCATTTTCCAAGTCCTTAACGGCATTGGAAAGGCTAGGTTGCGTGATGAAGAGTTGTTTTGCGGCTTCATTCATAGAGCCGGTTTCGACGATTTTGATAATGTATTGTAATTGTTGTATTCTCATGCTTTTATTTTAACATAAAAAAGCGCGTTTTTCCCGTAAAATGTGGTCTTTCAAGGACTGTATCAGACTATAATGCAGGCTGAGGTAGGTAATAGGAAGTAGGCTAGATCAAATGTTTAAAAAATAGAAGATTGGAAACAAAATCTCCATCTGGAGACTGATTTTGATGCAAAATTACAGTTTTGCCTTGATTAAGGGGTGAGCTGATTGATAGAATGGTAAAAAATTGATTGAGGAGATCTTATGAAAAAACTAGTTTCCTGGTATAAGAAAAAGGATAAGGAATTGGAAACCCATTTCACAGCCGGTCTGTTGCAGATCAATTTTGTGACCAATGCACTGATTCTATTAGCCTTTTACATTTATTTTGTTGTTAGTGAGTCGATCTATGCAATAAAGGATCCATTCATTCAATTTAGTGTTTGGGAGATCATTGCCTTCACGATGGAGATCTTACCCTACGGTCTAACCATTGCCCTCTTTGTCCCCAATATTTTTGTCATCATTTATGGGATTGGTCGGTGGTCCAGCCTCCAGTTCAAAGAAGCAGAGGAAGAAGCTCTCAAAGATCCGGATTTGTTTGAAGAGAGAGGGCCAAAAGAAGGAGAAAGGACAAGAGAAGATGACGCATTCCTTATGAAGGAAAAGCAGGAATCACCTAGTCCTAAGCCTGTCAAAAAGAAAAAGCAACAGCCTACAATTGTTCTTTGGTTTGGTCTCTTTGGTTGCTTTCTCGAAGCGATTTTCATTTACATCGTCAAGGAGATGACTTTTTACGATTGGAGTGAGAGTTTGGTCAATTCTCAGAAGCATGCCCTGATCTGGTCTGGCGCCTATCCGACCTTCTTCACACTGGCAGCTCTTACTTTACTAGCCTTGATTATCTATTCCTACCGGGATGCGAATTCACTCTCGCCGTTAGCAAATGTCTTCTGCATCAGTGGCATTCTAGGAGGAGTGGTTCTTCTCTTAGTTTTTGATAATCAACTGCAGGTAGCAAGTTTTCACACCTTTTTCTTACTGATCTATTCCATCCATCTTTTATGGGTTCGCATCAGGGAGTGGCAGGAAGATCGAACAGAGATAAGCTATGAGAATCGTCTGTTTCAATGGCTCCATCAGCTCTTAAACAAGTCGCGTAACTGGCCATGGCTAGCAGTTCTGGTTGCCCTTCCGACCCTTGCCCTTGTTGTCCTCGTTCTCATGTTCTTTGGGCAGCAACCGGATTCCATGATCAAGGCCTGGACAAATACAGCTGACTGGGCCTTCTCACAGAAGATCCCCCCTCAAAATCTTATCATTGATGAGCACTATCTCTGTACGGTTGCGGCTGGTGGGCATGAAAAAGTTGTCAAACCCCAGCGGATGGGCATCCGCCACGGTCATCCAGTCGTTGTCAATCGCCAGCTTTGTATTGCCAATGCCTTTGAACAGGTGCTAGAAGAAAAGACGCCACGATTCCATCGCTTCTTGCGTCGCAATTATGACCGCTATGGTTATCCCTTTGCCAAACATATCAAGAAGAAATGGGCTATGGACCTGATCTACTACCTGATGAAACCCTTGGAATGGCTCTTTTTACTGGTTCTTTATCTAGTCGATCGTAAGCCCGAGAACCGAATCGCTATGCAATACATCAAGCCGATTCCAGAAGATTTTGATCCCAAGAAAGCTTCCTAAGTCACCGATTTCTACTTGACAAGCGAGAAGGAGCGCGATATAATGAGACAAATTTAACCTTTAAGAGGTCCAGAGAGGCCTGCAAGGAAAGACGGAAAAAATATCAGCAGACGGAGTCTAGCTGATCATTTGTAGGGCCTTGCTTTTGCGAGGTCTTTTTTGCTGGAAGAAAGAAGAGGAAATCAATGGTCAGTGACAGTTGTAAAAAACGCTTTGGCAGAATCATGATGGAAGAGATGGAGCTGGTTGCTCAAGAGAAAATCGCTCCCCGCATCTATTCTATGATCTTAAAGGGGGAAATGGTCGCGCAGATGCTACCGGGGCAGTTTCTCCATATTCGTGTATCGGATGACTCCAAGCTCCTCCGTCGTCCTATTTCCATCTCAGAGATTGATCCAGACAGCCAGACCTGTCGCTTGATCTATCGCATCGAAGGTGGGGGGACAGCTATCTTTTCCCAATTGCCAATCGGTAGCAAACTCAGCGTCATGGGGCCACAGGGAAATGGCTTTAATCTCACCAATCTCGGCCAAGGTCAGAAAGCCTTGATCATCGGTGGCGGTATCGGTGTTCCTCCCTTGGTCCAAGTGGCCAAACAACTCCATGAGCAAGGGGTAGAAGTTGAAGTGGTTGTCGGCTTTGCGACCAAAGAAGCCGTCATTTTGGAAGAAGAGCTTTCTCAGGTGGCTCATGTCACTGTAACGACAGACGATGGGACTTATGGCACTAAAGCTATGTCTCAACCATTGTTGATTCGATGGACCAGGAGTTTGACGCTATCTATTCTTGTGGAGCCCCTGGCATGCTCAAATATGTCAATACCAAATTCCATGACCATCCCCGCGCCTACATTTCTATGGAATCGCGTATGGCTTGTGGGATGGGTGCTTGCTATGCCTGTGTGGTGCATCTAGAAAATGAAAGCCAAGCAGCCAATAAGCGCGTGTGTGAAGACGGACCGGTCTTTGAAACCGGTACGATTGTGATGTAGGAGGACCTTATGACAGCAAATCGACTAGCCGTATCCTTACCTGGTTTAGACTTGAAAAACCCGATTATTCCGGCATCTGGCTGTTTTGGCTTTGGTCAAGAATATGCCAAATACTATGACTTAGACCTGCTTGGATCCATCATGATCAAGGCGACAACTGCTGAGGCACGCTTCGGAAATCCGACTCCACGAGTTGCTGAGACACCGGCAGGCATGCTCAATGCTATTGGTCTCCAAAATCCAGGCGTAGACGTGGTCCTAGCAGAGAAACTCCCTTGGTTGGCCCAACATTATCCAGACCTACCGATTATTGCCAATGTAGCCGGCTTCTCCAACGAAGAGTATGCGACGGTGTCAGGCAAGATCTCGCAAGCCCCAAATGTCATGGCCATTGAACTCAATATCTCTTGTCCAAATGTAGACCATGGGAATAATGGTCTCTTAATCGGACAAGTTCCTGAGTTAGCCTATGCGGCTGTGAAAGCAGCGGTAGAAGCGTCCTCAGTCCCTGTTTATGTCAAGTTAACGCCTAGTGTAGCAGACATCACGCAGGTCGCAAAAGCAGTAGAGGATGCAGGAGCGACTGGCTTAACCATGATCAATACCTTGGTCGGCATGCGCTTTGACCTCAAGACTGGTAAGCCCATCATTGCCAATGGAACCGGAGGTATGTCGGGACCAGCCGTTTTCCCAGTTGCTTTGAAACTCATCCGTCAGGTTGCCCAATCCACTAAACTTCCGATTATCGGAATGGGAGGTGTGGATTCAGCCGAAGCAGCCATTGAAATGATGATTGCAGGGGCCTCTGCGATTGGAGTTGGGACCGCTAATTTCACTGATCCTTATGCATGTCCAACCATCATCGAAGATCTGCCACAGGTCATGGATCGCTATGGTATTGACACCCTTGAGAACTTCCGTAAACATGTACGGGAAAATCTACTGTAAATCCTTGACTTTTCCCAAATATCGTACTACAATAAATAAAAACCTTTAAAGCAGTCCAGAGAGGCTCCTAAGGTCTAGACGGTGAATCATGGTAGTTGTTCCTACCTAATTTTCGTGTAACCTTGCCTCGGGCAAGGTTTTTTTGTAGACAAAATGATCAATCAAAAAAGGAGTAATCCATGCGTGAAGAACGTCCTATTATCGCCCTTGACTTCCCAGCTTTCGAGGATGTCAAACACTTTTTAGAGCATTTTCCAGAAGACGAAAAATTATTTGTAAAAATCGGAATGGAATTTTTCTATGCAGTTGGTCCTGAAATTGTACATTACCTCAAAGGGCTTGGACACAGTATTTTCCTTGATTTAAAATTGCATGATATCCCAAATACAGTCAAATCAGCCATGTCCGTACTGGGGACTTTCGGAGTAGATATGGTGACAGTTCACGCAGCCGGTGGTGTAGAGATGATGCGCGAAGCCAAGGCAGCTCTTGGTGAAGGAGCTAAATTGGTAGCCGTGACCCAGTTGACTTCTACCAGTGAAGAAGACATGCGTGATTGCCAAAACATCCAACAACGGTCCAAGAATCTGTAGTTAATTACGCTCGCAAGGCGCAAGAAGCAGGCTTGGATGGCGTTGTCTGTTCAGCCCATGAAGTAGCCTTGATCAAGGATGCCACTTCATCAGACTTTGTCTGTGTCACACCAGGGATTCGACCAGCAGGAGCTGAAATCGGTGACCAAAAACGGGTTATGACGCCACAAGAAGCTCATAAAATCGGCTCTGACTATATTGTTGTTGGACGTCCAATTATTCAAGCAGAAAACCCATGGGATGCTTACCATGAAATTAAGAGACAGTGGAATGCGTAAGAGCTACTAAAAGTGGAACTTTTGCAGCTCTACGGGAAGTCCTATGGGACTTCCCTAACGCATTCACTAGATCACAGAAGAGAAAATGATCGTTTCTCTTCTGTGATCGTCGGAATAATCGAAGCCCGATAGGGTCTTCCCTAAACTATTCACTAACTTAGTTGAAAGAAAAATATCGTTTCTTTCAACTAAGTGTCGGAAATTAAAAAGTCCGATGGGACCTTCCCTAACGCGTTCACTAACCTGAATTGTTGTTGTTTAAATCAAAAAATGATTTAATTCGTATATGATTAAAATCGTAAAAAGGAGTCGTCATGTCATTAGCTAAAGATATTGCTAGCCATCTTTTGAAAATCGAAGCGGTTTATTTGAAACCAGAAGAACCTTTTACTTGGGCATCTGGGATCAAATCCCCAATTTATACAGATAACCGTGTAACCCTCGCATATCCTGAAACTCGTACCTTGATCGAAAATGGATTTGTAGATAAAATCAAGGAAGCTTTCCCTGAAGTAGAAGTGATTGCAGGAACTGCAACTGCAGGGATTCCTCACGGAGCCATTATTGCGGACAAGATGAACTTGCCATTTGCCTACATTCGTAGCAAACCAAAAGACCATGGTGCTGGAAACCAAATTGAAGGCCGTGTTCCACAAGGTCAAAAGATGGTCGTAGTGGAAGATTTGATTTCTACCGGTGGATCTGTCTTGGATGCTGTCGCAGCTGCCAAGCGTGAAGGAGCGGATGTTCTTGGTGTGGTTGCTATCTTCACCTACCAATTGGAGAAGGCAGATAAGAAATTTGCGGAAGCTGGCGTTCAACTTGAAACCTTGTCTAACTATACAGAATTGATTCATTTGGCAGAAGAACAAGGTTACATCACTTCTGAAGGTTTAGAGATGTTGCACCGTTTCAAGGAAAACCAAGAAACTTGGCAAGATAAATAATACAACTGAAGCGTTTCTAACGCTTCTTTTTTATACTCTTTTCACTAGTTGGTGGTTAACTTGAATCTCAAAGTAAAATCCGGTATGATAGTAGTAATTGATTTTATGGATGAAGGAAAAACTATTTTTAAGGGAGAATAAGATGACAAAAGAACATTATTTGCAAATGAAGAAGCAGGCTCGGGTCTGGTTTACCGTCAATATCATCATCAGTTTGATTGCTATTGCAGGAGGAATTTTAGTGGTCATTAGTAAATCACGTCATATCCCATTTTTACTGATGGCCTTGGGGGCACTGACTTTGATGAACCAAGTCTTGGTTACACCTGCTTTCAACGCCAAAAAAGAAGCTGAGGAAGAACATCCAGACTGGAAAGTCTTGTCTACTAAAGATACTAAAATAACTACGGAGAATCTGCAGAAAGGTTTTTTGGTATCAGCTACGGCTTTTCTGATTGTCATTATTGGCTTCTTCATGTTCTATCGTCCTCTTCCGACAACAGACGCAGGAACTGAAGTGATCAAAACCTATCGCGAGATCCAGTCTGTGCCAGAAAATTCAACAGAAAGGATCTAGCACAGTTTCTAATTTAACTCCGAAAGATGTTCAAACCTTACAAGAATTGAAAGAAGAAATCGAATCCAATGCCCCATCAGATTCAAATTCACTAGATATAAATAAAGCAAAAGATCTTGCAGAAAAAGCACAGCAACAGAATTGGTTGAAAAGGGGAGAATAAGATTACTTTTCAAGTGGTTTGAAATCAACTAGTTTTTGTGAAAGGGTAAAAAACAAATGACAGTAACAACATTCTGGCTTAGTTTGGGCATTCTGACCCTTGTTTTCTTGATCATGCTGCTTATCTTTTACACCTTGTATCGTCGTGAAATAAAAGTGAAAACAGAATCTACCGCAAAAGTTATGGGAGAAGTAGTTGCTTTTGATTCCAAAAATCAACTGCCTATTTCTCTGCCTGTGGTAGAGTATCAAGTCGAGGGTGAAAGATACCAAAAGACCTTTACCTACGCTTATTTCAGAGAGACTTCTTCTAAGTCAAGACAAACCAATGTTTTCGATAGAACCTATGTTCTTGGAGCAGGTAAAAATCTGGATTTGCGGATGATATTCCCAATTGGCTCTCCTATGACAGTCTTTTATAATTCAAGCAAGCCACAGATTGGTTTTGTCGAACGATATGCCGGCTTAGTCGGTTTCTATAAAATCGGGATGATTCTAACGGTTGGAATTTATCTTGGGTTAATATGCATTTTAATCCTAGTATTTTGGGTCTGTTAGTTAAGGTTAAGAGTTAAAAATTGCTTCGATAAAATGAGTATGTTTATAAATTACATTTCAGAACAACTTTTCTTTGCACTTTACAGTTGATAGTCAGTCCAAAACAGCAGAAATGCTGTTTTTTTGATATAATGGACCTATGTTATCGAAAAGTAAACGTATTCTATTTGGGATGCTTCATGTTGTCATGTTGCTAGTGATGGTCCACTGGTTCTTGATCAGTGTGACTTATCTGAGAGAGATTTCATGGCTAGCCATCTTAGGTGCTGGATTGCTATTTCTGCTAGCCTGGCTGAAACGCGATGGGCTAAAGAGTGCCTTTGCTTGGTTGACTCGGCACAAAAAAGGCTTCTTACTTGGTGCCCTTGTCTTTCAGTTGATTGTCATGGTCTGTGCGGAGCTCTTTATCCGTCGGGATGCTGCAGTTGTTTTCAAAGGGGCTTTTGATCTTCTTAAGCAATCCTCTATCACCAACTACCTCAGTCGCAATCCTAATAACATTCCGCTCTTTCTTTACGAGAAGTTTTTCTATGTCTTATTTGGCTCTAGCGGTCTGTGGGTCATGCAGGCTCTCAATATCCTCTATGTCAATCTGGGAGCAGTCCTCTTGTACAAGCTGTCCCAGAAGCATTTCAATCAAAAAACGGCTGATCTAGTCTATCTCTTCTATGTGAGCTTGATCTGTTACTCGCCGTATTTCTACTCCATGTACACGGACATTCCGCCACTTCCTTTGAATGCCCTTCAATTATGGTGGGCCTTGGATCTCTTAAAGGAAGATCAAGCAGTCTCCTGGAAGAAGATTGTTGGCTTGGGAATCTTATCTGGCGTGAACATGTTGATCCGTCCAACGACGATTATTGTCATGATTGCTTTTTGGGCTGTGCTCTTCTTCAGAGGAAATTGGAAGGCCTTGGCAAGATTGCTACGTTGACCGTGATGATGACGGGCTTTGTCTTTGCAGGATTGAATACAGCGGTCAATCATCAAAGAGTTGTACCGATCTTGAAACAAGAAGGGTTGGCTAAAGGACCTCTCTTGTTTATCAATCTGGGCTTGACGGATATGGGGCACAACCAAGAAGATATGAAAGAAGGCTTGTTGGCCTATATCGATGAGGATAAGCGCTCGGATTACAACAATGGCCTCTTTAAAAAAGAAAATGTGATCAAGGAAATCAAGCGCCGTCTCAAGGAGTACGGACCGTTCGGTTTGATCGGGCATATCTACTACAAGCAATCCTTGACGGTAGCAGAAGGGACCCTGGGCTGGCTCTACCGAGATGTAGAGTATGAGAAGACGCCTTTTATCAATCCTCTCTATGCATCCTTGACTAAAAATAATGATCTGGCAAAATGGGTGCGGACCTATTTCCTCAGCATTGATCGCCCGCAGTACAAGTATTATGAATTTGTCAAGCAGGTGATTTGGATCGTCCTATCAGCTGGTTTGGTTGGAGCTTATCTCAAACGTCGAGATACAGATGACTTTAACTTCCTTTCCTTAGCGGTCTTTGGTGGTTTGCTCTTCTTAACCATCTTTGAAGGTGGGAAGACCCGCTACCTCATCCAATTCTTACCGCAAATTTTACTAGTCGCTTCGATCGGTCTAGCAGGATTTACCAAGAAAGAAAATACATAAAAGCTCTGGCTTGTTTGACAGGCAACAATAGAGGTTGGACAAAAATGTCCAGCCTCTTTTTTATCCAGTAGATCTGCGCCAAATATGTTATAATGGAAGGTAAGAATTTATTGGATAGCGGAGAGTTTCCATGCAGCATTCACCCTGGCATGAAGCCATCAAATCCCATCTTCCAGAAGGGTATTTTCACCAGATCAATGACTTTATGAATGAAGCCTATAGCAAAGGAGTGGTTTATCCACCGCGTGACAAGGTCTTTAAGGCCTTGCAGACGACAGAGATGGATCAGGTCAAGGTCTTGATCTTAGGACAAGATCCCTACCATGGACCGGATCAAGCGCAGGGCTTAAGTTTTTCTGTTCCGGATCATGTACCAGCGCCGCCTTCTTTGCAAAATATTCTCAAAGAATTGCGATCAGATATCGGAGAGAAACGCTCCCATGATCTGACCTCTTGGGCTGAGCAAGGCGTGCTCTTACTTAATGCTTGTTTGACGGTGCCAGCTGGTCAGGCCAATGGTCATGCAGGACAAATTTGGGAGCCTTTCACAGATGCTGTGATTAAGGTGGTCAATGAGTTGGAGGAGCCAGTTGTCTTTATCCTCTGGGGATCTTATGCCCGTAAGAAAAAGCCGCTGATTACCCACGATCGACATTTGGTCCTTGAATCAGCTCACCCAAGTCCCTTATCGGCCTACCGAGGATTCTTTGGTTCTCAACCCTTTTCAAAAACCAATCAATTTTTGAAAGAGGCGGAACGCGAGCCGATTGATTGGTTAAGATAGGAGAAAGAAATGCCACAATTAGCAACGATTTGTTACATTGACAATGGGAAAGAATTTCTCATGCTGCATCGCAATAAAAAGCCCAATGATGTCCATGAAGGTAAATGGATCGGAGTTGGTGGAAAATTAGAACGCGGGGAAACCCCACAGGAGTGTGCGGCGCGTGAGATTTTTGAGGAGACCGGCCTTAGAGCCAAGCCAGTCTTGAAAGGGATCATTACCTTTCCGGAGTTTACTCCAGATTTGGACTGGTATACCTATGTCTTCAAGGTAACAGATTTTGAAGGAGAACTGATCGAGTGTAACGAAGGAACCTTGGAGTGGGTGCCTTATGATCAAGTCCTCTCAAAACCAACCTGGGAAGGGGACCACACCTTTGTAGAGTGGTTGTTGGAGGATAAACCCTTCTTTTCAGCAATGTTTCGCTATGACGGCGACCGCTTGTTAGAGTCGCATGTTGATTTTTATGATTAAAGGAGAATGCAATGGTTGTCATTAAAAATGGTCGCGTAATGGATCCCAAGACTGGCTTGAATCAAGTCTGTGATCTTCGCATTGAAGGGAAGAAAATTGTAGAGATCGCTGAAAACCTCCCAACGGATGGACAAGAGGTCCTTGATGCTGCTGGTCTGGTGGTTGCTCCTGGTTTGATCGATGTACACGTCCATTTCCGTGAACCCGGTCAAACTCATAAAGAAGATATCCATACGGGTGCCTTAGCCGCAGCTGCTGGTGGTTTTACTCGAGTGGTCATGATGGCCAATACCAATCCGACCATTTCAGATATTACGACCTTAGAGGAAGTCTTAGCTTCTGCAGCCAAGGAAAATCTTCACATTCATACGGTTGCGACGGTGACCAAGAACTTTGACGGTCAACACCTGACAGATTTTGAAGGACTACTTAAGGCTGGTGCGGTAGGATTTTCAGATGATGGGATTCCCCTTCAAAGCACTAAGGTTGTCCGTAAAGCCTTGGAAGAAGCTAAGCGTCTAGGAACCTTTATTAGTCTGCACGAAGAAGACCCTGAGTTGAATGGCATTCTTGGTTTGAATGAGAACATTGCTAAGGAACACTTCCATGTCTGTGGTGCGACGGGTGTAGCCGAATATTCTATGGCTGCGCGTGATGCCATGATTGCTCATGCGACAGGGGCTCACCTCCATATCCAACACCTTTCCAAGGAAGAAAGTGTCAAGGTGGTGGAATTTGCCCAAGGATTAGGAGCTCATGTAACGGCAGAAGTGGCACCTCAACACTTTTCGAAAACAGAAAGTCTGCTCTTGACTAAAGGAAGCAATGCTAAGATGAATCCACCTCTTCGCTTGGAATCTGACCGTCTAGCAGTGATTGAAGGCTTGAAATCAGGCGTTATCTCTGTGATTGCGACGGACCACGCGCCTCACCATGCGGATGAGAAGAATGTTCCTGATATTACCAAAGCACCATCTGGAATGACTGGGCTTGAAACTTCGCTTTCTCTTGGTTTGACCTACTTGGTGCATGCTGGCCATTTAAGCCTGATGCAATTGCTTGAAAAGATGTCCTATAATCCAGCACGTCTCTATGATTTTGATGCTGGATATATTGCAGTGGATGGACCGGCAGATTTAACCATCTTTGATCCAGAAGCAGATCGTCTGGTATCGGATCATTTCGCTTCAAAAGCGGGCAATTCACCATTTGTGGGTGAAACATTAAAAGGGAAAGTTGCTTATACAATCTGTGATGGACAAGTGATTTTTCAAGGATAAGTGATCGTATTTATATGAATTTAAAAAAAATGATGCAAGGCTTGGTTTTCTTTTTAACCAGCCTTCTTGTCTTTGTCTTTCTATTTCGAGCTCTGCTACCAACTGCATCTCCTCGCATGACCAAGCCCAAAACGGCTACGAAAGAAATCACCTATACTTATGTAGCTCTAGGTGATTCACTGACCGAAGGAGTAGGGGATAGCACCAAGCAAGGGGGCTTTGTCCCCATCCTTGCCCAAAGCCTGTCTAATGAAATGACGGCCAGTACCAGCCTGTCAACTATGGAGTAGCTGGGAATACAAGTGCTCAGATTTTAGATCGGCTCAAGAAGCAAACAGGTCTTCAGAAGGATCTCAAGAAGGCGCGTGTCATGACCTTAACGGTTGGAGGAAATGATCTGCGCAAAGTTGTTGTCGATCATCTGAGTGATTTTTCTCTATCAGATATCCAAAAACCGCTCAAGAATTATACAGCGAACCTCAAAGAAATTATTACAAAGGCCAGAAAGGACAATCCCCATCTTCCCATTTATGTAGTGGGGATCTACAATCCTCTTTACCTGAATTTTCCTGAATTAACTAGTATCCAGACGGCTGTAGATCGTTGGAATGAGACGACGGAAGAAACCATCGCGCAATTTGATCAGGTCTATTTCGTTCCGATCAATGATCTGCTCTATAAAGGAATTGATGGCAAAATGGGCGTATCAGAAATCAGTGACGGGAAGACAACCGTTATCAATGATGCCCTGTATGAAGAGGATAGTTTCCACCCCAACAATACGGGCTATGAAAAGATGAAACAAGCAATATTGGAGAAAATCAATGCCACGAAGAAAACTTGGAGTCAAACATAATCTCATCAAAGAGAAGGTCCCCTTCCTTCAAAAAATTAATATTTGGAAATGGTTATTTTTAGGTTTGGTCAGCCTTCTCTTAGCCTTCGCTTTAGTCGTGCAAGGACGCTTAGCGACGCCAAGAGAAGATGTTAACCAGCTTCATCAAACAGTTGGCACCAAAGATGTCAAAGTTGGAACCATGACGACAACTCGTGATCAGCTCAATGACACCATTAAATCTCTCCTGAAAAAATATAAACTGTCCGACTACAAGGTCTATGCGGACAATCAGCAAATCCTATTAGAAGGACAGTTGAGTCTCTTGGGGAAGGATTATCCCTTATACATTTACTTTCAACCATCCAAATTGGAAAATGGGAACATTCTCTTGACGGTGAAGGATTTTTCAGTTGGAACCTTTCAAATTCCACAAAGAATGGTTTTGCAGCTCTTGAGTAAAAATAAAAATATCCCAAAATTTGTTCAGATCTCACCCAAACAGTCCACCATCACCATTCTCTTGTCGGAAATGGACAACGACTTTGGAATCTATGCCAAGGCCAATACCATTGATCTCTATAATGACAAGATCGTTTTTGATTTGTATCAGAAGAAGTAGAGCGAAAGAGGCTATTCAAATTGAATTCAAAGTCATCTTAAAAACTTTCCTTAGGCTCAATAATTCGGAGTGCTAGAAACAATTTTGTTTCTAGCACTTTTCTCACGGCGGAAAGTTTCTAAGATGACTTTATCATCAATCTAACTAGACTGAAAGCTCTATTTTGTTCTATTCAAAAAATTCAGAATATTGTAGAAAATTCTTGACATTGCTTTTTCCCTATGCTAGAATACTAGACAAGACATTGAACAAAGGAGAAAGTCAAACATGAAAACAGCTAAGTTTATTCAATTTGCTTTGTTGTTGAGGTATAAGGGCTAGTGCAGAAGCATTAGTCCTGTTTGGCTTACCAAGCGGGCAAAAACATCTCGCTTGGTTAACCGAGTGAGATGTTTTTCTTTATATCCACTACATAGAAATGAGGAGACCCTATGCGTAAAGTTGAATTTTTAGATACCAGCCTTCGGGATGGTGAACAGACTCCAGGAGTTAATTTCTCTATCAAAGAAAAGATTGCCATTGCCAAACAATTGGAAAAATGGGGTATTTCTGCTATTGAAGCAGGTTTTCCTGCAGCTAGTCCGGATTCCTTTACTGCTGTTCAAGAGATTGCCAAGGTCTTGACCAAGACAGCCGTGACAGGTTTGGCCCGTTCTGTCAAATCAGATATTGATGCTTGTTATGAAGCCTTGAAGGATGCTAAGTATCCACAAATTCACGTCTTTATCGCAACCAGTCCGATTCACCGGGAGTTTAAACTCAACAAGACCAAGGAAGAAATTCTTGAAGCGATCAAAGAGCACGTTTCTTACGCTCGCTCAAAATTTGAAATTGTTGAATTCTCTCCCGAAGATGCGACTCGGACAGAATTGGATTTCCTCTTGCAAGTCGTACAGACTGCAGTCGATGCTGGTGCTAGCTACATCAATATTCCTGATACAGTCGGTTTCACGACACCAGCAGAGTACGGTGCCATTTTCAAATACTTGATTGACCATGTCAAGACAGACCGCGAGATTATCTATTCCCCTCATTGCCATGATGACCTAGGTATGGCCGTGGCGAATAGCCTCGCTGCTGTTAAAAATGGTGCCCGTCGTGTCGAAGGAACCATTAATGGAATCGGTGAACGGGCCGGCAATGCGGCGCTTGAAGAAGTAGCAGTTGCTCTCAATATTCGCGAAGACTATTTCCAAGTGGAGAGTCCGATTGTCCTTAATGAAACCATCAACACTTCTGAGTTGGTCTCTCGTTACTCTGGTATTCCAATTCCTAAAAACAAGGCGGTTGTTGGTGGCAATGCCTTCTCACACGAGTCTGGGATCCACCAAGACGGAGTCCTTAAAAATCCTCTTACCTATGAAATCATCACACCTGAATTGGTGGGTGTCAAGAGCAATAGCCTCCCTCTTGGAAAATTGTCTGGTCGCCATGCCTTTGTCGAAAAACTGCATGAGTTGGGACTGGAATTTACAGAAGAGGACATCAAGCCGTTGTTTGCTAAGTTCAAATCTCTGGCAGACAAGAAACACGAGATCACAGATGCCGATATCCGCGCCCTTGTTGCCGGTACAGCAGTAGAAAATCCAGAAGGATTCCAATTTAACGATCTTCGCTTGACAACCAATGCAGACGAAACGATTACAGCAGCGGTTAGCCTCCGCAATGAAGAAGGGGAAGTACTTGAATTCCTTGCCAATGGTCAAGGGTCTGTTGAAGCGATCTTTAATGCAATTGATAAATTCTTCAACCAAACTGTTCGCTTGACATCATACAATATCGATGCAGTGACTGATGGGATCGATGCCCAAGCACGTGTCTTGGTATCCGTGGAAAATGTTGATACAGATACGATTTTCAATGCCTCTGGTTTGGACTTCGACGTATTGAAAGCCTCTGCCATCGCTTATATCAATGCTAACACGCTGGTTCAAAAAGAGAATGCGGGTGAGATGGGACGAGCTGTCTCCTACCGTGATCTTCCACAAGCCTAAGAGGAACTGAACATGACAAAGAAAATTGTAACACTTGCAGGAGATGGGATTGGCCCTGAGATCATGGCAGCTGGACTAGAGGTCCTCGCAGCCGTTGCTCCCAAAATTGGCTTTGATTATAGTCTAGAAGACAAACCTTTTGGGGGTGCTGGGATTGATGCCGCTGGCCACCCACTTCCCCAAGATACTCTCAAAGCAGCTAAAGGAGCGGATGCTATTCTTCTCGCAGCCATCGGGAGTCCTGAGTATGACAATGCTCCTGTTCGTCCAGAACAAGGCTTGCTCGCTATTCGCAAGGAATTAAATCTCTTTGCCAATATTCGTCCTGTACGGATTTTTGATGCCTTGAAACACTTGTCTCCTTTGAAACCAGAGCGTATCGAGGGTGTCGACTTCGTGGTCGTGCGTGAATTGACAGGTGGGATTTATTTGGAGAGCATATCTTGAAAGAAGATACAGCGCGCGATATCAATGATTACAGTGCGGAAGAAATTCGTCGGATTATGTACCAAGCCTTCAAGATCGCGCAAGGACGTGGCAAGAAAGTGACCAGTATCGATAAGCAAAATGTCCTAGCAACTTCTAAATTGTGGCGCCAAGTGGCAGAAGAAGTTGCCAAAGAATTTCCAGATGTGACCTTAGAGCACCAGCTTGTCGATAGTGCGGCCATGATCATGATTACCAATCCAGCCCGCTTTGATGTCGTAGTGACAGAGAATCTATTCGGAGATATCTTATCTGATGAATCGAGCGTCCTTCCTGGAACACTAGGCGTGATGCCGTCTGCTAGTCATTCTGACCAAGGACCAAGTATGTACGAACCGATTCATGGTTCAGCACCTGATATTGCAGGTCAAGGCATTGCCAATCCGATTTCCATGATTCTGTCCGTTGCCATGATGCTCCGAGACAGTTTTGGAGAAACAGCAGGTGCAGAAATGATCGAAGAAGCTGTCAATCAAACCTTGAATCAAGGAATCTTGACGCGAGATCTAGGTGGTCAGGCTTCTACTGCTGAGATGACTGCAGCCATTATTGGGAATCTCTAAGATGACTTGGAGAGATCGCTGTTTAGTTGTTATTGCTATTTGGAATAGTATCGTATTTCTGACCTATGGTTTAGATAAACGAAAAGCTATCCAAAACAGGTGGCGGATTCCTGAAAAGGTCCTGTTACTCGAGAGCTGGCTGCTTGGTGGATTCGGAGCTCTACTAGGTGGATATCTCTTTCACCACAAGGTGCGGAAATGGTATTTTCAAGCCACCTGGTGGGGCAGTAGCCTTCTTTTAGCAGGTGCCCTCTTTCTAATCCTTCAATGGATTTCCTAACAAGAAGATAAATGGAGAAAGACGATGAGTGGAAATCTATCTTTGATAAACTTTGGAACCGCCACGTGATTACAGGAGTGGAAGGGCAACCCCAACTCATGTATGTGGACCAACACTACATCCACGAAGTGACGAGTCCGCAAGCCTTTCAAGGATTAAGGGATGCAGGACGCAAGGTCCGACGACCCGATTTAACCTTTGGAACCTTTGATCACAATGTTCCAACGGTCAATATTTTTGATATTCGAGATGTGATTTCAAAAGCCCAGATTGATAAATTAGCTGAGAATGTGGTGGACTTTGGGATTGATCATGCAGCCCATGGTTCTGCTAAGCAAGGAATCGTTCATATGGTGGGCCCTGAAACCGGTCGGACCCAGCCTGGAAAATTTATTGTCTGTGGAGACAGCCATACCGCAACCCACGGAGCTTTTGGTGCCATTGCCTTTGGGATTGGAACCAGTGAAGTGGAGCATGTCTTTGCTACCCAAACCATCTGGCAAGTCAAACCCAAGAAAATGTTGGTTGAATTCACCGGAACCCCACAAAAAGGGATCTATTCAAAGGATTACATCCTAGCTTTGATAGCGCGTTACGGTGTTGCTTGTGGAGTTGGCTATGTCGTAGAGTATCGGGGAGAAGCAATTGATCGCTTGACCATGGAAGAACGCATGACCATCTGTAACATGTCGATCGAGTTCGGGTCCAAAATGGGGATCATGAATCCAGATGAGACGACTTTTGACTACCTCCGAGGACGCGAATGTGTGCCAGATGATTTTGAGGCTGCAGTAGCTGATTGGAAGACTATAGTCAGTGATGACGATGCCGTTTATGATAAGGTCATCCGTATGGATGTATCTGATCTTGCTCCGATGGTGACTTGGGGGACCAATCCTTCTATGGGAGTGGACTTCGAGACTCCTTTTCCAGAGATTCGCGACATGAATGATGAAAGGGCTTATCATTATATGGATCTAGAACCTGGCCAAAAACCAGCAGACATTGAATTAGGCTATATCTTTATCGGTTCTTGTACCAATGCGCGTCTCAGCGATTTGGAGTTGGCAGCCAAGTTTGTGAAAGGCAAAAAAATTGCGCCAAACTTAACTGCTATTGTGGTACCTGGCTCTCGTCCGGTTAAGCAAGCTGCCGAAAAATTAGGCTTAGACAAGATCTTCATGGATGCGGGCTTTGAATGGCGTGATCCAGGCTGCTCCATGTGTCTAGGAATGAACCCAGACAAGGTTCCAGATGGGGTCCACTGTGCCTCTACTAGCAACCGGAACTTTGAAGACCGCCAAGGATTTGGGGCTAAGACCCATCTCTGTAGCCCAGCAATGGCCGCTGCAGCAGCAATCGCCGGTCGCTTTGTCGATGTGCGGCAAATGCCGGAAGTCGAGTAAAAGGAGGAAGCATGGAGAAATTTACCATTTATACAGGAACAACAGTTCCTTTGATGAACGATAATATTGATACCGACCAAATCCTCCCCAAGCAATTCTTAAAGTTGATTGATAAAAAAGGTTTTGGGAAATACCTCATGTATGCTTGGCGCTATTTGGATGACCAGTATACTGAGGATCCAGATTTTATCTTTAACAAGCCAGAATACCGCAAGGCAACCATTTTGATCACTGGTGACAATTTTGGGGCTGGTTCCTCTCGGGAGCACGCAGCCTGGGCTTTAGCTGATTATGGCTTTAAAGTCGTTATCGCTGGATCTTTCGGAGATATCCATTACAATAATGAGCTTAATAATGGGATGCTGCCGATTGTCCAACCACTAGAGGTTCGTCAAAAATTGGCAAGTTTGAAGCCGGCAGATCCAGTGACGGTGGATTTGGAAGAGCAGAAGATCATCTCGCCTGTTGGAGAGTTTCGCTTTGAGATCGATCAAGATTGGAAACACAAATTGCTCAACGGCTTGGATGATATCGGGATTACGCTTCAGTACGAAGACTTGATTGCAGCTTATGAGAAGAACCGGCCAGCTTACTGGCAATGATAAAATTGTATACTGAATTACGAATTTTCTGAAAATATATTGAATTTGAGACTATTTTTTGATACAATACTAAAAAGAATAGAAAAGGAAAGAGACTTATGACAAAACACATTCAATGGGACGGACAACTTTCACAAGAAGGATTTGACATTCTTAAAGGAGAGGGTGGCTGTATCGTTTGCCCTACCAAAGTTGGCTACATCATCATGACCAGTGACAAGGCTGGCTTGGAACGTAAATTCGAAGCCAAAGAACGCAACCGCAACAAACCAGGTGTGGTTCTCTGCGGAAGTATGGATGAACTTCGTGCCCTTGCACAATTGAATCCTGAAATCGAAGCCTTCTACCAAAAACATTGGGATGAAGATATCTTGCTTGGTTGTATCCTTCCTTGGCGTGAAGATGCCTATGCAAAATTGCAAGCTTTCGGAGATGGACGTGAAGAACTCATGACAGACGTTCGTGGAACTTCATGTTTTGTCATCAAATTTGGTAAAGCTGGTGAGCAAATCGCCAAAGAAATGTGGGAAAAAGAAGGCAAGATGGTTTACGCTTCTTCAGCCAACCCATCTGGTAAAGGAAATCGTGGTAAGGTCCAAGGAATCGGTGAGCGAATCGAAGGTGCCGTGGATTTGGTCATCGAAGCTGATGACTATGTAGCCTCTATCCAACCAGACAAGACCATTGAAACGCGTTATGAACAAGGAGTGATGGTTTCGATGGTGGATGCAGAAGGAAAACTCATCCCAGAACAAGGAGCAGGTAGCCGTTCTGTCAATACTTGTCCAGTCGTTATCCGTAAAGGATTGGATATCGATAAGATCATGATGCACTTATCTGATCATTTCAACTCTTGGAACTACCGCCAAGGGGAGTACTATTAAGAAATAGAAAACAGCATTCCATTTGGGATGCTGTTTTTGTGAAAGGTTAAAAGATGGTATAATAGAGTCAAACGATGTTCCATTAGAAGAGGAGTTAGTATGGTCTCCAGAAAAGCATTTATCGACAAAGCCAATCAGGAAGGTTTTTCCTTCAACATCCAAATCCCATGGTGGACGTACAATAACTTCAAGTCATTAGTTTGGAGAAAAAGGCTCTCTGAGGAGCAAGTCTATCAGATCTTTCTTTTACTTTGTAGAGAGGTAGAAGACCGGCAAATGCAGGCAGTAGCGGATAAGAGAAAGTATCAGACCGGATTTTATATAGTCGCATGCAATGGTCGCGAATTTCGCTTTGAGTTTGCTTTTAAAAAGAACCAACAACTAAGAGTTTATAATCTCTTTGAGACCGTCAATGGTCGTAAGAAACTCACCCTGATGGATCTGCTTGACTACATAATGGATTGAATGTGTATAGAAACAATAAGGGTTCACTAAAGATTGATAAAAGAAAGAGTAGTTCTATGATTTCAAGAGATGCATTTTTAGAAAGAATCAATCAGGAGGGATTTTCATTTAGTATTGACATCCCGCGCAGAAATTTTTCGGATTTTACATCATTAGTTCGGAGAAGAAGAATTTCAGAAGAAGACCTCTATCAGCTGTTTTATAACTATTGTCAGGAGCTAGAAAACTGTTTGAAAGAAGCAGGGGAGACACGACGCTTACTCTTCAATAAATTTCCAGTTAGCCCCGTTCATGATAAATATAAAACGAAATTTGATACAGTGGCACCCAACGGACGGGAGTTCCGCTTTGAGTTTGTCTTTAGCAATGACAATCGTTTAAAAGTTTATCATCTTATCGAAACGGTTAATGGTCGTAGGAAAAAAAAACACCTATGGAAATACTGACGGACCTAGTCGATGCTTTATAGTGGATACTGATCTAAGAGAAATCTTATGAGATACCTATTTCTTCTTGATTCCATTGAGCCTAGTGACTATAATGAGTGAGTTTAATAAAGCTACAGGTAGACTCTTGTTCCTCTGCTTGTTTGCTCTTACTTTTTCATGTTGGTACTATTTGTAATCATCACAGCTCCAGTAGTTTTATTAAACCGACCTTTCCTATTTGATCGCCTAATAGCTAGTAGTTATTGAAGTACGGTTGGGAAATAGACAAAAGACAAAAGGACTCTATTTTTACGTTAGAAACCTTTTTGACAAGTAGGGGTTGAACTGTAAAGCTGGAGAATGGTAGTAAGAGTTTTCTAACTGGTTGAAATTTGGTACACTAGAGTTATGAAGATGGAAGATACAATTAAAAAAGGGATCATTATAGGAGCTACAGGAGGGATTGGTGGTCAATTAGCGAAAGAATTGGCACAACGTTTGGAGCATCTGATTTTAGTGAGTCGAGATGCTGACAAACTCTCCCAAGTCCAAAAGGAACTAACTGGGAGTAAGGCGCAGCTTTCAATCCTAACATTAGATATGCTAGATCAAGTGGCTCTAGAAGCTTTTGTAGAGAGTCTAGATGCTGATCTTCTCGTCAATTGTGCGGGACTAGCCTATTTTTCCCTAGGATGTGACCTTGATTCAGCTAGTGAGCAAGACCTCTGGCAGGTCAACTACCATAGTCCAGTCCAGCTAATCAAGCAGGTGGTGCAAAAGAATCAGAAGATCCAGCTGGTCCAGCTGTCTTCGTTGGCAGCTCTTTTTCCTCATCCCTATCTAGCAGCCTACAGTGCTAGCAAGGCTGCCTTGCAGACCTACACTCTTGCTCTCCAGGAGGAACTGAGGCAATCAGATTCCCCGATTCAGCTAGGTCTCTATATTCTTGGACCAGTCCAAACAGCTATTTTTCCCCAAAAACTAGTAGAAGCATTGGGTGGCAGTCGCTTGCAGATGAAGCCTGAGAAAGTCGCTCAGCAGTTGATCCGATTCATAGAAGGGGATACTTCCTATGAGATTATCGGCCTTCGCTATCGCTTGCTAGTTTGGCTAGGTCGACTGCTTCCCCAAAGATGGCTCATTCGTGTCCTTGCCAGGTATTTACGAAAGGGACTTAATTGATGAAATTCATATTTATATTTAGGCCTTGCTTATCTTCTCTTATTTCTCATCCGTTGGTTGCTGTCCTTTACTTATTATAAAAGAGGTCAGGCTCATATTGCGGACTTCCCAGAAGAGCTTTTTACGGTGGTTCAACCCATCCTTTCTGGGGATCCTCGTTTAGAGAGTGATTTGCGGGCCAATCTCCAGCAAACTGAAGCAGTAGAATTTTACTGGTTGATTGATCAGTCTGATATAGAAGCCCAACGAGTAGCAGATCAGATTTGCCAAGAGGCTTCCTTTGCCCAACGCATTCGAATTTTTCTCATTGAAGACGTCCCTCAGGGGATTAATCCCAAGAGTTACAAGATTGAGCAGGTTGTAGAGGAGCTGACCCGGCCTTATCTGATTGTTTTGGACGATGATAGTGTGATTGATTTTTCTAAAATGGGTGAGCTGACCGCCTATTTGGGTCAAGAGGTCATTCTGACAGGTATTCCTTATAACCAGGAGAGAAGCAATTTCTGGTCCAAGCTGGTCGCAGCATTCGTTAATGGCAATTCCTTTATTACCTATTTTACCATGGCAGAAGTTGAGGCGAATCATTCCATCAACGGGATGTTCTATATTCTACCGGTAGAACTTGCAAAAGACCAGGGGCTTTTCACAGCGATTAAGAATTATCTATGTGATGATTTAGCTGTAGCCGATTTTTTAAGGAGTAAAGGAATATCCATTATCCAAACACGGGTCACCTGTAATGTTCGAACGACTATCAAGGATGCCAAGCAATATTTGCTCCAGATGAAGCGTTGGCTTCTCTTTAGCTCTATCTACCTCAAAGAACACCTGGACTGGAAGGTCTTTTTTTCCTCATAGGTTTACCGAGTTTTCTGCCTCTTCCAACTTTGATCTTAAGCCTCATTTTAGGATGGCCTTATCTTCTTCTAGCCTTAAGCTTACTAGTATTCAAGGCAGTATGGATGCTCCTCTATCGACAAAGCATCCTATCCAATCGCCTACACTTGGATGAAGTCATCTACGAAGTGCTGAATGATCTCCTGCTTCCTTGGCTGTTTGTCTATGTTCTGATGACTCCTCCTGTGATTAATTGGCGGGGGCGGAAGATTCGTGTGACGGACGGAAAGATTCGTTATGAGTAAGATGAAGTCCTATCTAGACCGTTTGTCTGCTTTATCTCTTGATTATACCATGCTAAACTCTAATCGCTTGGTTCTCTTTCTCAGTGGGAGCAGTGATGTCACTTGTGCCGGGCTGACAGCTGGGCAGCTAGACCTCCTCCATGCGATTTGTCCATCAGGTTATAGAGTAGTAGAGAGTAATTTTCCCTTCAATCAAGATTTTGAACATATAAAATTTCCTCAAGTATCCCTAATGTCGGCTTCTGCATCCAATATCATCTACTATTGGCATACGATTTTGAACTCTCGCTTTCAAAAGCTCTTACAACAACACTTGTCTCCCTTACTGGAAGTGCAGGAGGTGGTTCTTGTTTGTAAGAGTTCAGGGGTTAATATGCTGACGCAGTGGCTTAGAAATGTAGGGAAGGAGGTATCCTTGCCAAGGTTGCGCGTGATAGCGCTTGGACCTGTTTCCCAGCTTCTCTTACGTCAAAAGGAGGTAGAGGTATTGGTTATCAAAGGCAAAAAAGATCCTTATTCACGAATTTTGGACCGCCATTCAGCGGATATCCAAGTGGATACGAATCATTATAGCTATGAATACAGAGAAGATGTGAAAGGAATCATCTATGACTGGATTAGACAAAGTGATAAAAATCGATGTGATTAGCGTCCCCTTTAGTGGTCATTTATTTCCGACTTTGACTTTGGTCAAGCCCTTGCTGGAGGATCCTCGTTTTCAGGTTCGAGTCATCACAGGTTTTCAGAAAAAGGCATTGGTTGAGCAGATTGGTTTTGACTGCCTTGCCTTGTTTCCTGACCGTCCGACAGTCATGGAAGATATAGCCAATACAGCCAAGCAAGCAAATCTCTTTATCATGTACCAACAATTAGGGGCTAATAGCAAACTGATTCCTGAAGTTTTCAACGAGATAAATCGAATTTGGGACTCTGAAGGACAACCAGACTTGATTATTGCAGATTTTGTAGCCGCTCCTGCTGGAGTTTTAGCAGATCGTTTGGGCATTCCCTGGATTACGACCATTCCAAGTCCAGTAGCGATTGAAAGTCGCACGACAACGCCTGCTTATCTAGTGGCTGGAAACCGCATCAGGGAATCCTCTACAAGTGGAGAGATGCTCTGGGCAGACAAGTTATCCGTCTGGCAAAGAAGGTTGGATTAGCGCTGGTTAAGAAGAATCTCGATACCCTTCAGGATTTCAAATTGTACCGTGAAGATGGGACAGAAGCGATCTATTCTCCCTATTCAATCTTGGCTCTAGGCATGAAAGAGTTGGAGTTTCGAGACGATTTTCCATCCCAACTCAAATGGATCGGTTATCGCTGTCTCTCTTTTGACCACCTTCCTCAAGAACAGAAACAGTATTTTACGAGTTCTAAAAAGCGGGTCCTCGTTACCTGTGGGACCCATTTAAAGTGGGAAAAAGAGCGGATGATAGAGTTGGCAAAGCTTTTGAGCCAAGAACATCCTGACTATGTCTTTTACGTAACCTTAGGCGCCCCTAATGGTTTGGAGAATCCACCCAAGATGTTGTCGGAGAATCTTTTGATCTTTGATTACCTCCCCTATTCAGATGTTCTGGATCAAATGGACTTTGCTATTCATCATGCAGGTGCTGGGATTTTGATGGGGTGTATCGAAGAGGGGATTCCTAGTCTGATTTTGCCCCAGGACTATGACCAGTTTGACAATGCGGTTCGGGCTGAGTTATTCCAAGTAGGATTGGTTTCTCGTAAAAAGACAGATTCCGAAGTTTTGCGCTTATTTAATGAATTGGTTTCTCGGGAAGATTGGTCGCACCTAAAGGCTCTGGCTCAGAAAAGCAAAGCCTACCAGCCAACAAAGATTCTTTATCAAGAAATTGAGAGACTCCTGAAAGTGAAGTTATAGAAGAAAGAGGAGGGAGAGACTCCTACTTGCTTTCTTCCATAGATCTTCTATTTAATGAACATAAAAAACTAGAGCGCTTGCTCTAGTTTTTTGGTTGTTGATGGGTGATATTCTTTCCCCAAGGGATGAGATTTTCTTTTTTCTCTTTGATCCGTTGGATATTGTCCTTGTGACGAAGAATGATCAAGGTCGCTAGTGCCAAGACAATGATTGTAAAAAGTGGATCATAGCTGTGCAAGATCCATCCAGTCAAAGGAAGAAGGAGGACCGAAAGAATGGCGAGTAGCGCAACGGTAACACTCGAAAACGAAATCATACTGGTTAAATACAGGCTGGCTACAAAATAAACTGCTAAAATGAGTAGCAGGATAGGCGAGAAACCAAGTAAGACACCAGCACTCGTCGCCACTGCCTTTCCACCCTTGAATCCAGCAAAAATTGGGAAAGTGTGCCCCAATACAGCTAAGAGGCCAAAGACCATTGGCGAGATCCCCTGAATTCCAAAGAAAGTCGGAAGGAGAACGGCCAAAGTTCCTTTCAAGAAATCAATCGCAAAGACAATGATTCCAGCTTTCTTCCCTAGAATCCGAAAGGTATTGGTCGTTCCTGTATTGCCCGAGCCATGTTCCCGTAAATTAATATGGAAAAAGATTTTCCCAATCCATAATCCCGAAGGAATGGAGCCTAACAGATAGGCTAAAATTAAAACACTTATTTCTTTTATCATACTTTCATTATATCAAAAAGCCAACGATAGAAAAAGCAATTTCTGGAGTTCAAGTGTGACATCTGAAGAAAGTGTCAAGCCGGCATTTTTTACTGAGGTATAGAAATCTCCATATAAAGAGAAAAAATTTTGCAAAATTTCCTAAAAAACTGTAATATAGAAAAGATGAACAAACAGGAGGTTCCTTGTGGCAAAAAAGGAAATCAATATTAATAATTATAATGACGATGCCATTCAGGTACTAGAAGGGTTGGATGCGGTCCGTAAACGTCCAGGGATGTATATCGGATCGACCGATGGAAATGGCTTGCATCACATGGTCTGGGAGATCGTGGATAATGCGGTCGATGAAGCCTTGTCTGGCTTTGGATCACAAATCGATGTAACGATTAATAAAGATGGTTCTCTATCGGTAGAAGACCAGGGACGTGGAATGCCGACTGGGATGCATGCTATGGGTAAACCAACCGTTGAGGTGATCTTTACGGTTCTCCACGCCGGAGGGAAGTTTGGTCAAGGAGGCTATAAGACATCTGGAGGTCTTCACGGAGTGGGATCTTCTGTCGTCAATGCCCTTTCTAGCTGGCTAGAGGTAGAAATTACTCGTGATGGAGCTGTCTACAAGCAACGTTTTGAAGATGGGGGAAAACCAGTTACGACCCTTGAAAAGATCGGCTCCGCTCCCAAGTCAAAGACAGGGACCAAGGTCACCTTCATGCCAGATCCAACCATTTTTTCAACGACCGATTTCAAATTCAATACCATTGCTGAGCGGATCAAAGAATCAGCCTTCTTGCTGAAGGACGTGACGCTGACGCTGACCGATCTCCGCAAGGAAGAAGATAACCATGTGGCCTTTCACTATGAAAATGGTGTCCAAGATTTCGTAGAGTACTTGAACGAAGACAAGGAAACTTTGACACCTGTTCTTTACTTTAGTGGCGAATCAGATGGTTTTCAGGTAGAAGTGGCCATGCAATACAATGATGGCTACTCAGATAATATCTTGTCCTTCGTTAATAATGTCCGCACTAAAGATGGGGGAACCCACGAGACAGGTCTTAAGACAGCCATTACCAAGGCTATGAACGACTATGCAAGAAAAACAGGTCTCCTCAAAGAAAAAGACAAGAATCTGGAAGGATCAGACTACCGCGAAGGTTTATCTGCTGTTCTCTCTATCCTGGTTCCAGAAGCTCATTTGCAGTTTGAAGGGCAAACCAAAGACAAATTAGGAAGTCCCTTGGCTCGTCCAGTGGTCGATAGCATTGTTTCTGATAAATTGACCTTCTTCCTCATGGAAAATGGGGAGTTGGCTTCCAATCTCATTCGTAAGGCTATTAAGGCCCGGGATGCGCGTGAAGCCGCTCGTAAAGCGCGGGATGAAAGCCGAAATGGCAAGAAGAGCAAAAAAGACAAAGGACTTTTATCTGGTAAATTGACACCAGCCCAGTCTAAAAATCCTAAGAAAAACGAACTCTATCTAGTCGAAGGAGACTCAGCAGGCGGTTCTGCCAAACAAGGACGGGACCGGAAGTTCCAGGCGATTCTCCCCCCTTCGTGGGAAGGTTCTTAATACTGAGAAGGCCAATATGAGTGATATCCTCAAGAACGAGGAAATCAACACCATGATCTACACCATCGGTGCTGGAGTTGGGGCAGATTTCTCTGTGGAAGACGCCAACTATGATAAGATCATTATCATGACTGATGCGGATACGGATGGTGCCCACATTCAAACCCTCCTCTTAACCTTCTTCTATCGTTATATGCGCCCTTTGGTAGAAGCAGGGCATGTCTACATCGCGCTTCCTCCTCTTTATAAGATGTCGAAAGGCAAAGGAAAGAAAGAAGAAGTAGCCTATGCTTGGACAGATAGCGAATTAGAAGAGTTGCGTCGGAGCTTTGGCCGTGGAGCAACCCTCCAACGTTACAAAGGGTTGGGGGAAATGAATGCGGATCAGCTTTGGGAAACGACCATGAATCCAGAAACTCGTACCTTGATCCGTGTCACCATTGATGATCTAGCGCGTGCAGAACGCCGTGTCTCTGTCCTTATGGGAGATAAGGCTGCACCACGTCGTCAATGGATTGAAGATAACGTTAAGTTTACCTTAGAAGAAAATACAGTTTTTTAATCACTTTCTACTTATCAATTAAATAAGCTGGGATGTAGAAATGGTAAGGAATCGACATGAGAACTGATACAGAAATGATGAATCTGATTTTGCAGATAGCTGAGTCCTTGCAAGTGGAAGCAGTGGCCTTATCCGGTTCGCGAGCCAATCCTCGGGCACCCAAAGACGAGTTTCAAGATTATGATGTGGTCTATATCGTTGATGATCTGGAAGACCTGATTTCAGATTTATCCTGGTTGGATCAGTTTGGTAAACGTATCATTGAGCAAGAAGTTACTCTTGGACACCGTCGTCTGTATCTCATGCTTTTTGAAGACGGCAACCGTATTGATTTGACCCTATGTCCCAAGGAGCACATTCAAGAGTGGGTGGACAGCGAAGCAAATTTTGAAGTTATAAAGGACGACAAAGGCTTGTTTGAAGCCTATCAGCCTAATCTGAAGCGCTACTGGACCGCTCCTCCTACTGAAGAGGAATTTGCAGCCTCTTGCAATGAATTTTGGTGGGTATCGGCTTATGTCGTAAAGTCCATTCGAAGAAATCAGCTCATCTATGCGACCGACCATCTCTATGGCATTTGCCAGCAAGAACTCCTCAAGGTCTTAGCTTGGCAGGTGACAAGCGATAGGGGAATAGTTGATATCGGAAAGAACTACAAGTACCTCTTCCAGTATCTACCAGCCGGGCAAGAGAAGGAGTTCTCAGCTTTGCTTGATTTATCTAGTTTCGATAAAATCATTCAGTCCTTATTTGCTACCATGAATTTCTTTCATAGAGAAGCGTCAGTTCTAGCTCAAAAGATGGGGTTTGCTTACGATAAGGAAGTGGCTGAGAAGTTGATAGCTTATGCTAAAGAGAAACTTTCTAATCATTAATGAATCTATTTTAAACATCAGAAAGGAACGTTTGGTTACTTGGTGTAACTGAATTTCTTTTTCGTAAAAAAATATTCAACATTCTTTGAAAGGAGTTGAACACGCCCTGAGTGCTGTGTGAAAAAGATAAATTTCTTATTTTCACTATGTATTTTACGGGCTTTGTATCTTATGTCTAATATTCAAAATATGTCCCTGGAGGACATCATGGGGGAGCGCTTTGGTCGCTACTCCAAATACATTATTCAAGAGCGGGCTCTTCCTGATATTCGGGATGGCTTGAAACCTGTACAACGGCGGATCCTTTATTCTATGAATAAGGATGGCAATACCCATGACAAAGGCTATCGCAAGTCTGCCAAGTCTGTCGGTAATATCATGGGGAATTTCCACCCTCACGGGGACAGTTCCATCTATGATGCCATGGTCCGCATGTCTCAGGACTGGAAGAACCGTGAGATCCTTGTGGAAATGCACGGAAACAATGGTTCCATGGACGGTGATCCACCGGCTGCCATGCGTTATACCGAAGCACGTTTGTCTGAAATTGCGGGTTATCTTTTGCAAGATATCGAAAAGAACACAGTGCCATTTGCCTGGAACTTTGACGATACAGAAAAAGAGCCAACTGTTTTGCCTGCAGCTTTTCCAAATCTCTTAGTCAATGGGGCAACAGGGATTTCAGCTGGTTATGCGACAGATATTCCGCCACACAACCTTGCTGAAGTCATCGATGCCGTGGTCTACATGATTGACCATCCATCTGCCAAGGTAGACAAGCTCATGGAGTTTCTGCCTGGGCCTGATTTCCCAACGGGTGCCATTATCCAAGGACGGGATGAGATCAAGAAAGCCTATGAAACTGGTAAGGGCCGGGTGGTTGTCCGCTCTAAAACTGAGATCGAGCAGCTCAAAGGCGGCAAGCAGCAAATCGTTGTCACCGAGATCCCTTATGAGATCAACAAAGCTGTCTTAGTCAAGAAAATTGATGATGTTCGTGTTAACAACAAGGTAGCTGGCATTGCAGAAGTTCGGGATGAATCTGACCGGGATGGTCTTCGTATTGCCATTGAGTTGAAAAAAGATGCCAATACAGATTTGATCTTGAACTACTTGTTCAAGTATACAGACTTGCAGGTCAACTACAACTTCAATATGGTGGCGATTGACAATTATACACCTCGTCAAGTGGGGATTGTACCGATTCTCTCTAGCTACATTGCACACCGTCGAGATATCATTGTCGCTCGCTCGCGCTTTGATAAGGAAAAGGCAGAACGACGGCTCCACATCGTAGAGGGCTTGATCCGCGTCATTTCCATCCTCGATGAAGTCATTGCTTTGATCCGTGCTTCTGATAACAAGGCAGATGCCAAAGAAAACCTCAAGGTCAGCTACGATTTCACGGAAGAACAAGCAGAAGCTATCGTCACCTTGCAATTGTACCGCTTGACCAATACAGATATCGTCACCTTGGAAGAAGAGCATGCCAGTCTCAAGGAGCAAATCGCGACCTTGGCAGCCATCATTGGGGATGAACGGACCATGTTCAACCTCATGAAGAAGGAATTGCGTGAAGTCAAGAAGCTCTTTGGAAATCCGCGTCGCAGTGAATTGCAAGACACTGCTAAAACGATCGAGATTGATACAGCCAGTCTCATTGTTGAAGAGGAAACCTTCGTCAGCGTAACCCGTGCGGGTTACATTAAACGGACCTCGCCTCGTTCTTTCAATGCGTCAACACTGGAAGAAGTCGGTAAGCGGGACGACGATGAATTGATTTTCGTAGAGCCTGCTAAGACCACTCAGCATCTCTTACTCTTTACCAACTTGGGGAATGCCATTTATCGACCAATTCATGAATTGACAGATACTAAGTGGAAGGATATCGGAGAGCACCTTAGTCAGACTTTGACCAATTTCGAGCAAGAGGAAGAAATTCTCTTTGCGGAGATTGTGGATCAGTTTGAGGGAGTAACCTACTTTGCGGCAACTCAACAAGGACAAATCAAGCGTTTTGAACGAAAAGAATTGAGCCCATGGCGGACTTATCGTTCTAAATCGACTAAGTATGCTAAGCTAAAAGACCAAGATGATCGTATCGTAGCTGTTGCGCCAGTTGTTCTTGAAGACATCATGATCATTACTAAAAATGGGTATGGGTTGCGCTTCAATATTGAAGAGGTCCCTGTAGTAGGAGCTAAAGCAGCAGGGGTTAAAGCGATTAACCTGAAAGACGGAGATCAAGTTGCTGCCGCCTTTAAGTCGACAACTCCAAGCATGTACATTTTGACTCAACGAGGCAGTCTCAAACGGATGTTACAAGACGATATTCCTGTGACCAGTCGGGCTAAACGGGGACTACAGGTTTTGCGTGAGTTGAAAAATAAACCACACCGTGTCTTCAAGGCAGGTTCAGTCTTCACTGACCAGGGAGATTTTGATCTCTTTACGAGCCAAGAAGAAGTGGCAGAACAAGATCAAATTCTTCAGATCACTTCTACAACAGGTCAGGTAACAGAAGTTGATTTAACACAATTAAGCATTTCTGAAAGAACAAGCAATGGATCCTTTGTCAACGATACCATTTCGGATCAAGAAGTTTTTTCAGCTACTATCAAATAAAAGAAATCGTCGGTCCATTCTAGGACTGACTTTCTTTGAAAATAAATTTTCTGAAAATTGAAAATTTCGCTTGAAATTCTCATGAAATGGTGTACAATAGTGTACATAGATTGAGAAACTGAATCGACCTGCATCAGATCGACAAGGAATAGAAAAAATTAAAAGGAGTACTATCATGACAGTATCACTTGATTGGGAAAACCTTGGCTTTTCATATATGAAATTACCTTATCGCTATTTGGCACATTATCGCAATGGAGCTTGGGAAAAAGGGGAATTGACAGAAGATGCGACCTTGCATTTGTCCGAATCTTCTCCAAGTTTGCATTACGGTCAGCAAGCCTTTGAAGGGTTGAAAGCCTACCGTACAAAAGATGGAAGCGTCCAATTGTTCCGTCCAGATCAAAATGCCAAACGTTTGCAACGTACAGCAGATCGTTTGTTGATGCCTCAAGTTCCAACAGATATGTTTGTGGATGCTTGTAAGGCAGTCGTAAAAGCCAATGAAGAGTATGTTCCACCATATGGTACAGGAGCTACCCTTTACCTTCGTCCTCTTTGATCGGTGTTGGAGATATTATTGGTGTAAAACCTGCAGATGAGTATATCTTTACCATCTTTGCAATGCCTGTCGGTAACTACTTTAAAGGTGGTTTGGTTCCAACGAACTTCTTGATTCAAGATGAGTATGATCGTGCTGCACCACATGGTACTGGAGCTGCAAAAGTTGGTGGGAACTATGCAGCTAGTATGTTGCCAGGTAAGATTGCCCATGATCGTAACTTCTCTGACGTGATTTACCTCGATCCAGCGACTCACACCAAGATTGAAGAAGTTGGTTCTGCAAACTTCTTTGGTATCACTGCTAATAACGAATTTGTGACGCCATTGAGTCCGTCTATTTTGCCATCGATCACCAAGTACTCTTTGCTTTACTTGGCAGAACACCGTCTTGGTATGACACCAATTGAAGGGGATGTCTTTATCAATGATTTGGATCGCTTCGTAGAAGCAGGAGCTTGTGGTACCGCAGCTGTCATCTCTCCGATCGGAGGCGTTCAACACGGTGATGACTTCCATGTCTTCTATTCTGAAACAGAAGTAGGTCCTGTCACACGTAAACTTTATGACGAGTTGACTGGTATCCAATTTGGTGATGTCGAAGCACCAGAAGGATGGATTTTCAAAGTCGATTAAACCGAAAGCATCTGAGACAAAAGTTTCTAGGCTTCAATGAGAACGAGTCTTAACGAAAGAACGCAGTAGCTAATGTTACTCTTCATTCGCCTTTTAGGAATAGAAGAGTGCCGAATGACTCTTGCGGGGGTGGGATAAAGAAGGAATTTCTAACTAGATTCTTTCTGACCCACTCCCTTTTCTCTTGCGTCATCAAGAGAATTTTTGTAAAATAGAAAAAGTGAAAAGAGGGTTGAAATGAGTAAAAAAGATAAGAAAATTGAGATTCAAATCGTTGATAGTAAAGTAACCGTCGGAAAAGACACTTTTGATGGATTCACTTTGTCCATTGGAAAGAAAACCATTGGTGAAATTGCAGACATGTCTGGTCAATTTGCCATTATCAAAAATGGAAATGTGGATTCTCTTTACAAAAAACTTGAAAAAGCCGTTGAAATTTTAATAGAAAATTATAATTTGAATAAATAAGGGCTTGCAATCATAGTAAATCAATGGTATAATAGATCCTGTTGATTTATATGGAGAGATAGCGAAGAGGCTAAACGCGGCGGACTGTAAATCCGCTCCTTCGGGTTCGGGGGTTCGAATCCCTCTCTCTCCATTTCATTCATGGGGTATAGCCAAGCGGTAAGGCAAGGGACTTTGACTCCCTCATGCGTTGGTTCGAATCCAGCTACCCCAGTTCTTAGGTAATATCAGATAAGTGATAAAATATCTATCCAGGTATTTTATTTCTTTATAGGATGAGTCGTTAAAGATTGTAGTTGATCTCATTGCGAGTGCTTGCTTAGGAAAAATAATTATAAGTATGTCAAGTTTTAGAAAACTTGATTGTTGGAGGATTTTTTAGATGAATGAATTTGAAGATTTGCTAAACAGTGTTAGCCAAGTTGAACCAGGTGACGTTGTTACTGCTGAAGTATTGACAGTTGACGCGAACCAAGCTAACGTTGCAATCTCTGGAACTGGTGTCGAAGGTGTCTTGACTCTTCGCGAATTGACAAACGATCGTGATGCTGACATCAACGACTTGGTAAAACCAGGTGAAACACTTGAATTGCTTGTTCTTCGTCAAGTAGTTGGTAAAGATACTGATACAGTAACTTACCTTGTATCTAAAAAACGTTTGGAAGCTCGCAAAGCATGGGACAAATTGGTCGGACGTGAAGAAGAAGTTGTTACTGTTAAAGGAACTCGCGCTGTTAAGGGCGGACTTTCAGTAGAATTTGAAGGACTTCGTGGATTTATTCCAGCTTCAATGCTTGATACTCGTTTTGTACGTAACACTGAACGTTTCGTAGGTCAAGAATTTGATGCTAAAATCAAAGAAGTAGATCCAAAAGAAAACCGCTTTATCCTTTCACGTCGTGAAGTTGTTGAAGCTGAATCAGCTGCAGCACGCGCAGAAGTATTTGGTAAATTGAACGTTGGTGATATCGTAACTGGTAAAGTTGCACGTATCACAAGCTTCGGTGCTTTCATCGACCTTGGTGGTGTTGATGGATTGGTTCACTTGACAGAATTGTCACACGAACGCAACGTATCACCTAAATCAGTTGTAACTGTTGGTGAAGAAATCCAAGTGAAAGTTCTTGACTTGAACGAAGAAGAAGGTCGTGTATCACTTTCATTGAAAGCTACAACACCTGGACCTTGGGATGGCGTTGAACAAAAATTGGCTGCTGGTGATGTTATCGAAGGAACTGTTAAACGTTTGACTGACTTCGGTGCATTCGTTGAAGTATTGCCAGGTATCGACGGACTTGTACACATCTCACAAATTTCACACAAACGTGTTGAAAATCCAAAAGATGTTCTTAAAGTTGGACAAGAAGTAACTGTTAAAGTTCTTGAAGTAAATGCTGCAGATGAACGTGTATCACTTTCTATCAAAGCCCTTGAAGAACGTCCAGCTCAAGAAGAAGGCGAAAAACAAGAAAAACGTCAATCTCGCCCACGTCGTCCAAAACAAGAAAAACGCGACTTTGATCTTCCAGAAACTCAAACTGGATTCTCAATGGCTGACTTGTTTGGCGATATCGAATTGTAATATTCAAAAAGCTTACCTCTCGGTAAGCTTTTTTTACTTGTAAAATTCTCGAGAATTTGATATACTGTAACAGTTGCCACCCTTAGTGTAATGGATATCACGTAAGATTCCGGTTCTTGAGATGGGGGTTCGATTCCCTCAGGGTGGATGATTCATAACGAGGCTCCTCGGAGTCTTTTTTGCTTTTTCTTGGAGGAACATGCAATGACAGTAAAATTAATCGCCCATACCTTGATTGAGAAAGACGGGAAGTATCTGCTTATCAAACGCTCGAAATAAAGCGAGGTCTCCCTAATGTCTATCCATCTTATTGGGATATTCCAGGTGGAAGTGTAGAAGAGAATGAATTGCCCAGAGAGGCTGCTCTACGTGAGGCTATTGAGGAGGTTAATCAAAAGCTTCGGATTAATAAGATTATCCACGAAGATAGTCAATTTGATGCCAGCAAAGATACTGTCTTTACACGCCTAGTTTATGCTGGCGAGATTTTGGAAGAGCGTGATTTTATATTAGATCCAGAAGAGCATACAGACTTTAAATGGATTTCTTCTTTGAAAGACATAGAGAGCAATCTCGTTGTGCCTTATTTGCTTGAAATCCTTGCTGACAAATCCAAATAAAGCAGCTAAAAAACATCCCCTTTTAATAAGGAGATGTTTTTTTCTTAGTTTTTAGAAGCTTCTTGGAATTCAGGGTTTTTCCATGCTTCATCAATGATTGCTTGCAATTCATCAGCAGAAGCTTTCATTTTTTGTTGTTCTGCATCGTTCAATGGGATGTTCACTGGACGTACAATACCGTGTGCACCTACGATGGCAGGTTGACCGATAAAGACGTTGCTAACACCATATTGACCTTCTTGGAATACAGAAAGTGGAAGTACTGCATTTTCATCATCAAGGATTGCTTTAGTGATACGAGCAAGGGCAACAGCGATACCGTAGTATGTAGCACCTTTTTTGTTGATGATGGTGTAAGCAGCATCACGAACACCTTCGAACAATTCGATCAATTCAGTTTCTTGAACGTTTTGAGTGTCTTTAAGGAATTCTTCAAGGTTTACACCAGCGATGTTAGCGTGTGACCATACAGCGAATTCTGAGTCTCCATGTTCACCCATGATGTAGGCGTGCACTGAACGAGCATCAACGTCCAATTTTTCAGCAAGTGCTTGACGGAAACGAGCTGAGTCAAGAGAAGTACCAGAACCGATAACGCGTTCTTTAGGGAATCCTGAGAATTTCCATGTAGAGTATGTCAAAACGTCAACTGGGTTAGCAGCTACAAGGAAGATACCGTTAAATCCTGATTCAATAACTTGTGTTACGATTGATTTGTTAATGGCAAGGTTTTTACCAACAAGATCAAGGCGAGTTTCACCTGGTTTTTGAGGAGCACCTGCAGTAATTACAACAAGGTCAGCATCCGCACAGTCAGCGTACTCAGCCGCATAGATCTTCTTAGGTGAAGTGAAGGCAAGGGCGTGGCTAAGGTCAAGCGCATCTCCGACAGCTTTTTCGTGCAATTGAGGAATTTCGATAATTCCAAGCTCTTGTGCAATTCCTTGGTTGACAAGTGCAAATGCATAAGATGAACCTACGGCACCGTCACCGACAAGGATAACTTTTTTGTGTTGTTTAGTCAAATCCATGAGTCTAAACGTCTCCTTCATTTTTTTTTGAGATAGATTCTCATACGTCTTCATTCTACCACTTTTGAATGTCTTTGTCATCTGATACAGTATGAATCCTTGATGTAAACGTTTTTACGTTTGTGTTCCTAAGAAGAAAAATAGGCTAAAATGTGTTATAATAGTATGGTGAATTAAGTAAAGAGAGGCATTTTTTGAATGCAGGATAAGAATCTAATTGATGTGAATTTAACATCAGAAATGAAGACGAGTTTTATCGATTATGCCATGAGTGTTATCGTTGCTCGTGCCCTCCCTGATGTTCGTGATGGTTTGAAACCTGTTCACCGTCGTATTTTGTACGGAATGAATGAATTGGGTGTTACACCAGATAACCACATAAGAAGTCAGCCCGTATTACAGGGGATGTTATGGGTAAATACCACCCACACGGGGATTCCTCTATTTATGAAGCCATGGTTCGGATGGCTCAATGGTGGAGTTATCGTTACATGTTAGTGGACGGTCATGGAAACTTTGGTTCTATGGACGGTGATGGCGCCGCTGCACAACGGTATACCGAAGCTCGTATGAGTAAGATCGCTCTTGAAATGTTGCGGGATATCAACAAAAATACAGTTGATTTCGTAGATAACTATGATGCCAGCGAACGCGAACCTTTGGTCTTACCTGCACGTTTCCCTAACCTTCTGGTTAATGGTGCTACTGGGATTGCCGTTGGGATGGCTACCAATATTCCTCCTCACAATTTGGGAGAAACCATTGACGCAGTGAAACTGATGATGGATAATCCTGAGGTAACGACCCGTGAACTTATGGAAGTTCTTCCTGGTCCAGATTTTCCGACAGGGGCTTTGGTTATGGGGAAATCGGGTATCCACAAAGCCTATGAAACAGGAAAAGGCTCGATCGTTCTTCGTTCTCGTACAGAGATTGAAGTGACCAAGAGTGGCCGTGAACGGATTGTTGTCACTGAGTTCCCTTATATGGTCAATAAAACCAAGGTTCACGAGCACATCGTTCGCTTGGTGCAAGAAAAACGGATTGAAGGGATTACAGCTGTACGTGATGAATCAAACCGTGAAGGGGTTCGATTTGTGATTGAGGTCCGCCGAGATGCTTCGGCTAACGTTATTTTGAACAACCTCTTTAAAATGACACAAATGCAAACCAATTTTGGTTTCAATATGTTGGCGATCCAAAATGGCGTTCCAAAGATCCTTTCTCTTCGTCAAATTTTAGGTGCTTATATTGAGCACCAGAAAGAAGTGGTAACTCGCCGGACCATCTTTGATAAAGAAAAAGCGGAAGCACGTGCCCATATCTTAGAAGGTTTGCTCATTGCCTTGGATCATATCGATGAAGTGATCCGGATTATCCGCAATAGCCAGACAGACGCTGAAGCACAAGCTGAATTGATGGCTAAATTCAAGCTTTCTGAACGTCAAAGCCAAGCCATTTTGGACATGCGTCTTCGTCGTTTGACCGGTTTGGAACGAGACAAGATCCAAAGTGAATACGATGATTTGGTTGCCTTGATTGCTGATTTGGCTGATATTTTGGCGAAACCAGAGCGTGTGGCCACCATCATCAAGGAAGAATTGGAAGAAGTCAAACGCAAGTTTGGCGATGCTCGCCGAACTGAGTTGATGATCGGAGAAGTCCTTTCTCTTGAAGATGAGGATTTGATCGAAGAAACAGATGTCTTGATCACTCTTTCTAACAAAGGCTACATCAAACGTTTGGATCAAGCGGAATTTACGGCTCAAACGTGGTGGACGTGGGGTTCAAGGAACTGGTGTCAAAGATGATGACTTTGTTCGTGAACTGGTCTCTACGAGCACCCATGATCATTTGCTCTTCTTTACCAATAAGGGGCGTGTCTATCGTCTGAAAGGTTATGAGATTCCAGAATATGGCCGAACAGCCAAAGGATTGCCAATCGTCAATCTCTTAAAATTGGACGAAGGTGAATCGATTCAAACCATTATCAATGTGGAGCAAGACCGCAGTGACGAAGCATACCTCTTCTTTACGACGCGACAAGGTTTAGTCAAGCGGACCAATGTAGCTGAATTTTCAAATATCCGTCAAAATGGTCTCAAAGCTCTGAATCTGCGCGATGAGGATGAATTGATCAATGTCTTCCTTACGGATGGCAATGCTGACGTCATTATCGGTACCAAGTATGGTTATTCTGTCCGCTTTAACGAGGCTGTGGTCCGCAATATGGGTCGTTCTGCCACAGGTGTACGTGGTGTGAATCTCCGCGAAGGAGACAAGGTTGTTGGGGCTAGTGTCGTTACGGATCAAGATGAAGTATTGATCATCACTGAAAAAGGGTATGGTAAGCGTACAATTGCTAGCGAATACCCAACCAAAGGCCGTGGCGGTAAAGGAATCAAGACAGCCAATATCACAGAGAAAAATGGTCCTTTAGCTGGTCTTTTAACCGTTAAAGGAGATGAAGATCTGATGATCATTACTGATACAGGAGTCATGATCCGTACAAGTGTTGGGAATATCTCTCAAACTGGTCGTTCAACACAGGGTGTGAAAGTCATGAGACTGGATCAGGATGCGAAAATTGTGACCTTTACAACAGTCCAACCCGAAGAAAAAGATGAAGAAGTAGTGGAAGAAAACGAATAGATAAGGGGACAGCATGTCACGCAAAAGAAAAAAGAAAAAGAGTTTACGCAATACTCTTATCAACATCGTTGCAACACTTTTGATTATTCTCTCGCTTCTCTTGATTTTCAATGCTCCGATCCGAAACATGATTATGGTTTGGCATACCAACCAATACCAGGTTAGCAAGGTCGATAAAAAAACCATTGATAAGAATAAAGAAGTGAAGACGAGCTTTGATTTCCAACATGTCCAGTCACTCTCGACGGAAGCCGTCATCAATGCCCAATGGCAAGCTCAAAAGCTACCAGTAATTGGGGGGATTTCGATTCCTGAATTAAACATGAACCTTCCGATCTTTAAGGGGCTTGAAAATGTAGCCCTATACTACGGAGCAGGGACCATGAAGGAAAACCAAGTCATGGGGCAAGGCAATTATTCTCTTGCCAGTCACCACGTATTTGGCCTAACTGGAGCTAATGCCATGTTATTCTCACCATTAGAGAAAGCCAAGGCTGGTATGAAGATCTACATTACGGACAAAGAAAAATCTATACTTATGTCATCTCGTCAGTTGAGACAGTGACTCCAGACCGTGTAGATGTCATTCAAGATCGTGAAGGCGTTAATGAGATCACCTTGGTGACCTGTGAGGATGCTGCAGCGACTTACCGTACGATTGTCAAAGGAAATTTGGAAACCTCTGTTGACTATGACAAGGCTCCAAAAGACATCCTGGATTCATTCAGCAAGACTTATAATCAAATGCAACTTTAAGAAAATAAAGCCCAAGGCAGAGATGCCAGGGCTTTTTCTATGTAGGAAGCTAGGAGAAATTCTTGTAAAATTGTAAGAGATTGGTAATATTATGTAAGGAATTTGTCATAATATTGAGGGAAATTCAGTATATAATAGAGGAGAAAGAGTATGATAAGGAGGTAGAATAGTGACGAAAGAGCGAATTTATCATCTCTTACATCATTTCTACAATCTCTTAGTAAATGATTTTCCACGAAATGGTTTAATTACGAAAGGAATCTACGAAGTAGAGCAGGTCTACCAAGCTTTAGAGGCCATTCCTCAGAGCCAGGAGTACTTGATCCGCTGTGAAATTCAACAGTTTTTAAAGGAGCTTGAACAAGTTCAAACAGGTTACCAGATCCGCTTTAATAAAGATGAAGTCTTAGTGTTAGATGATTTGAAGCAAGAAATCGCCTGTAAATAATGAAAGGTCGTCCTTTTCTCCATTTATTACGAATTAATAAGTGAGGAGGAAATTATGTACGACATATCATTTATTGAACCATCTTTGCTTCCTAGAGAACGTTTGGTTTCTGAAGGGGTAGATAAGCTGAGTCATCAAGAATTGTTATCCATTCTCTTACGGACAGGCAATAAGCAAAAAAGTGTTTATGAGATTGCACAAGGGCTGTTGAGTTCGGTTAATAGTTTAAAGGAGTTAAGTCAATTAACCCTAGAGGAGCTACAGGAAATCTCTGGCATTGGCCGGGTGAAGGCCATTGAACTTCAGGCTGTGATTGAGTTTGGACGAAGGATTCATAAAGATGAATTAATGAGTTCTGAACAGATCATGAGCAGTCAGAAATTGGCCCATAAAATTCAACAGGAAATCGGCCATAAGAAACAGGAGCACCTGGTTGCCCTCTATTTGAATACGCAGAATGAAATTATTCATCAACAGACCATATTTATTGGAACCGTGAATCGAAGTATTGCAGAGCCACGTGAAATCCTGCATTATGCACTAAAACACATGGCAACCTCTATCATCTTGGCGCACAATCATCCATCTGGTGCCGTATTTCCCAGTAAAAACGATGATGAAGTAACGCATCGAGTTTTAGAGGCCTGTGAAGTGATGGGTTTAACCCTATTGGATCACTTGATTGTATCTGAAGAAAACTATTATAGTTACCGTGAAGAAACCGATTATTTGGTATAAAAAAGAGAGTGGGACAGAAATCGGTAATTCGTTAGAATTCGATTTCGTCCTCCCACCTCCGCACAGTTGAGTAGAGCTGTAAAAACTTTTGAAATCAGCGTAGTAGAGCCCACTTAACCACTGCGTCTTGCTCGATAATCCAAAAATAATTGAGAGGCTAGGACTTTTGTCCCAGCCTCTTTTCTTGTTAATGTATAAGTCTTTATTCTTCGTTTTTTCGCATGAAATAAAGGAGTGTTTGCAATTCACTGGTGAGATCGACATATTGGACGACGACATCTTTAGGGACTGTCAGATGCACTGGTGAGAAGCTAAGGATACCCTTGACACCAGCGTCTACCAAAAGGCTAGCCACTTCTTGAGCTTTGACGCTTGGAACAGTTAGGATGGCTGTTTGAATGCCTTCTTGTTTTAGCTTTTCTTTGATGGTGGAAATACCGTAAATGGGAATTCCGTCCTTACTTTGGTATTGATGAGCTCATGATCGTCTAGATCAAACGCCATGACAATTTTCATCTTATTGCGTTCATGGAAGCGATAGTTGAGAAGCGCACTTCCCATATTTCCGATCCCCACAATAGCGACATTGGTAATGGCATTGTCATTTAAAAGATCGGCAAAGAAGTTCATCAGTTTTTTTACGTCATAACCAAATCCCCGTCTTCCTAATTCACCAAAATAAGAAAAATCTCGGCGAACGGTAGCAGAGTCAATCCCAATTGCATCAGCAATTTGCTTGGAATTGGCGCGCTCTATTTTTTCAGAGTTAAAGCGTTTAAAAATGCGGTAGTAGAGCGATAAGCGTTTTGCTGTTGCGCGTGGAATTGGAGTATTTTTATCATGTTTCACAATATCACAACCTTTCCCTCTTATTGTATAGGAAGATTGTGAAAAAATCAACTATCTAGAATCGTTTTTCAAAAATATTTTTGTCTAAAGAAAAAGCTGATGGCGGTGGAGAGTTCCATCAGCATCAGCTTAGTTTTCAGCTTGTTCTACCTTTTTCAGATAAGCATAGAGTCCATCGACTCGCCCTGTATAGGGGAGCTTTTCCCCCTTGTATTCAATGGATACGATTGAGTAAGAGTCAGGCAAGGTTACACAGCCTGAAAAAGCTAGGATGCAGGCTGCAAGGTCGGGATAAGTAGTCGTTCGTTCTACTTGGTAAGCGTCGATATAAGTTAGGGTTACCATATTAGGCCTCTGTTTTGTTGAAAATTTCTCTTTCGACAAGACTATCCATTAAGAAATAGAATTTTTGTTGGATAATGTCATTTTCTGGATTTTTAAAGATATTAACCAGGCGAAGTCCAGACTTGTCTGTAATATTGATCTTAAAACCTGTCAAATCTTTATTGAAAATGATTTTAAGTAGGAAGCCTTCGCCACTATTTGGAACGGCTTCGAGCAAACGATTTAACTCGTAATTTCCAACCTTTGTAACAGCGAATGTATTGTCACGTAAGGTATATTTTTTTACATTTGGGTGTAGACTATAGGTATATTTGCAGTCTTTCAATGAAACACTTGTTTCAAAAGCCATATTGTTCTCCTATGATAAAATTTCTTTAAGTTTTGAGAGGAAGTCTTGAACCTCCTCTACGGTATTGAGTTCTGAAAAACTAATTCGAAGGGATTCTTTTAGACGTGAGCTATCTTTTCCATAGAGCGCCTCAAGGACATGGCTGGGTTGCACTGTACCAGCGGTACAAGCAGAACCTGTAGAGACAGAAATTCCAGCAAGATCGAGTTGCATCAATAAGACATCATTTTGGACACCTGGAAAGCCAAGATTCCAAACAAATGGAAGATGATCGTCATTTGCATTTACGTAGTAGTCGTAGGCTGCTAAACCATTGACTAGTTCTTGGCCGAGTTTTTGAACCTGGTTGAAATTTTCTTCTTGATGTAGTGTAGCTTGCTGAAGCGCAGTTGCCATCCCGAAAATAGAAATGAGATTTTCCGTGCTGGCTCTCATCTTACTTTCCTGATCCCCACCATGGATGAGATTATCAAAATCTGGGACGGCTGCATAAAGGAAACCGACGCCCTTTGGTCCATGGAATTTGTGGGCAGAAGCACTGAGAAAATCAATTCCCAACTCTTCGGGATAGACAGGGACCTTTCCAATTGCTTGGACCGCATCAACGTGAAAGGCAGCTGGATGATCTTTTAAGAGTTCTCCGATTTCTTTAATCGGTAGAAGATCGCCTGTCTCGTTATTGGCAAACATGGTAGAGACAAGAATGGTATCTGGTCTAAGAGCCGCCTTGATATCACTAGCCTGAATGCGTCCATCTTTTGGTTGGACGATCGTAACTTCAAATCCGAAACGTTCTACAAGATATTCGATGGGTTCTAGAACCGCATGATGTTCCAAAGCGGTAGTAATGATGTGTTTGCCATCCGCTTGGTGTTTCAAGCAGTAGCCTTTTATAACGGTATTATTACTTTCTGATCCACCTGAGGTGAAGAAAATACGATTTGGAAGAGTGTGGAGGGACTGAGCAATCTGCTCGCGAGATTCTCGGAGTAGTTTACTAGCCATCCGTCCATGAGCATGAAGGCTCGATGGATTTCCAAAAGTAGTCTTCATAGTTGCAGACATTTTATCAATGACTTCAGGTAGAAGGGGAGTTGTTGCGGCATTATCAAAATATATCACATTAAGACCTTATTTCTTGTGGTAGGCAAATAGAGGACTAACAGGTTTTCTTTCTTGAATGCGAACAATAGCTTCAGCGATCAGTTCGCTAGCTGTCAGATAGTTAATATTTTTGGTGTTGGTCCATTTGGAGCAACAGAATCGGTTACCAAGATTTCTTTGATCGGAGCTTGGTCTAATAATTCAACAGCGCCTTTTACAAATAAACCATGGCTTGAAACAGCATAAATTTCAGTAGCACCTTCGCGTTCGACGATTTTCGCAGCTTCTGAGAATGTCTTACCGGTATTGAGGATATCGTCAATCAAGATTGCTTTCTTATCTTTGACATCCCCGATAATATAGCCATAATCACGGTTCGCATCATCTTGCTCGTAATCAATGATCGCAATCGGTGCATCAAGATATTCCGCTAAACTACGAGCCCGTTTGACACCTGAGTTTTTAGGACTGACGACTACAACATCAGGACCAGTTAGACCTTTATTAATGTAGTGTTCTGCAAAGAGTGGAATGGTAAAGAGGTTATCCACGGCAATATCGAAGAAACCTTGGACCTGAACAGCGTGGAGATCCAGTGTGACGACGCGATCCACCCCAGCTTTGACCAACATGTTTGCGACAAGCTTAGCAGTAATTGGTTCGCGAGGAGCAGCAGTCCGGTCTTGGCGAGCATAACCGAAGTAAGGCATGACCACATTGACAGTATTTGCGCTGGCCCGTTGGCAAGCATCCACCATAATTAAGAGTTCCATCAAGTGATTGTTGACAGGGAAACTGGTTGATTGAATGATATAAATATCATATCCACGAACACTTTCCTCAATATTGACTTGGATTTCACCATCTGAGAATTGACGGGATGAAATTTTCCCAAGTGGAACCCCAGCATGATCCGCGATTTTTTGCGCAATCTCTGGATTTGAATTGAGAGAGAAGAGCTTCATATTTTTTTTATCTGACATGTGATTCCAACCTCATTTAGATTTTTGATCTTAGCACTATTTTAGCAAAAATTTGCGATAATTTCAGCTATTTTACAATCTTTCCGCCAATCTGGCGATTTTATTTTTTGCTGCTTTGTAGACGATTCCATGCTCTTTGATGAACTGATGGAAATTTTCTTCCTGTTCAGCAGTTTCGACCTCGATTTCCAACTCATAATCTTCAGTGTCTAGATAGAGACTGTGGTCTAGTGCCACTAGGCCTGCAACTGTTTCTTTTTCGAAGCGTTCTGTTGTAAGGCTTCCCCAGACAGCGAGTTGCTCAACAGGGATTTCTTTAGAGATTAAGAGGTTTTTGATTTCTCCGTCAGGAAACTGTTGGTGTTGAAGAATCGCGTCGGTTTCTTCTGGGCTGAGGTTTTGATTGTACTCGAAATGGCCAACTGCTTCAGGAACCTTGAGAGTCAATTCAGCCTGATCTGTGAAAGTACGCACCCGCAAGGCCATTTTTTCCTTACGGATGAGCTGGTCGGGGGTATCGATATAGTGATTGGTTTGGACAACCAATTCTGTATCAGCAAAAAGTGGAAGGAGGGATTGGTATTCCTCCTTGTCTAGCAAGGTTTTGTATTCAATTTCTAAATGGTTCATTTTGTAGTCCTTTGCTTTTTTTCGAAAGCGATTCATGATATAATAAGAGATGTGTTAATTGTATACAAAAATGGTTCAGATTACAAGGTGGTAGGATGGCAATTGATTGGGAAAAACTTCTTAGATCCGTATATCCAAGCAGTTGGGGAATTAAAAAAATCAAACTGCGTGGGATTCGTAAGCAATATCGTAAGCAACAAAAGCATTCTCCAATTGAGTTTGTCACAGGACGGGTCAAACCGATTGAGAGCATCCGCGAAAAGATGATCCGAAGAAATATTTCTGAAGAAAATCTGGCTCAGGATATGCAAGATATTGCTGGTCTTCGCATCATGGTTCAGTTTGTGGACGATGTGGATGAGATCCTAGAGGTTCTGAGACAACGGCAGGATATGCGCGTGGTCCAAGAGCGAGATTACATCCGCCACAAGAAATCAAGTGGCTACCGGAGTTACCACGTCGTGGTTGAGTATCCGGTCGATACCATTGATGGAAATGAAACGATCTTAGCAGAGATTCAAATTCGGACCTTGTCCATGAATTTTTGGGCAACTATTGAACACTCGCTCAATTATAAATATAAAGGAGACTTTCCAGACGAGATCAAAAAACGCTTAGAGACGACAGCAAACCTGGCCTATCTCTTGGATGAAGAGATGGGGGCAATTCGGGATGCGATTCAGGAGGCTCAAGCCCTGTTTGATCCACTTCATCGTAAGTTAAATGATGGCGTTGGAAATAGTGATGACACAGATGAAGACTACAGGTAAAAAAGTATCCATTATTCGCAATCGCAAGCGTCAAAGTGAAGAGGTTTTTCAGCAGTTGCGCTACAAGCTACGGAAAAATAATTTTATTTTAACGGAGAAGCACCCGGATATTGTGATTTCAATTGGTGGCGATGGGATGTTGCTGTCGGCCTTTCACAAGTATGAACACCAGTTGGATCGGGTGCGATTTGTTGGCGTCCATACCGGACACTTAGGATTCTATACAGATTACTTAGACAGTGAAATCGATAAGCTGGTTGAGAACTTAAAATATGACACAGGTGCCAAGGTTTCCTACCCTATTTTGAATGTCAAGATTACTTTTGAAAATGGGGAAACCCGTACCATGAGAGCGTTGAACGAAGCGACGATTAAGAGAAGCGACCGGACCATGGTTGCCGATCTTACGATTAATGGAGTGGATTTTGAGCGCTTCAGAGGAGACGGTATTACTGTTTCGACTCCTACAGGAAGTACGGCTTACAACAAATCCTTGGGAGGAGCAGTCCTTCACCCAACTATTGAGGCGCTGCAAATCGCTGAGATCGCCAGTCTCAACAACCGTGTTTATCGTACCTTGGGTTCTTCTGTCATTGTCCCTAAAAAGGATAAGATCGAGATTACACCGACAAGACCTGGCTTCCACATTATCTCTGTTGACAATTCAACCTATTCTTACCGCAATATTGCAAAGGTAGAATACCAGATTGACAACCATAAGATTAATTTTGTGGCAAGTTCCAGTCACACCAGCTTCTGGAATCGGGTCAAGGATGCCTTTATCGGAGATGATAGAGAATGAGATTTGAATTCATTGTCGATGAGCATGTCAAGGTTAAGACCTTCCTGAAAAAGCACGAGGTTTCTAAGGGGCTCTTAGCAAAGATCAAGTTTCGTGGTGGCCAGATCCTTGTCAATGGACGTCAAGAGAATGCGATTTATTTGTTGGATATTGGGGATCGCTTGGTCATTGATATTCCAGCAGAAGAGGGTTTTGAAACCCTAAAACCCATGGATCGGCCTTTGGATATTTTGTTTGAAGATGATCACTTTTTGGTCTTAAACAAACCCTTTGGGATCGCCTCGATTCCAAGTGCGATTCATTCCAATACCTTAGCCAATTTTGTAAAAGGCTACTATGTGAAACAAGGCTACGAGAATCAGCAGGTCCACATTGTCACTCGCCTGGACAAGGATACTAGTGGCGTCATGCTTTTTGCCAAACATGGCTATGCCCATGCCCGCTTGGATAAGCAATTGCAGTCTAAAACGATTCAGAAACGCTATTATGCCTTGGTCAAGGGATCTGGGAAGCTTGATCCTGTCGGAGAGATTATTGCTCCGATTGCCCGTGATGAAGAGTCAATTATCACCCGAAAGGTAGCTAAAGGTGGCAAGTATGCTCATACTAGCTACCAGGTTGTTCAATCTTTTGGTGATATTCACTTAGTGGATATTCAGTTACACACAGGTCGAACCCATCAGATCCGCGTTCATTTTTCCCATATCGGTTTTCCGCTCTTGGGAGATGATCTTTATGGCGGGAGTTTAGAAGACGGCATTGAGCGCCAAGCCCTTCATTGTCATCGTCTATCCTATTATCATCCATTTCTAGAGGAAGAATTGGTCATAGAAAGTCCACTACCTCCAGATTTCCAAGCTGTATTAACACAGCTTCAAACAAGTTATTAATTATTAAAAGGAGTAAAACTCATGGAAGTTTTCGAAAATCTCAAAGCCAACCTCGTTGGTAAGAATGCACGTATTGTATTACCAGAAGGTGAAGAACCTCGTATCCTCCAAGCGACAAAACGCATTGTGAACGAGACAGAAGTAACCCCTGTATTGCTTGGTAATCCGGATAAAATTCGGATTTATCTTGAAATCGAAGGGGTTTTGGATGGATATGAAGTCATCGATCCTCATTCTTATCCAGGTTTTGAAGAAATGGTAGCTTCCTTGGTAGAACGTCGTAAGGGCAAAATGACAGAAGAAGAAGCGCGTCAAGTCTTGAAAGATGACGTTAACTATTTTGGTGTCATGTTGGTACACATGGGAATTGTTGATGGGATGGTATCTGGTGCGATTCACTCAACAGCTGCCACTGTTCGTCCGGCTCTTCAAATTATCAAAACTCGTCCAAATGTAAAACGGACTTCAGGAGCTTTCCTTATGGTTCGTGGATCTGAACGCTACTTGTTTGGGGACTGTGCTATCAACATCAATCCAGATGCTGAAGGATTAGCCGAAATTGCCATCAACTCAGCTATTACAGCCAAGATGTTTGGTATTGATCCAAAAATTGCTATGTTGAGCTATTCAACAAAAGGTTCTGGTTTCGGTGAAAGTGTTGATAAGGTTGTCGAAGCGACTAAGCTTGCCCATGAACTTCGTCCAGACCTTGAAATTGACGGGGAATTGCAATTTGACGCAGCCTTTGTCCCTGCAACTGCAGCCTTGAAGGCTCCAGGAAGTAAGGTGGCAGGACAAGCTAATGTCTTTATCTTCCCTGGTATTGAAGCAGGTAACATTGGATACAAGATGGCTGAACGTCTCGGAGGCTTTGCAGCGGTAGGTCCAGTATTGCAAGGGTTGAATAAACCAGTCAACGACCTTTCTCGTGGATGTAATGCAGATGACGTTTACAAATTAACCTTGATTACAGCAGCTCAAGCTGTAGAACAATAAGTAATGCATTTAGAGAGTGGGACAGAAATCGGTAATTCGTTAAAATTCGATTTCGTCGTCCCACCTCCGCACAGTTGAGTAGGGCTGTAAGAGCTGATGAAATCAGTGTAGTAGAGCCCACTCAACCACTGCGTCTTGCTCAACAATCCAAAAATAATTGAGAGGCTAGGACTTTTGTCCCAGCCTCTTTTTCTTTATAAAATCAGAATTTCTAAACTCTAACTCATTCTATGGTATACTAGGAATATGTTAGATGTAAAAGATTACGGGATTACCATGTGGGAGGAGGAAAAAATTGCTTCCTTCAGAGAAAAGTTACTAGCCTGGTATGATGCCCATAAACGGGATCTCCCCTGGAGAAAGACTCAGGATCCTTATAAAATTTGGATCTCAGAGATTATGCTCCAGCAAACACGAGTCGATACGGTGATTCCTTATTATGAGCGTTTTTTAGAATGGTTTCCGACGGTCGCTGATTTGGCTCAAGCCCCTGAAGAAAAACTCTTAAAAGCTTGGGAAGGCTTGGGCTATTACTCACGTGTCCGCAACATGCAGAAAGCTGCCCAGCAGATAATGGAAAATCATGGAGGAGTGTTTCCATCAAGCTATGACGAAATCTCTAAACTCAAGGGAATTGGGCCTTATACAGCTGGTGCCATTGCTAGTATTGCTTTTGGCTTGCCAGAGCCAGCAGTGGATGGCAATGTCATGCGTGTTCTAGCCCGTTTGTTTGAGGTGGACTACGATATTGGTGTACCGACCAATCGCAAGATTTTTCAAGCCATGATGGAAATTTTGATCGATCCGGCCCGTCCTGGTGATTTCAATCAGGCTTTGATGGATTTGGGCTCCGATATTGAGTCCCCAGTCAATCCACGACCAGAAGAGAGTCCTGTCAAGGAATTTAGCGCGGCCTACCAACATGGGACCATGGATCGTTATCCCATTAAGGCTCCTAAGAAGAAACCGCTACCTGTCTATCTCACAGCCTTTATTATCAAGGATAGTCAAGGTCGCTATTTGCTGGAGAAAAAAATGAGCGAGAAGGGGCTTTTATCAGGTTTTTGGCATTTCCCTTTGATCGAAGTGGATAGCCTTTCTGATACCTTTGGGCAATTGTCTTTATTAGATGGTAATGGAGAAGCAGGGGATAACTCAGAAATTCTTTCCTTTGAACAGGACTATGACTTGGCCATTGATTGGCAGGACAAGTCTTACCCTATTGTTCAGCATGTCTTTTCGCATCGTAAGTGGCAGGTTCAGATCCTATTCGGCCTGGTAAAAGAAGGAGAACAGCCAGCAAGTGAATCGACTGTTTGGTTAACACCAGAAGAATTTTCGGACTATCCTTTTGCTAAACCCCAGCAAAAGATTTGGACGACTTTTTCGGAAAATGAAAAATAGCTAGAGACTGATCTCTAGCTATTTTTTTATAGATGAGCGAATGCTTTGATTTCTTCTTCAGACATAGATGAGTCGCAACGAACACTGACTTCACCGGCTTCGACATGTAAAAATCCTGGGACAGTTGGGATGCCGTAAGTTGAGCGGAAGGCTTGTAATGCGTCTAGCTGACTTGGTTCTTCACTATTGATGAAGTAGATATGAGCTTTTGTTTCAGCTACGACAGTTGCCAACTTAGCAGCGAACTTCCGGCAGTAAGGACAAGTCTTGCGTCCGATAAAGAAGGTTGCTGTTTCTTTTTGATCGATCGCTTCTTGCGCACGCGCGACAGTTGTCACTTCAAGATCTTTAATATCTTCTAAGAATTGTTCCATGAGATTACCTCGCTTTCTTCTAAGTCTAGTATGCCATATTTTCTATAAAATCGCTGGTATTTGCTACGAAAGAAAGAGAGAGTGGGACAGAAATCGGTAATTCGTTAGAATTCGATTTCGTCGTCCCACCTCCGCACAGTTGAGTAGGGCTGTAAAAGCTGATGAAATCAGCGTAGTAGAGCCCGCTCAACCACTGCGTCTTGCTCAACAATCAAAAAATAATTGAGAGGCTAGGACTTTTGTCCCAGCCTCGTGTTTTAACCTACAAAAGCATTGATTTCTGCTTCGATGTTCGCAATTTTTTCTTTAGCATCTGCTTCAGATTCACCAACTGTAGCGATGTAGAATTTGATTTGGTTCTGTACCTGAAGGACGAACGGCAAACCATGAATCATCAGCCAAGATGTATTTAAGAACGTTGCTTGGAGGAGTTGTCAATTTTTCAACGCCGTCAGCAGTAGTAGCTGTTTGTTCCAAGAAGTCTTCTGTCTTAGCAATGTCTGTATTGTTAAATTGTTTAGGAGCATTACCACGGAATTTATCCATGATTTTCTTGATTTCAGCAGCTCCGTCCACACCTGAAAGGGTAACAGAGATGGTTTTTTCTGCGAAGTAACCGTATTGTTTGTAGATTTCTTCGATACCATCTGCCAAAGTCATACCACGTGAGCGGTAGTAAGCTGCGATTTCAGCAACGATAAGAACGGCTTGGATAGCGTCTTTGTCACGTACGAACGGTTTGATCAGGTAACCGAAGCTTTCTTCGAAACCAAGCATGTAAGTATGGTTGTGTTGTGTTTCAAATTCATGAATTTTTTCACCGATAAATTTGAAACCAGTCAAGACGTTAAACATGGTTGCGCCGTAGCTTTCTGCAATCTTCGTCACCAACTCAGTTGATACGATTGATTTACAGAGGGCAGCATTTGCAGGAAGTGTACCAGCTGTTTTGTGAGCTTCAAGAATGTATTTAGCAATGATCGCTCCGATTTGGTTACCAGAAAGGTTGAGGTAAGAACCGTCTGGTTGGCGGATTTCAACACCAAGGCGGTCAGCATCTGGGTCAGTTGCAACCAATACATCAGCGTCTACTTTGCGACCAAGTTCTTCAGCAAGAGCAAAGGCAGCTTGGTTTTCAGGGTTTGGAGATTTAACAGTTGAGAAGTCAGCATCTGGAACAGCTTGAGCTTCAACAACTTGAACAGCTTCAAATCCAGCTTGAGCAAGAGCACGACGAGCCAACATTTCACCAGTACCATGAAGTGGAGTGTAGACGATCTTCATGTCGCGTCCGAATTCATTGATCAAGTCTTGGTTGATGTTAACACCTTTCACTTCTTTCAAGTATTCAGCGTCGACGTTTTCACCGATAACTTCAATCAAGCCGTTAGCTTTGCTTTCTTCAAGGTCAGCTAATTGTACAGTGAAAGGATTTTCGATAGCACGGATGTAATCTGTCAATGCATCAGCATCTGCTGGAGGCATTTGTCCACCGTCTTCACCGTATACTTTGTATCCATTAAATGGAGCAGGGTTGTGGCTAGCAGTTACCATGATCCCAGCAAATGTGTGGAGATGACGAACAGCAAATGATAATTCAGGTGTTGGACGAAGGCTTTCAAATACATACGATTTGATCCCATGAGCAGCCAAAACTTGAGCAGATTCAAAAGCAAACTCAGGAGAGAAGTGACGGCTATCGTAAGCGATCGCAACTCCGCGTTTCTTGGCTTCCTCACCTTTTGAGTCGATCAATTGGGCCAAACCTTCAGTTGCTTGGCGAACAACATAAATGTTAATGCGGTTGGTACCAGCACCAATTAACCCACGCATACCAGCTGTACCGAATTCAAGGTTGGTATAGAAGGCATCTTCTTTTGTTTTTTCATCCATTGCGACCAACTCATCACGAAGGTAAGCTGGTAATTCAGCAAAGTCGAGCCATTTTTGGTAGTTTTCTTGATAGGTCATGCAAGCGTCTCCTTTTTGCTTATAATTTAATCGCTTACATTATAGCAAATTTTTTCAGAAAATTCTAGCGATAATTGTAAATCTTTTCAAAAAAATAGGGTTAATTCACCATCAAAAAAAGCCAAGATAAATTAGTCTTGGCTTGAAAGGTTATTTTAATTTTTCAAGAGATGGAACGACTGCACTGGTAATGAGTACTGTCGCAATGACTTCGATGAGAGAGTTGGTAGATACAATCAAGGCTAGGAAATGTTGAATCCCCCCTCCAAAACTGTTACCAAAGAAGAAGTAAATCCCACTTAGAACGAAAACAGTATTGGTCATAGAGCCGACAATTCCAGCGATCACAAGTCCTGTACGATTGCGAATCCAGTGATAAACGAAGTAAGGGGTTACCCCGATGAGAATCCGAGGGACTATGGCAATGATAAGGGAGTAGAGATTCCCGTGAGGGACAAAGGGACTAAATAGATAGCTGGCTGGTGTTAAAACCAAGGTATTCATAGTGAGACTAAAGAGTCCCATGAGGAGTCCTAAGATAGCTCCAATCCGTGGACCGTATATGATAGAGGCGATCACGACAGGAATATGAACCAAGGTTGGTTGAATTCCTGATGGAACAAATTGCAGAATGAAGGATGTCACAAAGTGAATGGTGATCATCACCGCAAAAAGATGGCAATTCGTGAAATAGAAGATGACTTTCTCATAAACAATTCTCCTTAACAGCTTCAACAATAGTTTCTATAGTCGCTAGAGCTCCAGAACCTTTGTCCCCGCAAGCAAGAATAGCATCACGAGGTTGGATAATCTGGTAACCATAGTCTTGTAAGAGTTTTAGATTTCGTTGGGTAGCGGGATGTTCTAGCATTTTTGTATTCATAGCAGGGGCAAGTAATTTTTTAGTCCTTTGAGGCAAGGCTAGAGCTGTGCTTGTGACCATATTATCTGCCAGTCCCATAGCCAATTTAGCAATGGTATTGGCACTGGCCGGCGCTACAAGAAAGAGGTCTGTTTCTTTCCCAATGTCGATGTGCTCGATCCGCTGTGGATCGTCTTCAATCATAACATCAAGCCCTACTTGATTTTTTGAAACAACTTGCAAGGTTAAAGGGGTGATAAATTTTTGGGCTGAAGGAGTCATGAGGACCTTCACTTCAAAGCCCAATTTGGTTAGTTGGCCGGTAATATCAGCAGCCTTATAGGCAGAAATACTACCGGTAACCGCTAAAGTAATGTGTGTCATATGTTCCTTTTTATTTGATATAACGTAGGATAGCCGCTGCGATTTCTGTTTTCGTAGAAGCTTCTAAGACCTGATTATCTGTCACTAGATGGGCTTGATGCTGACCGTTCTGAATCTTGGTCAGATCATTGGCAACGATCATGCTGGCATGATTTTTAACCAAGCTTTCACGCGCTACCTGGATCAACTCTTCAGAAGAAACGTCGACTAAAAGCTTAAAGCCGATCAGTTGAATAGCAGGGTTCCATTCTTTGACGAGCGAGATAATCTTGGGATTTTTCTTTAGAAAGAGTACTTGGTATTCTTCTTTGGAAGAGATTTTAGCTTCCTGATTTTCACGATGGATAAAGGAATGAAGGTCTTGAGCTTTCTCAACTTCCTCAAGGCCTGTCATGTAAACAGGTGTGTAATCTGAAACAGCCATAGCGTGAATCAAAACCTGATGATGAGGGACTTCTGTTTTCATTTGTGTGAGAAGTTCTTCGACATTCTGGATCAATAGAAGTCGAAGCTGTGGGTGAGGGTCGGGTTTAAAAGCGGTAGGCGTTGTGATCAAGGTCACCTGATGTCCCTTAGCAAGAGCCGTTTCTGCAAGGATTTTCCCTAATTTCCCGGTGGAATGATTGGTGATCGCACGAACGCTATCAATGGCTTCGCTCGTTCCGCCTGATGTAATTAAAATATGCATATGCTTATTTTACACAAAAAAGATACGTAAGTAAAGTTCTGAAGCTATTAGGATTAGCTATGTGTAGCCATAAAATTTAGATAAAAAACGAACGTTCGATTCAAAAGGTTGAAAAACTATGTTATTTCCGCGAATTTTAGGTATAATAGATCTATCAAATATAAAGGAGTCCCTTATGAAAACAGATATCGAAATTGCTCAAAGCATTGAACTCCAACCGATTGTGGACGTTGTTAAGAAGATTGGTTTGGTTGACGATGATCTTGAATTGTATGGAAAATACAAGGCGAAATTGAGCTTTGATAAGATTCGTGAAGTTGAGAAAAATCCAGTAGGAAAACTTATCTTAGTCACTGCGATCAACCCAACTCCAGCTGGAGAAGGGAAATCAACCATTACCATTGGTCTAGCAGATGCTTTGAATAAATCGGTAAAAAAACCATGATTGCCATTCGCGAACCTTCTTTGGGTCCAGTTATGGGGATTAAAGGTGGTGCTGCTGGTGGTGGCTATGCCCAAGTTCTACCGATGGAAGACATCAACCTTCATTTCACAGGGGATATGCATGCGATCACAACGGCTAATAATGCCCTCTCAGCATTGATTGATAATCATTTGCATCAAGGAAATGAGCTAGGAATTGACCAACGTCGGATTATCTGGAAACGGGTAGTGGACTTGAATGACCGCGCTCTTCGTCATGTTTCTGTTGGCCTTGGCGGTCCTTTAAATGGGATTCCGCGTGAAGACGGTTTTGATATTACTGTTGCTTCTGAGATCATGGCCATCCTTTGCTTGGCGACAGATATTGAAGATTTGAAACGTCGTTTGGCCAACATCGTGATTGGTTACCGTTATGACCGTAGTCCAGTCTATGTCCGTGATTTGGAAGTGGAAGGGGCTCTTGCCTTGATCCTTAAAGATGCGATCAAGCCAAACTTGGTTCAAACCATCTATGGTACACCTGCCTTTGTTCACGGTGGTCCATTTGCCAATATTGCTCATGGATGTAACTCTGTATTAGCAACGACGACAGCTCTTCATTTAGCTGATTATACGATTACAGAAGCTGGTTTTGGGGCTGACCTTGGCGCTGAAAAATTCCTTGATATTAAAACTCCAAACTTGCCAACATCACCAGATGCAGTCGTAATCGTAGCGACTCTCCGTGCTCTTAAGATGAACGGTGGAGTGATCAAGGATGCTTTGACTGAAGAAAATGTAGAGGCTGTTCGTGCTGGTTTTTCCAACTTGAAGCGTCACGTTGAAAATATCCGTAAATTTGGTATTCCTGCAGTGGTTGCCATCAATGAATTTATCACTGATACAGAAGCAGAAATTGCTGCTTTGAAAGAATTGTGTGCTGAAATTGATGTTCCGGTTGAGCTTGCGAGTGTATGGGCGAATGGTGCGGACGGTGGAGTTGACCTTGCTGAAACCTTGGTTAAAACCATCGAAACAAGTCCAGCTAACTACACACGTCTGTACGATAACAACCTTTCTGTAGAAGAAAAAATTGAAAAGATTGTTACCGAAATTTACCGCGGTACGAAGGTGAATTTTGAGAAGAAAGCTAAGACACAAATTACTCAAATCGTGAAAAATGGTTGGGATAAGTTGCCAATCTGTATGGCCAAAACACAATATAGTTTCTCTGATAATCCAAATGCCTTGGGAGCTCCTGAAAACTTTGAAATCACTATTCGTGAAGTGGTTCCAAAATTGGGAGCAGGCTTTATTGTCGCTTTGACGGGGGATGTGATGACCATGCCTGGTTTACCAAAACGTCCAGCTGCTTTAAACATGGATGTGGCCGCTGATGGAACAGCTATCGGTTTGTTCTAATCATAAAAATACAAAAAGAACTTCTGTGCAAATGAGCAGAAGTTCTTTTGTTATGGAATCGTCGAGGTTGATGATGCAAGAAGCTGATGACTAGCTTTATGATAGGTAAACCATAGTTGAAGAGTCATAGGGACCCAAATCAAGGGCTCGCACAGAATGACTCCAATATAGCCTGTATGGGGAATAATCAAGAGAACAAAGAGAATTTTTCCAAACAATTCAATAAAACTGGATGTGAGTGGGGTTAATTTTTTACCCATTCCCTGTAGGGCATTTCTCAGGATGATGAGACTCGCCAAAATAGGATAAAAGCAAGAGCTGATCTGGAGATAAAGACTGGCATTTGCAATGAGATCAGGATTTGTCGAGCCGGAAATAAAGCTGGTTAAAGACGGACTTGTGAAGAATAGAAGAGCAGCAACCAAGACAGACCAAGCCCAAGAAAGAAGGTTGGCAATGGTAACGCCTTTTTTTGATCCGCTGGAATTGCTCTGCGCCAAAATTCTGCGAGATAAAGGTTGTGATACTTGAGGCGATAGCTGTAATCGGTAAAACGGCAAAGGACATGATACGACGGGCTGCGACCTGTGCACTGATAATGGTTGTTCCAAGCTGATTAATAGCGGATTGGAGGATAACCGTTCCAATCGAAACGATGGAAGTCATGAGGCCCATGGCAAGGCCCTGACTTAGCAGATCCTGATAAAGCTCCTTGTCCCAAACAAAATCCTTGCGATGCGGGAGCAGAAAAGGGACCTTCTTACGAATATAGAGAAGACAAAGAAGGGCCGAAATACCCTGGGCAATAATGGTCGCAATTCCAGCGGATTGGACTCCGAGATGGAGTTGGGTAATAAAATAAAGATCGAGAAGAATATTGAGAACGGCAGCGATAATCAGGAAGTAGAGTGCCGCTATGCTATCGCCAACAGCTCTAAGAAGTCCAGCGCAAAGATTATAGGCAAAGGTCACAGCCACACCATTGACAATAGTGGAGATATAGAGATAAGACTGAGACACAATTGCTGATGGGGTCCCTAAAAATTGGAGCAGGGGAAAAAGTCCAACAGCACCAATGAAGATCACAAAGAGACTGAGGATGCCACCAATAATAGCAGTTGCGGCGACTGATTTTCGTAATTGGTCTTCGTTTTTGGCTCCATAATTTCTCGCGATAATAATCCCCATCCCATTTCCAACACCGACAGCAAATCCAACGATCAAATCAAATATGGCAGAGGTTGCTCCAACGGCAGCCAATGATTTTTGACCTAAAAAACGCCCCACAATCATAACATCCGAGGTATTGTAGAGTTGTTGAAAGATATTGGATAAAAGAATAGGAAAGGCGAAACTCAAAAGAGCGGGTAAAATAGGACCATCTATGAGATCCACACGTTGAATTCTTTTCATAGTGTCATTATACCAACTTCAGGAACCAGCGACAAGCGTCGATAGTTGAAGGCCCTTACATTTTTTGGTATAATCAGGGCAGAAAAGGAGGCTTTTATGAGCTTAACCAGTCAATTAATTACGGAAACGTTCCCAGATCTGGACAAGGTCGAGAGGCTGAATATCGAGGCATTCCCAGAAGAAGAGCGAGTCCCTTTGTCGGAATACCTGCGTTATACGGACAATGACGATGCTAATTTTTTTGCTTTTTATAACGAAGAAGAATTTGTAGGATTTGCTTTTTCTATCTATAACCAGAAAGCTTTTTATGTTAGCTTCTTTGCCATTATGCCCCACCTACGTAGCCACGGTTATGGTCAAGAAATCATTGAAATTGGTAGAATTTTACCAAAGAACCATGATTCTTGAAGTGGAACGTTTGGATGAAGAATGTGACAATCTAGAGCAACGTCAGTCTCGGATGGATTTCTATAAGCGAAATGGATTTAAAACTGCCAATGCCTTTTTAGAATACGAAGGACTGAGCTTTGAAATTCTCTATCGGGGTGACCACTTTGACGAAGAGGCTTATCGCGATATTTTCCGTAAACTGCAGGAAGAAAATTATTTCGATTTCCGCATTAAATATAGACGCTTTAGTGACCACTAGACAAGAAGGAGGCTGGGACAAAAGTCCTAGCCTCTCAATTATTTTTGGATTGTCGAGCAAGACGCAGTGGTTGAGTGGGCTCTACTACGCTGATTTCATCAGCTTTTACAGCCCTACTCAACTGTGCGGAGGTGGGACGACGAAATCGAATTCTAACGAATTACCGATTTCTGTCCCACTCTTTTTAGTTTAGATATTTAATGAAGAACTCAATCAGTTTCATGATTTGTGTAAAGAACCAAGGCAGAAATAGAAAAGCTAGGAAGGTAACATGCCATTTCCAATAAAGTGAAACCAAGCCAACGGTTTCTCGAATCCAAGCGGATGGGAGATAGTAAAAGGCTGTTCTTGAACCGATACTTCGACCAGGTATTTTCAATCGTCTCATAAAGACACCTGCACGGAGCGCGTGAAAAGAATTGGTCACCACAAGGACTCTCTTGCCAAGCCCCTCTTCTTCAAGGATACGCTTGCTAAAGGTCAGGTTTTCAAAAGTAGTACGAGAGCGATTCTCGATGAGAATGGCGTCTTCTGGCACCCCATGTTCCATCAAGTATCTGGCCATAGCTTCCGCCTCAGCGATCAGCTCATCTGACCCTTGACCACCAGAAACAATCAACTTTGGTCGTTTCTTGAACTGCTCATAGACGGCCTTTCCCTTCTCAAGACGCTGGGCCAAGAGTGGGGGAATCTTGTCTCCGATCAAACCTGAGCCAAGGATGATGATGGCGTCTGGCTCTTTGCGAACTGGAAAGAGATTGCAAAAAGTCCCATAGGATACATAAGAGAGGTAGAGAAAAGTCATGTAAAACAGGGCGAAGTCAGTCAGATAAATGAGGATGTCATTCCCTGGGAAATAGGGTAGAAAATGTAGTGCCAAAGCTCCGATAATAAACAGCCCATAGAGCAGAGAGAGGAGGTTGGCCAGCCTTTTTCCTTCAAAAGCCATCATTTGACGTCCGTTAAAAAGGAGAAAGATAGATGAGAAAATAATGCTGAGAAAAACGAGGATGGAAATCACCACAAAGACAATCATTGCAATTTGTTGATTAAACCATAACTCAGTTCGAACGACTAGGAGAAATGCAGAAATCAGTAGAAGAAGTCCTAGGTTTATCGAAAAGAGATAAGCATTGAAAAGCCTTCTGCGATCACTCATAAAGAACAATAAAAAGATAAGAGCTGGAAATAACCAGAATAGATATAGATACATGTTTTGCCCCTCGTAAAATCTTACATCCATTGTACCATAATGACTGATAAAAATAGCGGATTGTTCATACAAATAAGTTGCATTCTTCAAATGAATTTGATAAAGTTAAGATTATCGTTTTTTTAAGGAGATCGTATGTTACGAAAAGGTTCCCTGACAGGTTTATTACTGTTTGGTATTTTTTTTGGTGCTGGAAACCTGATTTTCCCACCGACTCTTGGTGCTTTATCGGGTAATCAATTTTGGCCAGCTATTGCTGGGTTTGTCCTTTCAGGCGTGGGAATTGCCATTGTGACCTTGATTATCGGTACACTTAATCCCAAAGGATATATTGATGAGATTTCTCGTAAGATTTCACCTGTTTTCGCGATTGTATACTTAGTTGCGCTTTATCTTTCGATTGGTCCTTTCTTTGCCATTCCAAGAACGGCGACGGTATCTTTCGAAGTGGGGATAGCCCCCTTATTAGGTGGAATGAATGCCAGTTTAGCACTTTTCATTTTTACCCTGGTCTACTTTTTGCTAGCCTTTCTGATTGCTTTGAATCCATCTAAGATTCTAGATCGGATCGGTCGTATTTTGACCCCGATCTTTGCGATTCTCATTTTGATCTTGGTCGTTCTTGGGGCTCTGAAATACAGTGGACACGCTCCAATGGTGGCCACCAAAGCCTATCAGGCTTCTGCCTTTGGGCAAGGATTTTTAGAGGGGTACAATACCTTGGATGCCTTGGCATCTGTTGCCTTTAGTGTGATCGCAGTGACTACCTTGAATCAACTTGGATTTTCAAGTAAGAAAGAATATATCAAGACCATTTGGTTGGTTGGAATTGTTGTAGCCCTTGGTTTTAGTGTGCTGTATATTGGCTTAGGATATCTGGGAAATCATTTTCCAATTCCAGCTTCTGTTATGGCATCTGATACCAATAAAGGGGTGTATGTATTATCAGAAGCGACCAAAGCGATCTTTGGTCCGACTGCTCAGATTTTCCTAGCAGGAATGGTGACGGTAACTTGCTTTACCACAACAGCTGGTTTGATCGTCTCTACCAGTGAATTCTTCCATAGCACTTTCCCTAAGGTTTCTTACAAGGTCTATGCAAGTGTCTTCACTCTGATTGGTTTTGCGATTGCCAACCTTGGCTTGAATACCATTATTGCTTTCTCATTGCCAGTCTTGATGATTCTTTACCCAATCACCATTACCATTGTATTGATTGTGATAGTGAATAAATTTGTGGCTCTTTCAAAACCAGGAATGCAACTGACTATTTTCTTGGCCAGCTTGGTCTCTCTTGCAAGTGTTCTGGCAAGTACCTTTAAAATTTCACTAGTAGAAAAGGGGATTGCTTTGCTTCCATTTGCGGCTCAATCTCTTCCATGGTTAGTGCCAGTAGTCATCGGGATTCTTTTATCGCTCGTATTACCAAATAAACAAACGGCAGAAGAATAAGTTATATTAAAAACTCTAAAGGTTTGTGCTTTAGAGTTTTTCTTTTGAAACTAGTATCTAAATCCAAACTTTAGTAAAAAAACGTAGCAGAAATTTTTATTTTTTGTCAGTCAATGTTATACTGAATGTAGCATATCAATATACGGAGTGAACTATGAATCCAATCGTTTTTTCATTGACAGTTTCTTGCGGGTATTCTGTCTTTCTTTTCTCCCTGTGTCTTTCCTTTGCTTCCGGTTTATATTGGAATCTTACTAGGAAGTGATCAGGAAAAAGCTATCCAATTGTTCGGGAAAAAAATTCGCTGGCATGGCTTGCTGAAAACCCTTTGTTTTATTGCAGGTATTTCTGTTATTTTCCTCCTCATTGGTTTTGGAGCGGGCTTGCTTGGAAAGATCATGTACACCAATTGGTTCCGTTATCTGATGGGAGCCCTCATCATTATCCTTGGTCTTCATCAAATGGAAGTCTTTCATTTTCATTTCCTTGAAAAGCAAAAATCAGTAGATTTTGGAGCCAACAAACAGAAGAATGAATTGTTTTCAGCTTTTCTCCTTGGTCTTGGCTTTAGTTTTGGTTGGACGCCTTGTATTGGTCCAGTATTAGGATCAGTTCTTGCTTTAGCAGCATCAGATGGACAAGATGCTTTTATGGGAGCTATTTATCTCCTTGTTTATACATTGGGAATGGCCCTTCCGTTTTTACTCTTGGCCTTAGCATCTAGTCTGGTCCTACCTTACTTTAATCGTCTCAAACCCCATTTGTTATTGCTGAAGAAAATCGGCGGAGCTATCATTATTCTGATGGGAATTCTCTTACTTTTGGGACAATTGAACAGTTTGTCATCTATCTTTTCATAAAATAATCCGGAGGTATAACACATGATGAAAGGTATTAAATACGCTTGTTTCTCAGTTCTCTCTTTAGCTTTGCTGTCAGCTTGTTCCATGAATCAATCCAGTGAGAGTAGTATGGACAATCAGCCAACAATGAATACAACAACGAATAAGAATCCTTTGGTAGGAAAAGACGCCAGTGACTTTGAACTAAAGGATATGAAGGGGAATACGGTCAAACTTTCAGACTATAGAGGCAAAAAAGTTTATTTGAAATTTTGGGCAACTTGGTGTGGCCCTTGCCGGCAAAGTATGCCTGAATTAGAGAAATTGGTCAAGGATACGGATAGAGACTTTGAAATTTTGACCATTATGGCACCAGGACTCCAAGGTGAAAAAACAGAAGAAGAATTCGTCAAATGGTTTGATCAACAAGATTACAAGTCAGTACCGGTCTTGTACAATCCAGATGGTTCTGCATTTGCGGATTATCAGGTTCGCTCTATTCCTACAGAAGTTTTTATAGACAGTCATGGGAAAATTGGACATGTCCAATTAGGGGGCTATTTCAAACGAAGATGCTAAGAAGATCATCAAGGAGTTACAATAAAAAAATGAAGCACGAAGCTTCATTTTTTTCTAGTTTCTTAGTTGCTTGCACCAGAAGTGGCATCGGCATCTCCGTGCCCTCCGTCACCATGTCCTCCAGCATCAGAAGCACCAGAAGTTGCATCTGCACTACCGTGTCCACCAGCAGGAGCAAATGGACCGCTTCCGCCAACTAGACGTTGACCTGTTGTTTGCAGGTACCAGTCCAACCATGGTTTGAAGTTGAAGACAATCTCATTGATACCAGCGTAAGAACCATCTTCATAGTACATAGCTTGGTAGTTGTGAGTGTTAATCACGCCTTCAGGAGATCCTGGAACAATGGTCCGAACATAGTCTTGGTTACCGTTACGAAGGGTACCAATCACCCATTCCACGTTTTTCATACGTGCTGGTGGTAGGGAGCCGTGAACGGTTGACATCCGGCTTCCTGATTGAGGTGGCACGCGTTTAGCAAACATGGTATCTGGATCTTGATGGGCATTGTTGTAGTAGAGGAATTGGTTGTTATCATCGGCATAAGTCAATTCAAATGGCATAGCCTTCAAGAACATATCAATTTGGTTAACGGTTAGGATACCGTGGTCGAGTTTGACATAGGTATCGCCAGAAACGGCACCGGTGATTTCAGCTACTTTTTCTACCCAGTCTGGATCGTCAGGATCGACTTCAGTAACAGTTGTAGCGATTGGATGATTACAATCCAAGTCTTCTGGTTCAATTGGTTTTGGTTTTTTCAATTTCGATACAACCTCAACGTATTTCATAAAATTATCCAAGCAGGTTTCAAGGAATTTGACGGTTCCCTCGTTGATGATATTGCCGTTTTCGTCAAAAGCTTCTTTGCTTTTCCTAGAAGGAATTCATTCCCTGGAAGAGTGTAAGCATTGACACCTGGAGCATCGAGGATCTTACGGAGGTGAACTTGCGCACGTGAAGTCCCTTGGTCATAGTAAGAAGCACCGACGATCATAACCGGTTTGTTTTCAAATGGATGCACCTCGAAAGAGAGCCATTCAAGAACAGACTTGAGAGCAGCAGAGATCGTATGGTTGTGCTCTGGAGTGGCAATGATAACACCATCTGCACGAGTGATTTTGTTATATAAGAGACGTAATTGGAAACTTTCGTCCCATTTTTCATCTTGGTTAAACATTGGAACTTCGTCGATTTCAAGAACTTCCAATTCAAATTTGATCTTAAATTGGCGGCGAATGAATTCCAAAAGTTTACGGTTATATGATTGATCGTAGTTCGATCCTACAAGTCCAACAAATTTCATTCTTTTCTGTCTCCTATCTTACAAGTTTTCCCAGTCAAATTCTTCAGCATCTTTGCGAAGTAATTCTTGGGCGTTGCGCAATTTGTCTGTGATTTTTACAAACACACGGAAATCATTGAAGACGGCATCTAATTTTTGAATGACATCTAAATCCACCAAGTCTCCATTTTGATCAAAGGCTTGCAATGAATGAGAGAGCAAGAATTCATCTGGCAAGACATTCGCTTTAATTTCAGGAGCATTTAAGATTTGGCGAAGTTGGAGTTGGGCGCGTGAAGATCCCAACGTACCGTATGATGCCCCAGTAATCATGACCGGTTTGTTCAACAATGGGAAGACTCCGTATGAGAGCCAAGCGAGTGCACTCATCAAGACTGCTGGAATAGAGTGGTCGTATTCTGGAGTTCCAATAATGACCCCATCAGCTTCTTCAATTTGCAACAATATCTAAGACAGCTTCAGGAACTTGTTTGTCGGCTGGTTTGTTAAAGACAGGGATATCTTTAATTTCGACCAATTCGATCTCAGCCTTATCAGCAAAATGTTTTTGCATGTATTGAAGCAGTTGACGGTTTGTAGAACGTTTGGAGTTAGTCCCCACAATCGCAATAAGTTTTATCATGGAAAATTCCTTTCTGATAGGAGAATTATAAATAAGATTGAAGCCCACTTGTATAGGCGATCTTGCCTGATTGAGAAACCAATAAGGTATCTATACCAGGAAGTGATTCAACAGTGTTGAGGATAGAAGCAGGAGATTCCCCGAACAAGCGGGTAGTCCATATCTCCCCGTCTACGGATCGATCAGATATGATGGTGATACTGGCTAAGTCTGTCTCGACCGGATAGCCCGTCGCGCTATCAAAGATGTGGTGAAACGACTGGCCGTCCACTTCTAAATGACGCTCGTAGATGCCAGAGGTGACAATAGATTTATCCTTGACAGAGAGGACCAGTAGGTGCTGACCTCTTTTTTCGACTGGATTTTGAATGCCAATCCGCCAAGGTTGTTGTTTGACGGGATGTTGACCGACAGTGAGGATATTTCCTCCAAGATCGATCAAGGCATCTGTTACTCCCTGGCTCTTTAAAAAGGTCGCAATGCAGTCTGCACTATAGCCCTTAGCTAAGGCTCCTAAATCAATCTTCATTCCAGGACGTGTCAGAAAGACCGTATGGTTTTCTGGGTCGAGCTGGATTTGGTGAGGATCAATCAAGGTCAGAGCTTGATCGATTTCCCCTTGCTGGGGACGTCTAGCATCTGAAAATCCAATTCGCCAGGTCTGTACAAGAGGACCAATGGCGATGTTTAAATGGCTGTTCTGAGCTTGACTATGCAAGGTTCCTAATGCAATCAGTTCAAAGATCTGGATGCACTTGGACTGGAGAAATACCAGCTTGGTGATTGACCTCCATGAGTTCAGAACTTGCATCATTGGCACTGAAGCGATGTTCGTAGGAGCGAAGAAGTTCAAAGCAGCGGGCTAAGAGTTCATTCGCTTGTGGGTGACAGATCGAAACAGTGATGGTCGTTCCCATCAAATGTTCGGATCGACTACTTAGGTCCACTAAAAATCTATCCTTTCCTATTTTCACTTACCTACAGTATATCAAAAAGATATCGTTTTCACAATTATTTCAAGCATATTGTTTGACATTTTTTGAAACATGTGAAGTGGGATTTTCTTGAAAATTGAAAAAAAGATCACAAATTCTGAGCAAAATAATTGTAACCGATATCATTTTTATGATATACTCAAGAAGTAAATTAAATTAAAGGTAGGATTTATTCTATGAGTAAAATCGTTGTTGTAGGGGCTAACCATGCCGGAACAGCTTGTATCAACACTATGTTAGATAATTTCGGAAATGAAAATGAAATTGTAGTTTTTGACCAAAACTCAAACATTTCATTCCTTGGATGTGGGATGGCGCTTTGGATCGGTGAACAAATCGATGGTCCTGAAGGTCTTTTCTACTCTGACAAAGAAAAATTGGAAGCAAAAGGTGCAAAAGTCTACATGAATTCACCTGTTCTTTCAATTGACTATGACAACAAAGTGGTTACAGCGGAAGTTGATGGAAAAGAACATAAAGAATCTTACGAAAAATTGATCTTTGCGACTGGATCAACACCAATCATTCCTCCAATTAAAGGAGTTGAAATCGTACCTGGTAACCGCGAATTCAAAGCAACTCTTGAAAATCTTCAATTCGTTAAATTGTACCAAAACGCTGAAGAAGTGATCGAAAAATTGAAAGACAACAGCAAACACTTGAATCGTATCGCCGTAGTTGGTGGTGGTTACATCGGTGTTGAACTTGCTGAAGCTTTCGAACGTCTTGGTAAAGATGTTGTCTTGGTGGATATCGTGGACACTGTCTTGAATGGATACTACGACAAAGACTTCACTGACATCATGGCGAAACTTGGAAGACCACAACATCCGTTTGGCACTTGGACAAACTGTTCAAGCGGTTGAAGGAGATGGTAAGGTAGAACGCCTTGTAACCGATAAAGAAACCTTTGATGTAGATATGGTTATCTTAGCTGTTGGTTTCCGTCCAAATACAGCTCTTGCTGATGGTAAGATCGAACTCTTCCGCAACGGTGCCTTCCTTGTTGATAAGAAACAAGAAACGTCACTTCCAGGTGTCTACGCTGTTGGTGACTGTGCGACGATTTTTGATAACGCTCGTAACGAAATGAGCTACATCGCTCTTGCGTCTAATGCGGTTCGTTCAGGTATTGTTGGTGCCTACAATGCGACTGGTCATGAATTAGAAGGAATCGGTGTTCAAGGTTCTAACGGTATCTCTATCTATGGCCTTCACATGGTTTCAACTGGTTTGACTCTTGAAAAAGCGAAAGCTGCAGGCTTCAATGCCACTGAAACTGGCTTCAACGACCTTCAAAAACCTGAATTTATCAAACACGATAACTATGAGGTTGGTATCAAGATCGTCTACGATAAAGACACTCGTCAAATCCTTGGAGCTCAAATGGTATCACGTGATAGCGCTATCTCAATGGCTATTCACATGTTCTCACTTGCGATTCAAGAACACGTGACGATTGATAAGTTGGCTTTGACGGACTTGTTCTTCTTGCCACACTTCAACAAACCTTACAACTACATCACAATGGCAGCTTTAACTGCTGAATAATAGCTAAAGTTCTATTAAACTTTCCTTAGGTGAGTACGGACGTCAGCGAACTTCTACGAAGTTCCATGACTAATTATTGAGCCTAAGGTCTCAATAATTCCGAGTGCCTGAAACTGTATTGTTTCAGGCACTTTTCTCACAGCGGAAAGTTTTGACTTTTCTTTATTCATTCCATAATAATAGAACATATTTATATTTCTTTGTAGAATTTCTTAACTTAATTTACTTGATAAAATGGTTTGTCTACATTCTAAACAAAACTAACAAGGGTGGTTTTGTTTTTTTCTGTCTTTCCATGTATTCAGAGGCAGTGAAATAAGGTATAATGAATAGGATAAGAGTTTGAAGGAGTTAGGGAATGTCTGCTAAAGAAGAAGCCTTAAAAAAGGAATTTCATTTTGCCTCTAGTTCAATTGTGGCCCATATTGTCAGAGGTGTTCTGGTTGGGATCGTTGTGGGCTGCATCGTCTCAAGTTTTCGTTTTTTGATCGAACATATTTTTCATTTTGTTCAAGGCGTTTACAAGGAGATGTCTGGTCAACCACTTTATTTGCTGGCGATGCTGTTGGGGTATGGGGTGATCGTACTGATTGCTGGCCGACTTATTCGCACCAATCGGGATATCAAAGGATCAGGAATTCCGCAAGTCGAAGCAGAGCTTAAGGGCCTATTGGCGGTAAGCTGGTGGGATACCTTGTGGAAGAAGTATATTCTAGGTGTCTTGGCCATCGGAAGTGGCTTGATGCTTGGTCGTGAAGGTCCTAGTATTCAATTAGGGGCAATGGGTGGAAAAGGAGTGGCCCATCATTTGAAGGTCAGCCCGGTTGAGGAGCGATCTTTGATTGCAAGTGGGGCTGCTGCAGGCCTTGCGGCTGCCTTTAATGCACCTATAGCGGGGCTCTTATTTGTGGTTGAAGAGGTCTACCATCATTTTTCACGCTTCTTTTGGATTTCGACCTTGGCTGCTAGTTTGACGGCTAATTTTATTTCACTCAATGTCTTTGGTCAAACCCCAGTGCTTCATATGCCTCAAAATATTCCACCACTCCATCTGTCTCAGTACTGGATTTATCTTTTTCTTGGAGTCTTTTTAGGGGCAGCAGGTTATGTCTACGAAATAGTGGTGCTCAATATCGGTCGACTGTATCGTTTGCTAGAGAAGATTTTTCATGTTCCTTCTCATTATTCTTCTTTATTTGCCTTTGTTTTGATTCTTCCAATCGGCTATTTTCTTCCCCAAATTCTTGGTGGTGGGAACCAATTGGTCTTGGATTTGGCTCGAGTACCGTATCCAGTTCTGACCATTCTTCTCTATTTTGTGATCCGTTTCATTTGGAGTATGTTGAGCTATGGTAGTGGTTTACCGGGAGGCATCTTCCTGCCCATTCTAGCATTAGGATCTCTCTTAGGAGCCATCGTTGGAACCTTCCTTCAAAGCATTGGCTTTATCTCTCAAATCAGCTGCCTCTCTTTATTATTTTAGGTATGAGTGGGTATTTCGGAGCTATTTCAAAAGCGCCACTGACAGCTATGATCTTGGTAACAGAAATGGTCGGCGATATACGCAGTTTGATGCCGTTAGGAATGGTCACATTGGTAGCTTATATGATCATGGATCTCTTCCATGGGGCACCAGTCTATGAAGCCATGCTAGAGCAATTGTTGCCGGATAAGGCGCAAGAAGAAGGAGAGTTGACTTTAATTGAGATCCCTGTATCAGAAAAGATTGCAGGAAAACAAGTTCATGAACTGCACCTCCCTCAAGATATCTTGATCACCACGCAAATGCGAAGTGGTAAGAGCTATACGGTCAATGGTGCGACCCGCTTGTATCTTGGTGATAGCATCTTTGTGGTGGTTAAAGAATCCGAAATCGGACGGGTCAAGGATATTCTTTTATAAAAGACCGATTCTCTAAAAGATTTTTTCTATTATTAAATTTTCAGACAATTATTGAAAAATGAGAATACTTCTGGTAAAATAAGGGCAAGAACAAATGAGGAGAAGTCTTTCATGAAAAAATATAGTCTACTCTTATTGAGTGTTGCTCTTTTAGCAGGGTGTGCAAATTCTACTAGCAAACAGTCGAGTCAAAAGACGCAAACCAGCTCAACAGTGCAGTTGTCAAAGGCTGACCAAAAGACCTTGGACAATGCGACGGCTGAATACAAAGACTTTGTTGAAATGCAAATCGACCAATTGCTCAAGGATACAGAAGGATTCCGAGCTACCCTAAAAGACGGGAATTTGGAAGAAGCTAAAAAGCAATATCCCTTGATCCGTATGGCCTATGAACGGTCTGAACCAATTGCTGAAACCTTCGGAGAATCGGATGTCAAAATTGACTACCGCTTGGTGGATTATGTGGATGAAAACAAATCAGAAGATGGCTGGTCAGGTTTCCACCGGATTGAGCGTATCCTTTGGGAAACAATACCACAGATGGAACAGACAAATACGCTGACCAACTAGTGAACGATATCAAGGAGTTGAAAGCTAAGATCGCAACCGTTGATGTGACTCCTGATGTGATGCTAACTGGGGCTGTCGATCTGCTCAATGAAGTGGCAACGCAAAAGATTACAGGTGAAGAAGAAGTCTTCTCTCATACAGATCTTTACGACTTCCGTGCCAATATCGAAGGGGCTGAAAAGATCTTCTCTCTCTTTAAACCTTTGATTGAGAAAAAAGATGCTAAATTGGTTAAAACCTTGGAAGCAGAATTCAAGAATGTGAATGCTTTATTGGACAAACACATGACAGATGATTCAAACTATAAGTCTTACACAGATTTATCCAAGGAAGATACCAAGGAATTGGCAGAAGCTGTGACCAAACTTGGCGAACCTTTGTCTCAAATGGGTGTGATTTTAGATGGGAAATAAGAAAAATGGCTGACGAAAAATTTTTAGATAAAAAAATGGACCGTCGTGAATTTCTTAAAAAAGCAGGCATTGGAGGGGCTGGTCTAGCGCTGGGCCTCTCTGGTGCATCTGCTTTTTTCGCTAATCAAGACAGTTCCAGCAAAAAAGCTTATGATGGGGATGAAGACGTCTCCTTTTATGGCAAGCACCAAGCAGGGATTACAACTCCCATGCAGAAGGCTTGCTACTTGGTTGTGTTAGATCTTCACACGACGGACAAAAAAGAAGTCATCCAACTCTTTAAAGACTGGACTGATTATAGTAGTAAATTAGTCGAAGGAGAGTTGGTCAAAAAAGATGGTTCCAATGCCCTCTTGCCACCAACGGATACTGGTGAAACAGTAGGACTTAACCCCTATCGCTTGAGCCTGACGTTTGGGGTTTCTGCTTCCTTTCTAAAGAAGCTGGGCTTGGAGTCCAAACGTCCCAAGCTCTTTCGTGATTTGCCCCCATTTCCAAAGGAGCAGTTGCAGGACAAATACACTGGTGGTGATATCGTCATTCAGGCCTGTGCAGATGATGAGCAAGTAGCCTTTCATGCGGTGCGGAATCTGATTCGTAAGGGTCGAAATACCATTACCATGAAGTGGAGCAAATCAGGATTTGCAGCTATTGGTGACCGAAAAGAAACGCCCCGCAACCTCTTTGGTTTCAAGGATGGAACAGCAAATGTCACGACGGAGAAGGACTTTGATAAGGTCGTCTGGACTGACAGCAAGGACTGGATGAAGGGTGGTTCCTATATGGCTCTTCGCCTAGTGCAAATGCACTTGGAAACTTGGGATCGGACCAATTTGCAGGAGCAGGAAAATACCTTTGGTCGCTACAAGGAGTCCGGTGCTCCCTTTGGTAAAACCAACGAGTTTGATGAAGTAGATTTATCTAAACTACCAGTAGATTCACATGTCCGTTTGGCCAAAGAAGTGGATCGACCGATTTTACGGAGGTCATATTCCTATTCGGATGGCATCAATGAACAGACTGGGCAATTTGATGCAGGTTTGATTTTTATCGCCTTTCAAAAGGATCCGAACAGCTTTGTCAAAATCCAAACCAACTTGGGTGCGGTGGATAAAATGAACGAGTACATCACCCATATCGGAAGTGGACTCTTTGCTTGCTTTGCAGGCGTTGAGAAAGGAGGGTATCTTGGTCAAGCACTCTTTGAATAAATTCTTGATCTTGTTCGGCCTTCTTACCTTGTTCTGGACTCAACCAGTGGCTGCTGAATCTTATAGCGATCTCTTTATCAAGATCACAGATGCAACAACAGCTGTACAAAATAAGGACCAGGATAAGGCCAAGGCATTAATCGCTGAGATTCAGGCTGCTTTTGAATCCAAAGACCACCATGATTCCAAGGCAGGGAAAAAAGTTAGCCAAGCCTTAGCTATAAAAGGGGAGGTAACCAAAGACGATCTCACCAAGATCTCATCAGCCTTGCTCGCTTTTGAAAAAGAGCAAATCCGGTCGATTTAGAGGCGGAAAAAGACAAACTCGTGAGTCGCCTCGCTCCTTACTTTAAGAACCTACAAGAGGCCATTACAGCTAAGGATCTGGATAAAACCCGTCAAACCTATGCAGATCTCAATAACACATGGACGCGAAACGAAGCGGTGGTAAGAGATCACAGCACAGCCTACTATGGCAAAATCGAGACGGCCATTTCGCTCTTACGCAGTAGTATTGAAACAGAGCCTACCGATTTTACCAACATCCAGTCCTCTTATGACGACCTCAAAAATGGGATTGATGCCTTTGTAAAAGGAGAGGCCATTAGCAGTGCCAGTACGGATTTGACGCTGAACGATGGGATCAAGCTTTTGGAGAAGGCGCAAAGCCAATTCCAAGCTGGGGATGAAAAGTCTGCTGCAGCGACTATGAAGCAGTTCATCACGATCTGGCCAACCATCGAGGGAGATGTTAGCACGACCAATCCAAGTCTCTACACGCGCGTAGAGAGTGAATCCCCGGTTATAATGGTCAAGGGGAAAGAAAAGGCCTATCAAGAGAAATTACAAGCTTTGATCCGAGACTTGTCTGCGATCGATACGACAGCTTCTTACAACGCTTTTGATGCCATGTTGATTCTTCTGCGTGAAGGAGTAGAAGCCCTTCTGATCGTCATGGCGCTTGTGACGACCCTTAAGGCCGCTAAGATGAGGAAAGGCCTCAAATGGGTTTACGGTGGAGCTATTGCTGGTGTTCTTGCCAGTGCAGCGATCGCTCTTGTTTTGCAAGTAGCTTTTCCAGCCGTTACTTCGGGGTCTAACCGGGAAATCATTGAAGGTGGCGTTGGGATTTTCGCTGTAGTCATGATGATTCTCATCGGAATTTGGCTCCACAGCAAGTCCTCTGTCAAACAGTGGAATGCCTTTATGGACCGTCAAATGAAGACCGTAACGGCTACAGGAAGCTTTGTGTCGATGTTTGCTCTCAGTTTCTTAGCAGTCTTTCGTGAAGGGGCTGAGACTATTCTCTTCTATGTCGGGATCATTCCGCGGATTACAACCGCGAATTTCTTACTGGGAATCGGGCTTGCCATAGCCGTTCTCATCATCATTGCAGTGGCCATGACCAAGGCCAGTCAAGCTATCCAACCTCATCGAATCTTTTTCATTCTGACGTGGTTGATTTACGCTTTGGCCTTCAAGATGCTCGGTGTCAGCATTCACGCCCTGCAGTTGACCAATATCCTACCTAGCCATTTGGTCAATGGACTTCCAACCATCGATTGGGCGGGGATCTATCCAAGCTGGGAAGTTCTTCTTCCTCAAGGTATCTTTGTGGCCTTGATCGCACTCGTTACGGTGAGACAACATGGCAAAGAGTAGAGCAGATGAAATGACTATTGTTGAACATTTGGTCGAATTTCGAAAACGATTGATCGCAGTGGTCTTATGTTATATTATCGTCTTCATCGTAGCCTTTGTATTTGGAGGAGAGCTCTACCAAGCTTTGACGGCTAGCCTGCATCAAAAACTGCTGGTGCTGGGACCGAATGATATCCTCTGGATCTATGTATCGCTGGCCAATCTCACAGCCTTTAGCCTGACCTTGCCCTTTATTGTCTACCAGATTTGGCAATTTGTAAGGCCGGCTCTGAAGGAGAAGGAGGCGCGTGCAGTCTTTGCCTACATCCCAGCTAGCTTTATTTGCTTTGTGTTGGGACTTGCATTTGGTTATTTCTTTGTCAGCCCAGCTATTTTAGAGGTCTTGATGCGCTTGGGAGAAGGGTTGTTTGATACCCAATTGACGGCACAAAATTATCTAACCTTCTTATGGCACACTACCTTGCCTTTAGGGGTCTTGTTCGAGTTACCAGTTTTGGTCGCTTTTCTGACCTCGATTGGACTTTTGACACCACAGTTTTTAATAACCTACCGACGTTACGCTTACTTTGTTCTGCTGGTCTTAGCCGTCGTGTTAACCCCTGCAGACTTTATCAGTGACTTGGCCATGACACTCCCTTTGATCCTCTTATTCGAAGTCAGTGTCGCCATCAGTAAAGTCATCTATTTAAGAAAAAGGAGAAACTAATGGGAATTTTACGTGATATTGGAGCACCAGGTTTGATCATCATCATCCTGGGCGCCCTCTTGATTTTTGGACCAAAACGCCTGCCTGAGTTGGGCCAGTCCATCGGCAAAATGTTTGCTGAATTTAAGACAGCTGTCAACAAAGGCAGTGAAGAAGCCGATCAAGACACCAAAGAAGCTAAAGAAGAAAAAGAATAATCAGACAATTTTCAAAATTCTATTGAGTTCGATTGCATAAAAAGGTATAATAAGACAAGTACTTGCAATCGACGAAGGAGGAAACCATGATTATTACGATTTTGTCACTCATTTTCTATTTCAGCTATATCGGATTCTTATGCTGGTTGGTCGTAAAAATTGTCGAAAAATTGTTCAATTTCTTGTTGAACCGTTAATAAAGAAACAATCCATTTCACCTACGAGTGAGTGGATTTTTTTGTATCCTGTTTATTTAGAAGAAAGCAAATAGCAAGAGAGAGCTCAACAGTCTGAGATTGAAGACAAGTCGTATCAAAAACTTTCCTTAGGTGAGTACGGACGTCAGCGAACTTCTTCGAAGTTCCATGACTTAGTTTTGGACTAAAGTTCCAAAACTCCCGAGTGTTAGAAACACAATTGTTTCTAACACTTTTCTCACAGCGGAAAGTTTCGATATTTTCTCAACTGATTTTACTTTAAGATATTTTCTTTACATTCTAAGAGAACCTCTAGTCACATTTTCGTATCAAATTCCCCTAGCTAGTGACGAACTTGATCTTCAAACTGTATTTCGGTATGATAGTAGATAATAGATTTACGGTTTATTTGTGAGGAACTGACTGAGAAATATACAAGGGGCTACAGATAAGAAGGAGAAGGAATGAAGAGTTTTAAAAAGATTGCAATATTGTCTGCGATTTTTGTTGCAATTTTGGGATTTTTTGTCTGGAAATACTACCAAGATAAACAAAAAAAAGAAGATTATTACAATAATGTGTACACTTACAGTGGTAACTACGAAATTGGTGATTTTGAATTTCTAGGAGATAAGGGCATCGTAGCAAAATGGGTTAGTACAGATCCGGAAGAAGATAAACAAATTCGTAAGCACCTTAAGAATGATCCACAAAGTAAAGTCGAATATCATAACAATGATGTTATCATGGCAGGTAAACGTTTTATCATTAGAGAGAATATTAAAACGATGTCGCGCAAAAAGGGTGGGAGTACCTATCGTTTATTAATCTATGATACAAAGGATCAAACTTTAAAAAAGAAAGAGGTTGATGTATTAAAATGGCTTCGAGAAAAAGGTGAAGGCTGGGGATTAAGTACAGTTGGTCCATCTTTAAATACACTACCTAGCGGAAAAGAAGTGTTGTCGGTCAATATTAAAAAGAGTACAGAAAAAAAGGTGAATGGTACTCCGGTTTCTAAGACAGAGATTAAACCATTTTATTTAGATTTGGAAACGGGAAAATTCATTGACTATCAGAAGGACAGCAAAAAAATAGAAGGATTATATTATTCAATTAATGAAAATTATCAAGGTGATTCTTCACCAGGAGATAAATTGTTACAATATGGTCTAGATTTGAACTATAATACTGTAAACATCAAAAAAGAATTATTTGACCAAAATAAAGATCTACCTATTCAGAAGGAATATCCAAAGGCTTACAAAATTTTAAAAGAAAAGGATAGTGCCTATTATCCAACTTTTAATGGTGATAGAAGTCCAAAAGAAATTCTTTATCATTTATCCCCACTTATATCAGAAGGTGCTGAAATATTGTCCATCAGTAGTATTTATTAGAGGGAAAGAACTATTTTGTATTCTATCTGATTATGTAATGCCTATGAAAAGCTCTATATAACTATAGGAGGATATGTTGTGAGAAGAGATACTATTTTTATTGAAGAAAAAATTAATGAATTAATTAGAATTAACAACTTATCAATTGATGAGTTGGTTGAAGAATTGGAAAAATTAAAGCAAGGTATAAATCCCTACAAGCGTCCGATAGAAAAAGTTATCAGATCAGTACAACTTGATCATTCTGTTTGCCAAAAAGAGAATATGATAGCCACCTACACTGCAGGATATTCTATTGAGAGATTCAAAGAAGAGTACCTTAAATATGTCGATAGCCTTCTCCCTATTTGGTATAGTAATTCAGGATATGATGCAATGCTCTGGGCTCTATCCATTGGTATTTTGTTAGAGATTGATGAAACTACTTTTGATAAATTGGTAGATTTGGTAAGGAAAGATGATCCAGAGGACTATTTAATCGATTACCTTATCCAGTCTCGTCATCCAGAGTGGACAATTCGGATAAACTATAATTTCCCAAGACCTTATGGCTTTACCCGAAAGATTATCGAGGAAGAAGATTCTGAAAAGGCTGTATCTCTCTTGAAAGAATACTTGACTAAAAAATGGTATCAAGGATGTAGGGATGAAGGTTGGTATGATTTGCATAAGCGCAACATTGATAATTATTATGGCTACTGGTCCTTTGAATCTGGGGCTCTCTGCAAGCTTAAGGGCTTGGATTATAAGGAATTAGAAGGACTTCCATATTTTCCTTATGATTTGGTTGCGGAAGGTGCGAAACCATAGATAACCGATATGATATAAGGACTTAGAAAGAAGATAGAATTGGAACTAAGAGACACGTTTTCAGATAAAAATAATATAAATGGACTAATCCAAGTTTTTCAAAAAGCCATTCAAGATTCTGAAGAACGAATTCAAGCAATTGAACAGGATGAGAAAGAAGGGATCCAAAAATTTTCTTTGGACAATAAAGTTGCCATTTCGAATATAAGATCATCAATATGTCGGTACCAAAAAGAAGTTATGATAGCGACTTATACTGCGGGTTATTCTATTGAAGATTTCAAGGGTGAGTATATTAAGTATGTAGAGAGTTTGCAACTATCTTGGCAAGGCAATTCTGGCTATGAACAAATGGTCTGGGCTCTCTCTATTGGAATTTTGTTAGATATTGAGGAGGATATGTTTAATCAGCTAGTCGATTTGGTCAAGAAGGATGACCCAGAGGACTATCTGATTGACTATCTGATTCAATATCGTTGTCCAGAGTGGAAGATTCGACTGAATTATAATTTTCCAAAGCCTTATGGTTTTACCAGAAAAATTATTGAAGAAGAGGATTCTGAACAAGCTTTAAAATTACTTAAAGAATATGTGGCTAAGAAATGGTACCAAGGCAGCAGAGATACAGGATGGTACAATTTACATAAAAACCAATAACAGAAGTTATTATGGCTATTGGTCCTTTGAGTCATGCGCTCTCTGCAAGATTAAGGGCTTAGATTATAAACAATTAGAAGGCCTTCCATATTTTTCCATATGATTTGATTGCGAAAAAAATAGCTTTGATATGAACTAAGGTTGAAAAAAATGATGGAAGATAAGATTTTTAACAAAAGAAGAAGTGCTTCAAAATGGTGTTTGTTTTGAAGAAGAGCTTGATTGGGGTGGATGATATTGTGAGCAGATTGTTTCTGAGAACGAATCTGGCGAAGAATTTCCATTTACAGGTTTTGCTTATGATTTATACCCAGATGGTAAATTAGAGTTTTATGGATATATTAAAGATGGGTTCCGTCATGGAATGAATGTATGGTTTTATCCTAATGGAAATATTGAAAGCATCAATCCTCAAGATTGCGGTGCAGCGGATGGGCTTCAAAAAGAAATACTATGAAAAACGGTGCATTAAAATCACAGGAACATTGTGTTCTAGGGTCAAGAGTAACTTATATTGAGTACGATGAGGCTGGCCATATTATCGATGAAAAATTAGAACCGACTGAGGCAGATTTTGAGAGAGCAAAAAAGTGGGGTGTTGATTTATCGACTTTAGACATAAATTTGAAGTAGAACAAAATCGCTTGAGATCTCAGATTGATTTGACGAATCGTTTCATACCTTCTGATATCCAATATGTGGCAGGAGTGGACCTTGCTTATTGGAAAGAAGGAGATAAGGAATACGGTGTTGCATGTATCGTTGTCATCGACCGTAGAACTATGGAAGTGTTGGAGGAAGTGAGTTACTCTGACGAAATCCATGTTCCTTATCTTCCTAGTTATTTAGCTTTTCGAGAGTTACCTTTGATTTTAGAGGCAGTAAAACTTTTAGGTGTTATACCAGATTTGTATATGTTTGATGGAAATGGATATTTGCATCCGCGCAATATGGGGATAGCGACACACGCTTCTTTCTACTTAAATAAGCCGACGATTGGCGTCGCTAAAAACTATTACCATATTGATGGGGCGCAATATACTGTCCCTGAAAATCGTGAGGGAGCTTATACAAATATTGTAAAAGACGGTGAAATTTATGGGCAAGTTTTACGGACTCATCAAGATGTCAAACCAATCTATATTTCTTGTGGGAATTGGATTGATCTGGAAACGACTCGGGAATTTGTTTTAGAATTTGTTACAAAAGATAGCCGTTTGCCAATCACAACACGATTCGCTGATATCATGACACATCGGGAAAGAAATAAGAGAAAAATTTGAAATCAGATTGGAGCAAATATGAGTAACAAAGTATCAATTATGCAAGAGATGTTTAAAAAAGAAGGTTCAGATGAACTCATTCCTGCAGTAACCATTATATTAGACGGTCAAATTAGAAATATCATTGATGCCCTTTCAGAACAGAATGGCTATGAAGGCTATCCAGAAGCTATTTCAGAAATTCTTTTCAAAGGGATAGAAAGTATGATTAAAAAATAAAAAGGTGGAAAGAATGAGAGTTTATGATTTAGAGTCGTCTATTAGAAATGCAGATTTAAAATCGTTTCAGAAATACTATAATGGAGAAATACATCAAGAATTCACAAATGATAAACTTTCTATGTTAGAGTTACTATTTACGGAATCTAGTAATTTTTCTGATAGAATGCAAATCGCAGAATATCTGATTCATCAAGGAATTGATGTAAATCATCAATCAAAAAATAAGAGCACTGCCTTTCATTTACTATTGGGTTCTGCAAAAGCAAATTGGTCTGCTGAACTTAAATATCTCTTCAAAGGAGCAGAATTACTTATACAAAATGGAGCAGATGTGAATGTGAAGGATTCTCACGGTGGAACACCTTTATCATATGCAATTGCGACATTAAAAGCCTCTACTGAAGATTTACTTCCTTTATACAAGGCTCTTTTAAACGCTGGGGCATATGTAGATGAGCGTTCAGGGGTAACTTCGTGTATAGAGTTGACAAAAAAATTTCCTTGGAGAGCAGATTTACTTCCTTTGCTGGAGTATTATCAGGGGAAATCACAATGATTAGAACGATTTTGCTACTTCCAGAAAAGAAGTAAAGTAAAATTTGATAATTTCTGACAACAGTTTAGCCTTTCTCGCAGCTGTTCAGAAAGTGTTACAACCTACAGATATGAACTTAAAGGTGGAATTACCGGAGTAATACCAACTCCTCGTTTAATCGAAATAGTTTGTGTAAAAAAATAGAGGATTGATTAATAACTAACAATAGATAGGAGTATATGAATCGAATGAAATACCTAAAGTCCCTCAGCTTTCGAACTAAGGCGATTGTGAGTTTGATTTTGCTAGCTCTCTTTGCCTACTCAGCTTATTCCTACGTCTGGCCTAAATATGTTCAGTGGAAGGAGGATCATGAAGTACTGATTGTTAAAACAAAGCTGAAACAGATTGAAACTTTTGGATCTCAGAATCGCTATGTTTTTTATGAGACAACTAGACCTAATGGTTCGTATGTTTTGTCCAACCATTTTGTTACAAAGAATGCTAAATTTGTAGGTAGAGGATCTAAGCAGCCGGTTGAATTGTCTTTTGATGTCTACGACCTTAATCATTTGAAGAATCCACCGAAAACGATTGATGTGGTCAAACTTTTACAAACCTATGATCAGAGATATAAACTGGCCTTTCAGGCAAGAAGAGGATATTCGGATAATGGAAGGGATTATATGGTTCTTTCTTTGGTAAATAAGGAAAACGATAAAGATAAGAAAGAAGTTGCTTTAGATTTAGAAAGAGAGAAGATCGTACAGGCACTTTCTGAAGATAAGACGGAATATAAATGGGTCCCCTTTTCGTTTTCTTACACCAATCTAGACGACATAACTACTGAGTATGGTTTTATAAGTTATTATTATTTATCATATAATAAAGATGATGACGGTAGAAAGGATACTAATCTAAATTTTCTAAAGGAATACCCTAATTACTATAAAGATATGAAAGGGTTAGCTAGAGTAGAAGTTAGACAAGGAGAATACAATGATCCGGAAGCTATTTTCCAAGATATGCGTCATTGGTTTGCGCCAGTTGGTCAGGATAAATTAGATGTTATTGCAACAGATCCAAAGACAAATGAGCAAACTCCGATAAATACGTATAAAGAATACAGAGAGTGGTACGAAAAACATAGAGATCACTTATAGTTTTTAGAATTTTAACAGATAGGACAAAACACATGCAGTATTATTTTATTGGTGGCTTAGGTGGCAATGGCTACCATCTAGCTCCACTTATTGAAAAACTAGGCTTTCCTGTGACTTTTCTAGATCCCTATAGGGAAATGATTCAGACAGAAAACGATCTTCGTGCTTGGTTTCAAGGTCGGATTGGCCAGGCGGAAGAGATCTGTTTATTGGGGCATTCCTTGGGTGGAGATTTGGCTCGTTATCTGGCTAATGAATTTCCTCAGATCCAGACTCTGATTCTCTTGGATGGTGGCTATTTGGATATGGAAAAGATCCTGCCTCTTGAAGAAGAACTAGAAGGAATGTCGTCCTTCATGCAGCAGCAAGTCTTTGCAACTTTAGAAGAAGCCGTGTTATCCGAACTTGGTGATCAAGCAGATCCTACTCCTATAGCGCGAAAGCAGTAGAGGCTAGCTATCGTTGGAATCCAGTGAGTGAACAATATGAATTAAATCTGGATCTCGAAAAGGTCATGGCCTTATTGCGTCTACGGCGTCAGATCAAAGCTAACCAGATTTCAGTTGCAGACAAGCCTGTCCTATTTATCGGGCCTCGATACCAAGAAGAGCCTGAATGGAGAAAAGAAGCTCTGAAGCAACTAGATCCCCAGATCGAGCAAGTCTTGCTAGATGGTTTGGGGCACGAACTGTATACAGAGGCGCCTGAAATTGTAGCTAGAGAAGTGAACAATTGGCTCCAAAATGTTCATAAATAAAACCTGTTTCTCTGTTTGAAACAGGTTTTTATCTTGTAATTTCCGAACGTTGTTTCCTATAAAATCATTCCCGTTGCATTAAGTCCGTATCTTTGGTATAATCTATCAAGGAAACGTCAAGAGACGTAGCGATGCGCTTGCGCATAGGTAGGTCAGTTTTTAGAAAAGAGATTTTTCAATCTATGTTAAATGAATTTCCTATTTTCGACTATGAAGATATTCAGTTGATTCCCAACAAATGTATCATCAATAGCCGCTCAGAAGCAGACACAACCGTCCAATTTGGAAAGCATACCTTCAAACTTCCTGTTGTACTGCCAATATGCAGACGATCTTGGATGAGAATGTGGCAGAGCAGTTGGCGCGTGGTGGTTACTTCTACATCATGCACCGTTTTGATGAAGCGGGTCGGATTCCTTTTGTCAAACGCATGCATGAGCAAGGTTTGATCGCTTCCATTTCGGTTGGTGTTAAGGAATACGAATACGACTTTGTGAGTCAATTGAAGGCAGATGCGCCTGAGTACATCACTATTGATATCGCACACGGTCATGCGGATAGTGTCATTCGGATGATTCAACACATCAAGAAAGAATTACCAGATACCTTTGTCATTGCTGGAAATGTTGGAACACCTGAAGCTGTTCGTGAATTGGAAAATGCGGGAGCGGATGCGACTAAGGTCGGAATCGGTCCTGGTAAGGTTTGTATCACCAAAGTGAAGACTGGATTTGGTACAGGTGGTTGGCAATTGGCTGCTCTTCGCTGGTGCTCAAAAGCAGCTCGTAAGCCAATCATTGCGGACGGTGGTATTCGGACCCATGGAGATATTGCCAAATCGATTCGTTTCGGGGCGTCTATGGTCATGATCGGTTCTCTCTTTGCAGGACATATCGAAAGTCCTGGTAAAACAGTAGAGATTGATGGAGAGTCTTTCAAAGAGTACTATGGATCTGCTTCAGAGTACCAAAAAGGCGCTTATAAGAACGTCGAAGGTAAGAAGATTTTATTGCCTGCCAAGGGTCATTTGCAAGACACTTTAACGGAAATGGAACAAGATTTGCAAAGTTCGATCTCTTATGCAGGAGGCCGGAAATTAGCAGATTTGAAACATGTTGACTATGTGATCGTTAAGAATTCTATCTGGAATGGCGATGCACACTAATTGAATTACTTATTTATTTCACGAATGGGCGTGATGTTTCTACAAGGTGCCGGAACACCTAACAATAAGTAAGTCGGGATTATTTCTCTTTTTAGAGAGATTTCAAGGCTTGCTTAGCAGGCTTTTTTGTGTTTTGTGAATGAAGTAGAGGATTTTTTAAAAAGTAGGAGGAAGTATGAAATTACTTGAAGAGCGCATCTTAAAAGATGGTAATGTTTTAGGTGAGAATATCCTCAAGGTGGATTCCTTTTTGACCCACCAAGTGGATTTTAAATTGATGAAAGAGATTGGTCAGACTTTTGCGGACCGGTTTAAAGATGCTGGTGTGACGAAAGTCGTAACCATTGAAGCATCTGGGATTGCACCAGCCCTTTATGTAGCTGAAGCCTTGGATGTTCCCATGATCTTTGCTAAGAAGGCGAAAAATATCACGATGAATGAGGGCATCTTGACGGCTGAGGTTTATTCCTTTACCAAGCAAGTGACCAGCACCGTTTCGATTGCGGGTAAATTCTTGGATCCATCAGATAAGGTTTTGATCATTGACGATTTCCTTGCAAATGGGCAAGCAGCCAAAGGTTTGATTCAAATCATCGAACAAGCTGGTGCTCAAGTCGAAGCGATTGGGATCGTGATTGAAAAATCCTTCCAAGATGGACGGGGATTGTTAGAAGAGTTGGGATATCCAGTTGTATCCCTCGCACGTTTGGACCGTTTTGAAAATGGTCAGGTTGTATTTAAGGAGGCAGACATCTAATGCAAACAAGAAAGCCATTCACAGGCGGCCATTCTAGGCTTGCAACACCTTTTTGCCATGTATTCGGGATCTATTTTGGTGCCGATTATGATCGCAGGAGCTTTGGGCTATAACGCTCATCAACTAACCTATCTCATCTCTACAGATATCTTCATGTGTGGGGTCGCAACTTTCCTTCAAGTGCAGCTCAATAAATACTTTGGGATTGGCCTTCCGGTAGTACTTGGGGTTGCCTTCCAGTCTGTAGCGCCTCTCAGCATGATCGGGGCTAGCCATGGTAGTGGGGCCATGTTTGGTGCCTTGATTGTTTCAGGGATTTATGTCATCCTTGTCTCTGGTTTCTTCTCTAAGATTGCCAATCTCTTCCCATCAATTGTAACGGGATCCGTTATTACAACCATTGGTTTGACTTTGATTCCAGTAGCGATTGGAAATATGGGAAATAATGCGCCAAAACCAACCGTTCAAAGCTTGATTTTGGCTGTGGTGACTATTCTCATCATTTTAGTCGTTAATATCTATACGACTGGTTTTATTAAATCCATTTCAATTTTGATTGGTTTGATCGTAGGTACTGCCATTGCGGCTTCTATGGGCTTGGTAGACTTCACACCTGTATCGCAAGCACCAGTCGTTCACGTTCCAACACCTTTCTTCTTTGGAGCTCCTAAGTTTGAAATCACCTCAATCTTGATGATGTGTATTATCGCGACGGTTTCCATGGTTGAATCGACTGGTGTCTATCTTGCTCTTTCTGATATTACCAAAGATCCAATTAATAGCACGCGCCTTCGCAATGGGTACCGCGCTGAAGGGTTGGCCGTTCTCCTCGGTGGTATCTTCAACACCTTCCCTTACACTGGATTCTCACAAAACGTTGGCTTGGTGAAATTGTCTGGTATCAAGACTCGTCTTCCAATCTACTATGCGGCTGGTTTCCTTGTTCTTCTTGGTCTCCTTCCTAAGTTTGGTGCTTTGGCACAAATCATTCCAAGCCCAGTCCTTGGGGGAGCGATGCTAGTCATGTTTGGTTTTGTATCGATTCAAGGGATGCAGATTCTTGCGCGTGTTGATTTGAACATAATGAGCACAACTTCTTGATCGCTGCTGTATCAATTGCTGCAGGGGTTGGTTTGAACAACAGCACCCTCTTTAATGGCCTTCCAACAGGATTCCAAATGTTCTTTGCTAACGGAATTGTCGTTGCCAGTGTCTTGGCGATCGTTCTCAATGCTATTTTAAACCGCAACAAAAACTAATCTTACATGAACCGGAGGTCCTTGGATCTTCGGTTTTTTGACTTTTAAGGAAACATATAGTAGAGTGGAAGAGGAGAAAATCTTATTTGATGAGAAGAGAGTTAGAATCATGTATGTAACCTATCACTTTAAAGAGCGCTTGCGCTTGTTTTTGAGTCTATTTTTGCCGATTTTAATCTACCAATTGGCCAATTATTCAGCCAGCTTTGTCGATACAGCTATGACTGGTCAGTACCGGACCCTTGATTTGGCCGGTGTTTCTACAGCTACCAGTCTGTGGAATCCATTTTTTACTTTCCTGACCGGGATTGTCTCTGCGCTGACGCCGATTGTTGGGCATCATTTAGGCAAGGGAAATAAAGAACGGATTGCTGGTGATTTTTACCAATTCCTCTATATGTCATTTGGTATGGCCATTCTCTTAATAGGCTTTGTTTGGGGGATTGCGCCCATGATTCTCAAGCAGATCGGCTTAGAAAATGTTGTTGCTCAAATAGCCATTCGCTACTTATATTTCCTTTCTCTAGGAATCTTACCTTTGTTGCTCTTTAGTATCGTGCGGACCTTCCTCGATACCTTGGGCATGACGCGTCTATCCATGTACTTGATGCTCTTGCTCTTGCCTTTGAATGCTTGTTTTAACTATATCCTGATCTATGGAGCATTTGGTTTTCCTGAGATGGGAGGAGCAGGAGCAGGTCTTGGAACCTCTCTGGCCTACTGGGTCTTGTTGGCCATTGCGGTTTTGATCTTGTGCAAACACCCCAAGGTAGCACCTTTCCAATTGTGGAAGCCTCAACCTTATGATTTTAAAGGGATGAAAGAAGTACTGCGCCTTGGGCTTCCAATTGGTGGAATTGTTTGCAGAAGTCATCATCTTCTCGCTGGTTGGTTTGTTAATGGCAAAATTCCCATCACTGACCATTGCGAGCCACCAATCGGCCATGAATTTTTCTACCCTGATGTATGCTTTCCCAGTTAGTATCTCCAGTACTATGGCGATTATCGTTTCTTTCGAACTGGGAGCAGGAAGACCAGAAGTGGTCAAACAATATTGCCGTTTGGGACGACTGACAGCCTTTGGCTTTGCCATTGTCACCCTGGTCTTTCTCTATACATTCCGCTTCCAACTAGCAGGGCTATATGGCAAGGATCCAGTCTTTGTGCAACAAACAGCGATTTTTATGACCTATAGCCTCTTTTTCCAAGTAGCTGATACTTTTGCAGCACCCCTGCAAGGGATTTTGCGGGGTTATAAGGATACAACTGTTCCATTCTTATTAGGTGTCTTTAGTTATTGGTGTATCTCAATCCCGCTGGGGATTTTCCTTGATCATGTGACCAACTTGGGTCCATATGCTTATTGGATCGGCCTTATTTCTAGCCTTGTCGTAAGTGGAATTTGTTACCAACTTCGGCTCTGGCAGATCGAAAAAAAGCAAACAAACTAAAATGAAGTCTGGGAAACCAGACTTTTTGTCTACCGTGAATATTATAAATTTCTGAAAGTTCTTGACAATTGATGTCAAAGTGGTAAGATTAGGAGGTAGAAATGAAGAACTAGAAGGAGAACAAGATGAGAAGTGATATGATCAAAATGGGGATCGACCGAGCACCAGCGCGTGGTCTCCTTTATGCAACAGGGCAAGTAAAATCAGCGAAGGATATGCAAAAGCCCTTTATTGCCATTTGTAACTCCTATATTGATATCGTTCCAGGCCATGTTCACCTGCGTGAGTTAGCAGATGTTGCCAAGGAAGCTATCCGCGAGGCTGGTGGGATTCCTTTTGAATTTAATACCATTGGGGTCGATGATGGAATTGCGATGGGCCATATCGGGATGCGTTATAGTTTGCCATCTCGCGAGTTGATCGCAGATGCTGCTGAAACAGTCATCAATGCCCACTGGTTTGATGGTGTTTTCTATATTCCCAACTGTGATAAGATTACACCAGGAATGATCTTAGCAGCCATGCGGACCAATGTGCCTGCCGTATTTTGTTCTGGTGGACCTATGAAGGGCGGCGTTGACATGACAGGGCATCAAGCGACTCTCTCGAGTTTGTTTGAAGCTGTAGGTACTTATCAAGCTGGTGATATGGGTATGGATGAGCTGGATTTCTTGGAAAAAAATGCCTGCCCAACCTGTGGCTCTTGCTCTGGTATGTTTACTGCCAACTCCATGAACTGTTTGATGGAAGTATTAGGCCTTGCTCTTCCTGGAAATGGTACTATCCTAGCAGTTTCAGATGAACGCCGGGAATTGGTTCGTCAAGCAGCCAAACAATTGGTAGAGAATATTAAAAAGGATATCCGCCCACGGGATATTGTGACCAAAGAAGCCATCGATGATGCTTTTGCGCTCGATATGGCCATGGGTGGTTCTACCAATACGGTGCTTCATACGCTGGCTATTGCGCGTGAAGCAGGGATTGACTATGATCTCAAAGATATCAACGAGATTGCCAAGAAGACACCTTATCTTTCTAAAATTGCACCTTCAAGTGTTTACACCATGCATGATGTGCATGAAGCTGGTGGTGTTCCAGCCATTATCAATCAGTTGATTAAAAAAGGAGCCATTAAGGGTGACCGTATCACAGTTACTGGTAAAACCTTGAAAGAAAACGTAGCTGGCGCTGAAATTAAAAATGAAGAAATTATCCATCCAATTGAGCATCCTATTTCACCTGTAGGTGGTTTGTCGATCCTTTACGGAAATATTGCTCAGGATGGAGCTGTAATCAAGGTTGGTGGTGTAGATCCATCTGTGACCACTTTCCGCGGAAAGGCCATCTGTTGCGATTCACAAGATCAAGCCCTTGAGTTGATTGACAATGGAACAGTCAAGAAGGGACATGTCGTTGTCATTCGTTACGAGGGTCCTCAGGGTGGACTGGTATGCCAGAGATGCTAGCGCCAACTTCTAAGATTGTCGGACGCGGTCTTGGTAAGGATGTGGCACTGATTACGGATGGTCGTTTCTCAGGAGCTACTCGTGGGATTGCTATCGGTCACGTTTCTCCAGAAGCAGCAGAAGGTGGTAATATCGCCCTAATCGAAGATGGCGATGAAATCGTGATTGATCTTCCAAATCGTACTATTGATTTGCTTGTCGATGATGCAACTCTTGCAGAACGTCGCAAACATTTGAAACCTTTCAAATCAAAAATTTCCAGCGGTTGGTTGCGTCGCTATACAGCCTTTGCTAAATCAGCCAATGTCGGCGGAACTTTGATGAGTGACGAAGAATTCGAAGAACGGAAAGCAGAACGTCAAGCCCAAGAAAAATAAGAAAAAACCTTTCCTGCTATGTGATATCACAAGCAAGAAAGGTTTTTTTAGTGGAACCATTATTTGGTGCGCATTTCACCTTGAGGGAAGTAGGTTCCTTCAGGCATATCGTTAATGATGACGTGAACAGCTGACTGAGGAGCACCAGTATTGCGGACAACAGCTTCAGTTACTTCCTTGGCCAAGGCTTTCTTTTGTTCCAAGGTGCGTCCTTCAAATAGATCAATTCGTACAAATGGCATATGGCCACCTCCTAAATTTTTTATAGGACTATTTTATCACATTTTGGGATACAAAGCTTAGCAAAATTATGGTAAAATGATAATGAAACACATTTTAGAGAGAACAGAAGGAAAATGGCACAATTATATTATAAATATGGGACCATGAACTCGGGGAAAACCATTGAGATTTTGAAGGTGGCCCATAATTATGAAGAGCAAGGCAAGAGCGTCGTCATCATGACCTCAGCAATCGACACCAGAGATGGAGTAGGAGTGGTTTCTAGCCGGATCGGTATGAAACGCGAAGCCGTTGCAATTGAAGACGATACGGATATCTTTGGCTTTATTAAAAGCCAAGCAATCAAACCTTACTGTGTCTTAATCGATGAAGCTCAGTTTTTGAAACGCCACCATGTCTATGATCTGGCAAGAGTCGTGGATGAACTGGATGTGCCGGTCATGGCTTTTGGCCTCAAAAATGATTCCGAAATGAACTCTTTGAAGGTTCCAAACACCTCCTCTTGTTAGCCGACAAGATCGAGGAGATCAAAACCATCTGCCAATACTGTTCTCGCAAGGCGACCATGGTTTTGCGTACCCAAGCAGGTAAACCTGTCTATGATGGAGAGCAGATCCAGATCGGTGGACACGAGACCTATATCTCCGTTTGCCGCAAGCATTATTTTAATCCAGATATACCAACTGGAAGAGTCTAGAACGTTTTAGAGAGGATAATAATGTCTATTTGTTTAAAAGATATTACAATAGAGAATTATTTTGACGTTTTAACTCTAGAAGTTTATCCAAACCAAAGGAATTTTATTGCATCCAATTCCATTAGTTTAGCTGAAGCCTATGTATATGATAAAAATGGTGATTTTATAGCTCCCTTAGCAGTTTATGATAAGGAAGTATTGGTTGGTTTTGTTATGATTGCCTATGACCAGAAAATTGGGATCAGCAAGGGGAACTACTTGTTATTTCGTTTTATGATAGATAAACGATTTCAAGGTTTAGGCTATTTTAAACCGACTATGGATGCAGTCATTGACTTTGTTCGAAAAGAACCAGCTGGAAAAGCAACAAGTCTTTGGTTATCTTATGAACCGGAAAATAATCAAGCGAGATCTTGCTATCTCCATTATGGATTTAAAGAAACTGGCGAAGTCATAGAAAACGAAATTGTAGCAATCTATGATCTAACAACCAAGAATTAAGGAGCGAACATGAATATCTATGATCAACTACAAGCTGTAGAAGACCGATACGAAGAGTTAGGAGAATTATTGAGTGACCCCGATGTGGTCTCTGATACCAAACGCTTTATGGAGCTTTCAAAAGAAGAAGCTTCCACTCGTGATACGGTGACAGCATACCGTGAGTACAAGCAAGTCCTTCAAAACATTGTTGACGCTGAGGAAATGATTAAGGAAGCAGGCGGCGATGCGGACTTGGAAGAAATGGCCAAGCAAGAGCTAAAAGATGCTAAGGCTGAAAAAGAAGAGTACGAAGAAAAACTGAAGATCTTACTTCTTCCAAAAGATCCAAACGATGACAAGAACATTATCTTGGAAATCCGTGGAGCAGCTGGAGGAGACGAAGCCCAATTGTTTGCTGGTGACCTCTTGCAGATGTACCAAAAATACGCGGAAAGCCAAGGTTGGCGCTTTGAAGTTATGGAAGCTTCCTACAATGGCGTTGGTGGGATCAAAGAAGTCGTAGCCATGGTTTCTGGTCAATCGGTTTATTCAAAACTCAAGTATGAATCTGGTGCCCACCGGGTGCAACGGGTTCCTGTGACAGAAAGCCAAGGTCGTGTCCATACTTCGACTGCCACAGTTCTGGTCATGCCAGAAATCGAAGAAGTAGAGTATGACATTGATCCAAAAGACCTTCGGATTGATATCTACCACGCATCTGGTGCGGGTGGACAGAACGTCAATAAGGTCGCAACAGCCGTTCGTATCGTCCACTTGCCAACCAATATCAAGGTAGAGATGCAGGAAGAACGGACGCAACAAAAGAACCGCGAAAAAGCCATGAAGATCATCCGTGCGCGTGTGGCTGACCACTTTGCTCAGATTGCCCAAGACGAGCAAGACGCTGAGCGTAAGTCTACTATCGGGACTGGTGACCGTTCAGAGCGGATCCGGACTTACAACTTCCCTCAAAACCGTGTGACCGATCACCGGATTGGCTTGACCCTTCAAAAACTGGATACCATCTTATCTGGTAAATTAGATGAAGTGGTCGATGCTTTGGTCTTGTATGATCAAACACAAAAACTAGAAGAGTTGAACAAATAATGTTGTTGGGACCATTATTAGCCCAGTATGAAGAAGAATTAATAGCCGTTGGAGAGGAAGCAGAAAGCCTCTCCTTCGCGTATCGAGCTTTAAAAAACTGGACCTTTACAGACTTTGTCCTTGCCTTGCAAAAAGAAGTGGAAGCAGAGGACCAGGACTTGCTTGAATCCATCTTTGAGCAGTTGAAACATCACGTCCCTGCCCAGTATATTATTGGCAGCGCAGAATTCTGTGGCCATGTTTTTACAGTTGACGAGCGCGTGCTGATTCCACGACCAGAGACAGAGGAGTTGGTGGATCTCATACTGGAGGAAAACGATGAGGAAGCCTTACGAGTTCTGGATATTGTACAGGAAGTGGGGCCATTGCGATTAGTTTAGCCCTCGCTAGACCTAACTGGCAGGTTCAAGCTAGTGATGTATCAGAAGAAGCTTTGGAGCTTGCTCAAGAAAATGCTAATCAGTTAGAAGCAAATGTTTCCTTCAAGTCTTCAGATGTACTGAACGAACTAGAAGGTACTTATGACCTGATTGTATCCAACCCTCCCTATATCTCTCGGGATGATGTAGAAGAGGTTGGAGCCAATGTTTTAGCCTCTGAACCCCACTTAGCTCTTTTTGCGGATCGTGATGGATATGCCATCTACGAAAAGATTGCCCAGCAAGCACCAAGTGTTTTAACAGCAGATGGTAAGATTTACTTAGAAATTGGCTATAAGCAAGGAAGCAAGGTAAAAGAGCTTTTTCAAGAGGAATTTCCCGACAAACGCGTTCGCGTTCTGAAAGACCAATTTGGACAAGATAGAATGGTAGTAGTAGACAATGGATTACATTGAGAAAGAATTAGAAGCAGGGCGTGCGGTTATTCTGCCAACTGAAACAGTCTATGGTATTTTTGCCAAAGCTTTGAATCAAGAGGCAGTCGATTATATATACGAGTTAAAACGTAGACCTAGAGACAAGGCTCTGAATTTAAATGTAGCCGATGAAAAAGCGATTCGACTTTATTCGAAAAATCAACCTAGTTATTTAACAAAACTGGTTGATTCATTTTTACCAGGGCCTCTGACTATTATTCTTCAGGCAAATGACAAGGTACCTGGCTGGATTCATTCAGGATTGGATACAGTTGGCTTCCGTATTCCGGCTCACCCAAAAACGTTGGAATTAATTCGTAAGTACGGTCCTTTGGTTGGTCCCTCGGCTAATCTTTCAGGTCATGCAAGTGGAACAAAGTATGAGGCTATTGTAAGCGAATTTGATCAAGTGGTTCCTGGTATAGAGGATGATGACTTCTTGACTGGCCAAGATTCAACTATTTTGGATATCTCTGGTTCTAAAGCCAGGATTTTGCGGCAAGGTTCGATTACACAAGCTGATTTGCTTGCACAAGTGCCAGAGCTTTCCTTTGAGGATGATAAACTTCCTCAGTGATAATGTACATAAATAATTTTTTATAAAGGAGTAGACCTATGATTTTTGATAAAGAAGATTACAAAGCCTATGATGCAGACCTATGGAATGCGATCGCTAAAGAAGAAGAGCGTCAACAAAACAATATTGAGTTGATTGCTTCTGAAAATGTTGTCTCTAAGGCAGTGATGGCTGCTCAAGGGTCTATTCTGACAAATAAGTATGCCGAAGGCTATCCTGGTCGTCGTTACTATGGTGGGACAGATGTTGTCGATGTGGTCGAAAGTCTCGCGATCGAACGGGCCAAAGAAATCTTTGGGGCTAAATTTGCAAACGTTCAACCGCATTCAGGAAGTCAGGCAAACTGTGCTGCCTATATGGCCTTGATTGAGCCTGGTGATACTGTCATGGGGATGGATCTAGCTGCCGGTGGGCATTTGACGCACGGAGCTTCTGTGAGCTTCTCTGGTCAAACCTATAACTTTGTGTCCTATAGTGTAGATCCTGAAACAGAGCTTTTGGATTTTGACGCCATCTTAAAACAAGCCCAAGAAGTGAAGCCAAAACTCATCGTTGCTGGTGCCTCAGCCTACTCTCATATTATTGATTTCTCAAAATTCCGTGAGATTGCGGATGCAGTAGGAGCTAAGCTCATGGTTGATATGGCCCATATCGCTGGTCTCGTGGCAGCAGGTCTTCATCCAAGTCCAGTTCCTTATGCCCATATCACGACTACGACCACTCACAAGACCCTTCGTGGACCTCGTGGAGGCCTAATCTTGACCAATGACGAGGAATTGGCTAAGAAAATTAACTCTGCTATTTTCCCTGGTATTCAAGGAGGACCGTTGGAGCATGTCATTGCAGCCAAAGCTGTCGCTTTCAAAGAAGCGCTGGATCCTGCCTTTAAAGAATATGCAGCTAACGTGATTAAGAACAGTCAGGCCATGGCTGATGTCTTCTTGCAAGATCCTGATTTCCGTGTCATTTCAGGCGGAACAGAGAACCACCTTTTCCTTGTCGACGTCACTAAAGTTGTTGAAAATGGGAAAGTGGCGCAAAACTTGTTGGATGAAGTCAATATCACCCTCAACAAGAACTCTATTCCTTATGAAACCTTGTCTCCATTTAAGACCAGTGGGATTCGGATTGGTGCAGCTGCCATCACTGCCCGTGGTTTTGGTGAAAAAGAAAGTCGCACCGTTGCTGAACTCATGATCAAAGCGCTGAAGAATGCGGATAATCAAGAAGTATTAGACGAGGTGCGTAGCCAAGTCAAAGCCTTGACAGACGCCTTTCCACTTTACGAGGACTAAAACATCTTATGGATATTTACGTAAAAAAAGCCATCATTCATCAATTTAGCCCAGACGATACCGATCTCTATCTGGCAGATAAATTTCTCAATATCACGCCTAAAATTGAGGAATACTTGCGTAAGAAGATTGAACGGGTCTATTCCGATGAAGCCAGGACTGGTATTTTCGAAGAGGACAATCCTTTTCTTGAGATGATCTCAGATGACCTACTTGAAACTTCGGTCGCAGTAGCGAATCGCTGGAAGGAAGAATTTGTCATTTCTGAGAATCAAAAGACCAACGATTTGGTGTTCATTCAATTCTCAAAAGAAGGGGTGGACCATTTTGCCTTTCTTCGGATCGCCTTACGGGAAACCTTGACGCATCTTGGCGGTGAAGTGGACAATCCGATTAAGTTAACACAAAATAATCTACCTGGTTTTGGGACTGGTGCAGATGAAGCTTTGGTCATCAATCTTCAAAGCCGCAAATACCACTTGATTGAAAAACGGATCAAGTACAACGGGACGTTCTTGAATTATTTTTCCGAGAATCTGTTGCAGGCGCAACCCAAGATCTCCCCTAAAAAATCGATCAAGGCACTAGAAAAAACAGCCCAGAAGATTGCGGAAAGCTTTAACACTGATGATTTTCAATTTCAATCAAAGGTTAAATCAGCTATTTTTAATCATATTGAGGAAGAAAATAAACTCTCTCCTGAGAAATTAGCGGATGATCTCTTCGACGACAATTTGACAGCTCGCCTTAGTTTTATTGACCAAGTCAAAGAAGCTGTACCTGAGCCTGTCACCTTTGAAGAAATTGATGCAAGTCGCCAGTTGAAGAAGTTCGAAATCAGAAATTGTCATTGTCAAATGGAATTGAACTAATCGTTCCGAATAATGTCTATGAAGATGCAGAATCTGTTGAATTTATTCTAAACGAGAACGGAACCTATTCTATTTTGATCAAAAATATTGAGGATATACAGAGTAAATAATGATTAAACGTATAGTGAAGATCTTCTTATTCATCTTACTAATATTTGGAATCTACAAAGGAATTCAGATCCACCATGATGTCAAACAAGTCATGCAGTACCGCTCCCTGGTTAGAGAAGTCCTTGCTGAGGAGGACACCACGGCCAATGAAAACCTCATTCTGGCTATGATCTATACGGAGACCAAAGGCCGTGAGGACGATGTCATGCAGGCAAGTGAGAGTGCAAGTGGTGAGACCAATACTATTAGTGATAATAAGGCCAGTATTCGCCAAGGAATTCAAACTCTTTCAGATGAGTTAAAAGAAGCAAAGAAAAAGGCGTTGATAGCTGGACTGCGGTTCAAGCCTATAATTTTGGGAAAGACTACATCGATTACGTCGCAAAACACGGTGGAACAAATTCCCTAGAGTTGGCCCGCGCTTATTCACGGGATGTAGTAGCACCAAGTCTTGGCAATGTAACCGGTGAAACTTATCTTTACCTCCACCCTATCTCTCTTTTAAATGGGATGGAACTCTACATTAATGGGGGTAACATTTATTATTCCCGTTTAGTAGAAACCAATATGACGATTATGAAGTTATTTTCATGGTTTTAATCAATCAATTCAGAGGTCGGACAAGTAGTCCGGCCTCTTATCTTTCTCCTTAATCGTACGATCTTTTGTGTATTTTGAGCTCTTTCATTCTCAATATTTTGAAATCATTGAATAGCTATGATAAAATACTAGTTAGTTTTAAATTATCTTGAGGAGTTCCTATTGAACAAAAAATCATTCTACGGGCTGCTTTTGGGGTTGATTCTCCTATGTATCTCATTTTTTGGGAAGTATCAACAAAAAACGCAGCTGGACCACACGAATTACCTACAAAGTAGTCGTCCTACCTTATTTTTTCATGGTTATGGATCGAGTGCCAATGCAGAAAAACACATGACAGATGCGGCAAAAAAAGCAGGGGTGACACAAACCGTCATCACTGCAAACGTGGCTGAAGATGGGCAGGTAAGGCTGACAGGGACCATTCCAAAAGGTGCAGTCAATCCAATTATCAAAGTGGAATACCAAAACAATCGCACGCCCGATCCAAAAGTCATCAGCTATTATGCCTATCAGGTAGTCAAAAAGCTTCAAGACACCTATCATTTCAAAGAAATGAACCTTGTCGCTCATTCTATGGGAAATATGTCTGTCTTATATTATCTACTGGAACATGGAAGTGATGAGAATTTACCAAAAATTATCAAGCAGGTTGCCATTGCAAACCATGTTGCTGGACTCGAAGGGATGAACCTACCCCAGGGGTTGACTCTAGATACGCAAACTGGTAAACCCTCCGCAATGAATGAGCAGTACCAGCATCTTTTAGCTCTTCGGGAAGTCTATCCTGAAAATCAAATCGATGTGCTGAATATCTATGGTGATATCGGTGGAGAGACGGATGGATCGGTTCTCAATGTTTCTTCGAAAGCCCTTCGCTACCTAGTAGTAGAGCGCGCAAAAAGCTACCGTGAAGAAAAGATTGATGGTAAAGGTGCCCAGCATAGCCAACTTCATGAAAATCCAATAGTAGATAAGCTGTTGATCCAGTTTCTTTGGGGAAAATAAAAATGTCATGCATTCTTAAAAAAACTGTAAGCTAGTTTTAAGAAATCACCTGTATAATAAAAATTGAAGTGGGTAAACTCTTTATTTACTTCTTTTTTCATCTCTAGTGAGGTGAGAAAGGTAATAAGAGATGCCCAAAGTTGATTTGAATTAGAAAGAAGAAAAAGATGAAATTAAAGAAGTTTGCATTGTTTGTAACGACGACTTTGGCTTTGTTTACAGCTGTCCCACGTGTTTCTGCAGATAGCAATGTGCAGAAAGTCATTGATGAAACCTATGTTAAGCCAGACTATGTTTTGGGCTATTCGCTGGACCAAAGTCAAATCGAACAAACCTTGAGTCTCTTGAAACTACGATAGTTCAAAAGATAAAGAAGAGTGGAAAACGATGACACCAGAGGTTTATTCTTCGATTATGAACGTTGCCAACGATGATAGTTTGGAACTTTATTCCTCTGTTAAAATTCAAAAATTAGGTAAAAATAAGCCACTAGAAGTGAATATCGTGACACCTCAAAATCATCACCAAGGTCACTGCAGATATGTATCGTAATGCAGCCGTTACACTTGGATTGGAGCATGCTCAAATTACAGTAGCTTCTCCTATACAGGTGACTGGTGAAAGTGCCTTGGCCGGGATCTATTACTCGCTTGAGAAAAATGGTGCCAAAGTTTCTCAAGAAAGCAAAGATCTGGCCCAAGAAGAGTTAAAGACTCTATCCGGGATCAATGAAGAAAACGCTGGTAAGAAAAACTTCGATGCGGATAAGTTAAACGTAGCATTGACCGACATTAAAACAGCAGTAGCCAATGCTAAACAGAACAATCAGGATTTAAGCAAGGATGATATTCGAAAGATCGTCGAAGAAACCCTGAAAAATTATAAGCTAGATACAACCGTGACGGGTAACCAGATCAATTTGATCGTGAATTTCGCAGTCAACCTCTCAAAGAGTAGTGTCATCAGTAGCAAAAGCTTTACGAAGACCTTGTCGGACTTGAAAGATAGTATCGTGGATAAAGCAGGCGATACCTTTAACAATATCAATCTCAATTTTGATACAGATGCTATTCTAAAAGACAGTGGAAACTTCTTTACAAATGCGTGGAATGCCATTGCCGGCTTCTTCGGAGCCATCTGGAATGCCATTGTCAAATTCTTTAGTGGTTTAGTTGGCTAATAATAGCAGAAAAGCACTACTGACAATAAGTCAGAGTGCTTTTTGTGTGTGGTTTCCTATTTTTATACTTAATTAGAAATTTTATGTTAAGCTCATAAAAAAAGGTCCAGTGGACCTTTTTTTATTTCTATCTTTGAAAGTCGGGAATATGACACAATTATTGCTCAGGATGTTCGTTTTCAAAGGAATTATATACTTCGAAAAGTTGATTTCGTTTAGTGATCTCAAGTTTTATAAATATTGTGTACATGTGTCTTCACAGTTCCAACTGAAAGAAACAATTGATCCGCAATTTCCTGATTGTTTTTGTGTTCAAGAAGTAGAGGAAGAATTTCTTTTTCACGTTCAGTTAAATGAAGTTTTTCAGAGAATAGATCTAGTGTACTGGGGTTGTCAATTTTTTGTGATTTATCAAATGAACTTAATTGTTCTTCTACATTCGAAATAGCTTTCCAATCAGAAAGAATATATTTGATTATTAAATAACAAACAGCAATAGTAAACATGTCTTCACACATATTTCTATTTTGAATTCGCAGATTCAACAAGTCATACGAATCTATATTAAAAATTACAAATAAATCTTCTAAGATAATTAGAATGCCAAATAGTACTCCGATATTTGAAATAGTTTTTAAGTAATTTTTATTTCGACTACTAATATTCAAAGATTTTAGATTTCGTCTCGCATATATACCAGTATAAATCAAAAGAAGCTGATTGGGTAAATAGTACATAAAAACTCTTAATGGAGAATTGTTTAGAATTGGGAAAGCCATCCATATGAAAGTAATAGAAATAAAGCAATAGTGCGTCAATAAAGGTGTTTCTTTCCTCAGTCTAGCAACTATCCAAAACTGACAAATATTATTAACAAGATATATGACAGTTTTAACAAATGGAACTCCCAGAAAGTGTTGGTTATATGTGTTTCCGAAATCTTTAATTATTTCTGTCATTGATAGGATCAGATTATCAAAAATAAAAAAAACAAGATATAAACCGACTACAAAAAATAAGTATTTTTTATCCTTTTCTGAGTTTAAAGAATAGGTCAATACAATACCAAGGGTCAAAGTATACAGTATAATTAAAAAAATACATTGTATATATAAACTATTTCAATCATATTTAGCCTCCATTTATTCTGTGAAACTAATTAAAAACTCTAAACTTTATTTAAAAAGCAATAAAATAGGGAGTTTATATTTAAAATAGCATTACATTTTTAAAAGCATAAATACTGGGTTTAGTACTTAAACTTTTAAAAAAGAGGGTTTACACCTTTAAGTTTATCGCAAACTATAAAATTTTGCAATATCATTAAAGCATAACAACACAGGAGGTCTCAATTATGAGCAATAAAATTGATTATATTACAACAGAAGAGTTCTCTAAAGAGCAACTTTTAGAAATGGCTGAGCTATCTCTTAAGATTAAAGCTTGTATTAAAAATGGGTATTACCCACCTTTGTTGAAAAATAAAACTCTAGGTATGATTTTTCAACAATCATCTACAAGAACACGGATTTCTTTTGAAACCGCTATGACTCAACTTGGAGGGCACGCACAATATTTGGCACCCTGGTCAAATTCAACTAGGAGGACACGAAACACTAGAAGATACAGCAACCGTGGTTTCTCGCTTAACAGATATTATAATGGCACGTGTTGAGCGTCATAAGAGTGTAGTTGATTTAGCAAAATTTTCTCAAGTACCAGTAATTAATGGTATGAGTGATTATAATCATCCTACACAAGAATTGGGAGATCTGATTACGATTATTGAAAACTTGCCGAAAGGAAAAAAATTAGAAGATTGTAAAGTAGTATTTGTAGGGAGATGCAACTCAAGTATGCTTTTCTTTAGGATTAATAACATTGAAAATGGGTATGGAATTTGTTCACTTCGGTCCGAAGGGATTTCCAATTAAATGATATGCATAAGTCAAAATATGATGAAATTTGTAAACTATCAGGTGGTAAATATTTGGTAACTGATGATATAGATTCAATTACTGGTGCAGATTTCTTATACACTGATGTATGGTATGGCCTATATGAAGCGGAATTATCAGAAGAAGAACGTATGAAGATTTTCTATCCTAAATATCATGTTGATTCAGAGATGATGGCAAAAGCAGGAGAAAATTGTAAATTCATGCACTGTTTACCTGCTACACGTGGCGAAGAAGTGTCTGATGAAGTGATGGATGGCCCAAATTCAGTTTGTTTTGATGAGGCGGAAAATCGTTTAACTTCAATGCGAGGTATCTTAGTTTATCTACTTCGTGATTTTGAAAAACGACATCCATATGACCTTGAAAAACAATCTATAGCTAAAGCAGAACTGGAATCATTTTTAAAATAAAAAGGTTCAATTTGCTTTAAATTGACGATGTTATAACTCTCCTCTTAAAGGAAGGAGAAAAAAATGGAAGAAAAGAAAAAATTTAGTTTGTTTACTACAGTATTAACTGTAATATGTGTAGTATTTGTTGCAGAAGCTGCAGCTCCCAGTTGCAGCGATTGGGAATTCTCAATTCTTTTGGTGGTTATTTTTATTAATTGCCTTTTTTTGTTACCATACGGATTGATTTCAGCTGAATTAGGTACTACTTATATAGGTGATGGTGGAATCTATGATTGGGTGACGAAGGCGTTTGGACACCGATGGGGCTCAAGGACCTCCTGGTATTATTGGATTAATTTTCCATTGTGGTTAGCATCACTAGCTGTTATGACTCCTGGCTTGTTGACAACGATTACAGGAGTTGAGTTTTCGACGTTCTGGACATTATTAATTGAACTTGTATTTATTTGGTTAATTATATGGATAAGCTTTTATCCTGCAAGTGATAGCGTATGGATTCTCAATGGTGCGGCAATTATAAAAATGATATTAGCTCTATTAGTAGGAGTCTTGGGATTATATATTGCCTTTACAAAAGGAATGGCTAATAAAATTACGTTGGATTCACTTTTACCATCATTTGATTTAAACAGTCTATCATTTATTTCTGTTATTATTTTTAATCTACTTGGCTTTGAGGTTATTTGTACGTGTGCGGATGATATGGAGAACCCCAAAAAACAAATACCACAATCTATAATTGTTGCAGGTTTAGTTATAGCTGCTATTTATATATTTTCTGCATTTGGTATTGGTGTAGCGATTCCTGTTGATAAAATTTCTACTAGTAGTGGTATGATGGATAGCTTTAAACTTTTGACCGGATCAGAAAATGGATGGTTTATAATTTTAATGGCATTTCTATTCTTACTAACTCTTTTTGGAAATATGATTTCATGGTCATTAGGAGTAAATAATACGGCATGTTATGCTGCTGAAAATGGAGATATGCCAAAGTTTTTTGCAAAACGTAGTAAAAAGAATAACATGCCAATTGGATCGGCTTTAGCAAATGGTTTTGTTGCAACATTTGTAGTAGTCATTGCACCAATATTGCCAAATCAGGATCTGTTTTGGGCGTTCTTCTCATTGAACCTTGTTATGTTCCTACTTTCTTATATACCAGTTTTTCCAGCATTTTATAAGTTAAGAAAAATTGATCCAGAAACCCCTCGACCTTTTAAAGTAGGAGGAAGTGATCTTATTTTAAAAATTATGGTTGTGATTCCAATTATTATGATTTTGATCTCGCTTTTATTTACAGCATTCCCATTATCTTTTGACGAAGTAACATTAGCTGATAAATTACCTGTAACTATCGGTTCATTAATTTGTCTTATCTTAGGTGAAGTTATTATTCGTGTGAAAAAAATCAAAAAATGATAGTAACTAAATACCAATACAATAAAAGGAGGACTTGAGATGTCTAAACGTATTGTGGGGACAACCCCTAAAGTAGATGGATTTCGAATGCCAGGAGAATTCGAAGAACAAGAACAAATTTGGATGTTATGGCCATGGCGAAATGATAATTGGCGTCTAGGAGCTAAACCGGCTCAAAAAGCATTTTTAGATGTTGCTAAAGCGATTAGTGAATTTGAGCCAGTTTCACTTTGTGTACCACCTCTTCAATTTGAAAATGCTATAGCTCGTGTATCTGCTCTTAATTGTGAAAATATAAGAGTAATCGAGATGACAAATGATGATTCGTGGATTCGCGACTGTGGTCCTACATTTCTTATAAATGATAAAGGTGAACGTCGTGCAGTAGATTGGGAATTCAATGCATGGGGTGGTTTAGTAGATGGACTCTATTTCCCTTGGGATCAAGATGCGCTTGTTGCAAGAAAAGTTTGTGAATTAACAAATACTGATTCTTATAAAACAGATGATTTTGTTTTAGAAGGTGGATCAATTCACGTTGATGGTGAAGGTACAGTGATGGTTACTGAAATGTGTCTTCTTCATCCAAGTCGAAACCCACATTTGTCAAAAGAAGAAATTGAACAAAAATTAAAAGATTATTTGAATTGTGAAAAAGTAATTTGGGTGAAAGATGGTATTGACCCATATGAAACGAATGGTCATATTGATGATGTAGCATGTTTTGTAAAACCTGGAGAAGTTGCATGTATTTACACTGAAGATGAAAACCATCCTTTCTATAAGGAAGCAAAAGATGCGTTTGAATTCCTAAGTGAACAAACAGATGCAAAAGGCAGAAAATTAAAAGTACATAAAATGTGCGTTACTAAGAAGCCATGCTATCTAAAAGATGCAGATACGATTGATTTTTCAGAAGGGGCCATTCCAAGAGAGGAAGGAGAAGTTGCAATCGCATCATATTTGAATTTCTTAATAGTGAATGGAGGAATTATTCTCCCTCAATATGGTGATGAGAACGATGCATTAGCGGTTGAAACAAGTGCAAGCGATGTTCCCTGATCGTAAAGTTGTTGGAGTTGAAACTACAGAGATTGCATATGGTGGTGGTAATATTCACTGTATTACACAGCAACAACCAGCAACGAAATAACATATGCAGAGTCTGGTAAAAGCAGACTCTGTTTTTTCTAATATATCGCATTAAAGTAGACGGAGGAATATGAAGATAAATTGCTTTACTAAGAGGTATTAGAGATGAAAAATATTAAAGTAGAATATAGCTGGTTGAAAAATTCTGCTATAACAGGAGTCAATCAATTGCCTGAACACTCTGAGCATTATTATTTTGATAAATATGTAGATATAAATCAACTAGACTATTATCAAATAGATAAGATGCACTTAAGCAGAAATTGGACTTACACGAAATCAGATTTCAATGAAAAAAATGGTGATGTCGAATCTACATTGTTAACTTTATTTAATCATTTTAAAGGTGAAGATAAATTAATTACTAAAAATATTTTCTTGAAAATGAAAAGCTTAAATCTTCCCGTGTATATTTGGATGAATGGGGTCTTTGTTGGATTTTCAAAGGGACTTGAACAGTCTATAGAGTTTGAAATTACAAATTTACTATGTTTGGAGGAAAATGAACTTAAAATAAAGGTATGCTCTATTGAAGAAGAAAAACAAAACAATAATGTGATGCTAGATTCAACGGTAGATTCAATCTTAGACAATATTTCGGAGAGCATTATTTATAGTACTCTAAACTACATGTATATGATTTTAATACTGTATTAGGAAATAGTCAAAATTTTAAATAAAACGACATTAACCATTGATTGCTTATTAAATGGATATTCTAATAGCGCTATAATTAGTATTTATATATATGATAAAGAAAAAAATATTATTTTTTTAAAGGAGAATATAGATTATACTAATAAAACTTGAAAAAAAGATATGATTTAGATATAAATTATTTAGCGATTTCTTTTGTAGAATTGTTGATAATTGATGATGGAACAATAGTAGAAACAGCTATAACAAAAAGTTAAGATAGTGTAGGAGAAGTTATGTAAACATAAAAAGAATAAATCCCTTTATAGTAGAATTTGCGAAACATTACTCTATAAAGGGATTTATTTCTATGACACAATTTACTACATTATTGTTTAATATCCCAGGCTCAAAACGAGATACGATGTCTACTTATGTAGAAGAAACTATAATGTGCTTAAAATAAAAATCCCCATCAGATCAGTTTTCTGGTGGGGATTTTGGTGGGGAACCAATCAATTTTGATTGATTTTTAACCTTTTATAATAACCGAAAGTGCTGTTAAAACAACCATTTTCACTTCAAATCATGTTTATAAATCATTCCCACTCTACAGTTGCAGGTGGTTTGCTTGTGATATCGTAGACGATGCGGTTGACGTGGTCAACTTCGTTTACGATACGGACTGAGATTTTTTGGAGGACTTCCCATGGAATCTTCGCAAAGTCAGCTGTCATTCCATCGATAGAAGTGATAGCACGGATGGCAATAGTGTAGTCGTAGGTACGGCCGTCACCCATAACACCTACGGAACGAACGCCTGTGTTGACAGTGAAGTATTGCCAGATATCGCGGTCAAGACCAGCTTTGGCGATTTCTTCACGGAGGATAGCGTCTGATTCACGAACGGTTTCGAGTTTTTCTTCAGTGATTTCTCCCATAACACGGATGGCAAGACCTGGGTCCTGGGAATGGTTGGCGCCATACGATGTGGTCTGGCATACCAAGCTCAGTACCAAGCGCACGAACTTCATCTTTATAAAGAGTGTTGAGTGGCTCGATCAGTTCAAACTGCATATCTTCTGGAAGTCCACCAACGTTGTGGTGAGACTTGATGGTTTGAGCAGTATCCGTACCAGACTCGATCACGTCAGTGTAGAGAGTTCCTTGTGCCAAGAATTTCACATCTTTGAGTTTACTTGCTTCGTCATCAAAGACATAAACAAACTCGTTACCAATGATCTTCCGTTTTTTCTCAGGATCAGATACTCCAGCTAACTTATCAAGGAAACGTTTTGCAGCATCTGCTTTGACAATGTTCAAACCAAACTTGCCACCAAGCATATCCATCACTTGATCAGCTTCTCCTTTACGAAGAAGACCGTGGTCTACAAAGATACAGATCAATTGATCGCCGATGGCTTTTTGAAGGAGAACCCCAACAACGGAAGAGTCAACACCACCTGAAAGACCAAGAAGGACACGTTTGTCTCCGACGGTTTCACGGATTTTTTTGATCTGCATGTCAATGAAGTTGTCCATGGTCCAGTCACCTTTAGCCCCACAGATGTTCAAGGCAAAGTTACGCAAGATGTCATAACCGTGAACAGAGTGACGAACCTCAGGGTGGAATTGGATTCCGTAGATTTTCTTGTCTGGATTTTCAATCGATGCAAATGGACAGTCAGCAGAAGTACCAGTGCGGATAAAGTCAGCCGGAATTTCTGTAACAGCATCCCCATGGCTCATCAAGACCAATTGTTTGTCTGGTGTGCCGGCAAAAAGAGCAGAAGATTCTGTCAAAGTCAGTTCAGATTGACCATATTCGCGGTTACCAGCATCACCTGCTGGAACGACCTTCCCACCCAATTTATGGGTCAACAATTGCATCCCGTAACAGATTCCAAGGATTGGAATACCGAGTTCAAAAATTTCAGGATCGATATCAAAAGAACCTTCCTCGTATACAGAGTTTGGTCCGCCTGAAAGAACGATCCCAACTGGATTGATTGCACGAACTTCATCAGCAGAAATCTTATGGCTCTTCAACTCTGAGAAGACACCAATTTCACGAATCCGACGTGAAATAAGCTGATTGTATTGGCTACCGTAGTCAAGCACGATGATTTTTTCAACATCATGCAAATCAGTTGATAGGTTTGTCATCTTATCCCCTTCTTAAAGAAATTTACTTTCCTCTATTCTAACACAAAAGCCTTGTCTTTACCAATCTCTGATTGAAGAATTAGGAATTTTACGCTACAATAGAGATAACACAGAGAAAGAGCAAGGTTATGATTCCAGCTTACATTCAAATTCATGATCAGATTAAGTCTGAGATTGATCAAAAAATATGGAAAATCGGGGAGCGTCTTCCCAGCGAACGCGATCTAGCTGAGAAATTTCAGGTGAGTCGGATGACGCTTAGGCAGGCCATTACCCTTCTGGTTGAAGAAGGAGTGCTTGAAAGACGGGTAGGAAGTGGCACCTTTATCACTAGCACGCGCGTCCAAGAAAAAATGCGGGGCACAACCAGTTTTACAGAAATTATGAAATCGCAAGGCAAGGAACCTTCTAGCCAAGTGATTTCTTACCGGAAAACCATTCCTAGCCTCCAAGAAGTGGATAAATTGGGCATCGATAAGACAGAGACCATCATTCGGATGGAACGGGTCCGGTATGCTGATGGGATCCCTGTTGTTTATGAAGTGGCCTCTATTCCAGAGAAATTTATTAAGAATTTCAATCGAGAAGAGGTTACCAGCCATTTCTTCCAAACCTTGGAGCGTCATGGCTATAAGATTGGAAAGTCGCACCAGACCATCTATGCGCGATTGGCCAAGGATAAGATTGCGGACTATTTACAGATTTCAAAAGGACAGGCTATTTTAGGTCTGACACAGGTTTCCTATTTTGAAGATGGGACGGCTTTTGAGTATGTAAAAAGTCAGTATGTCGGTGAGCGGTTCGAATTTTATTTGGAAAATAACTAAGCTCGCAAATCGTAAAAATAGAAAAACTCTTCAAATGTTTGAGAGACTCTCTCTTTGGCATTTGGGAGCTTTTTTAGGTTGAAGATCATTCTTTCTAAATAGTGATAGTACAGGTCAAAAAAAATAAAAAGATTTAAAAAAATTTTATTTTTTCTTCAATTTTTGATTTTTTTTACGAATTAATAGATAGAAGCTAGGTTTTAGATCTTAATAAGAGATATAAGGCAGGAAAAAATGAAAAAAATTAAAATCGATGTGGTAGCTGTTCCCTTGAGTGGGCATCTGTACCCAACTTTAAATCTCGTTAAACCCTTATTAGATGATCCTTCGATGGAGATCCGGGTTTTCACAGGACCTCAGAAAAAGGCCGTTGCAGAAAGTCTTGGCTTCACTGTCGTTCCAATTCTAGAGGACAAAGTAGAAGAATTTGAACGCGCGGCTAATAACGATAAGAAACTCAATCTTTTTTCAGCTTATCGGCAATTATCCAAGAGTCTGGATTTGATTAATCATGTATCGGATCAATTGTTAGAGGAGTGGCGCGTCAATCGTCCAGATATTGTGATTGCTGACTTTATCACTCTATCAGCAGGGTTTGTGGCAGAAGAGTTGGAAATTCCTTGGATTACCACCATGGCGACACAATTTGCAATCGAAACTCCTTATGGTCCTCCTTGCTTCTTCGGAGGGATGGGAGTCGCGCGCACAAAGAAGGAAGAGAAGGTACAAGCACTATGCCGTAAACTCACGCGCATTGGAAAATACTGTGGGGCTTTCCTCTTACGCAAACGCTTAAAACGTTACAATTTCAAGTTGTACAATCAAAATGGAGTAGAGTCTATTTACTCTCCTTATGCCATCTTTGGAATTGGTATGATGGAGCTAGAGTTAAAAACACACTTCCCTCATCAATATGCCTGGCTTGGCCCTTTGGGGACTTCTCTTGAAAAAGCAGAAGATTATCCTTTAGATCTTAGTCCTTACGAGGACAAGACGAAGGTACTCGTGACATGTGGAACCCAGTTGCCTTGGGCAAAAGAGAATTTGCTAGAACAAACCAAGCAGTTGGCCAAAGACCATCCAGAATGCCACTTTTTCGTCACCTTAGGAGATGGGTCAAAGGAATTCTCTGAAGAAGAAGTAGCGCCAAATGTGACGGTCGTCTCTTATCTGCCTTACAAAGAATATATTCCGCAGATGGACTATGTCATTCACCATGGAGGAGCTGGAATCTTTTATCAGTGTATCGAATTTAAAAAACCAGCCTTGATCTTGCCACATGATTATGACCAATTTGACTATGCGATTCGAGGAGTAGAAGCAGGAATTGCTTTTCAAGCACATCGCAATCGCACCGAAGAGATTCAAGCAGGTTTTAAGGCCCTATTAGAAAAAGAATCTTGGGAAAAGTTAGAAAGACTAAACAAACTTTCAAAAACCTACAAGCCGTTGGATACCTTGGAGTTTGAGATTCAACGATTATTAAGACGTGGAACGGATGGGAAACTATGAAAAATTCTTGTAACAGGTGCGACTGGCTTCCTTGGAAAAATATGTGATCGATGAGTTGTTGGCTCACGATTATTCCATTGTAGCCTTTTGGCCGAAATGAAAAAATTGGGAAGGCCCTGGAAAGATGAGCGCGTCCAATTTATGAAAGGGGATTTGAGCTCTATTGAGGAATTAAGACAAGCCTTTCAGTCTGTTGATGCTGTGGTTCACGCTGGAGCTTTATCCACTGCCTGGGGACCTTGGAAGGCCTTCTATCAGGCGAATGTAGTTGGTACTCAAAATGTCCTTGACTTGTGCCGTGAATATGCGGTAAAACGCTTGGTTTACGTATCTTCTCCCAGTATTTACGCAGCTGGAAAAGACCAATTAAACATCAAGGAAAGTGATGCTCCAAAAGAAAATCACCTCAACAATTACATCCGAAGTAAATTGGCGTCTGAAAAACTTTTTTCTGACTATTCAGATGTGCCAAGTATCATCTTGCGTCCTAGAGGATTATTTGGTGTGGGGGATACCAGTATTTTGCCTCGTGTCTTACGCCTCAGTCGAAAAATTGGAATTCCTTTGATTCGAGGAGGAGAGCAGCTCATGGATATGACCTGTGTGGAAAATGTTGCCCTAGCCATTCGCTTGGCTCTGGAAGCAAAAGAAGCACACGGGCAGGTTTATAATATTACAAATGGGGAACCAAAGACCTTTAAGTATTTGATCGAAACCACACTAAAAGGATTGGGAGAACCGATTCGCTATCGGAAAATTCCAGCAGGTCTTGTAGCAGGTGCGGCCTATAGCCTTGAAGGAGTGTATCGATTATTCCATCTGAAAGCTGAACCTCCATTGACTCGCTATACCTATTATCTCCTTCGATATAGCCAAACCCTCGATATTCAAAAGGCTCAAATCGAACTTGGCTACTATCCAAAAATGACCATTGAAGAAGGGATTGACAACTATGTCCAACATGATCAAGCGCATTGATTATTTTCCAGCAGGCTATTGTAGCAGTCATTCTGGTCTCTTATTCAAAGGGATTCCGAATGAAAAAATGCAATTTCCGGCAGGTGTCTTTTTGATTCATCATCGTGAAAAAGGCTATATTTTGTACGATACCGGCTATCACTACGAGATTAAGAAAAAAGCTCGGTATTTCTGGTACCGTCTAGCCACCCCAATGCAGATGAAAAAAGAAGACCAGATCGATTATTTATTGCAAGAGCGGGGGATTGATCCAGCAGAAATTACTTATGTGATTCTTTCTCATTTGCACCCTGATCATCTCGGTGGAGCATCCCTTTTTCCAAATGCTCATTTCTTTGTCAGTCAGGAAGTCTATGAGGTGTACCAAAAACCAAAATTTAAAGATCTAATTTTTAAAGAGTTTTTGCCAGCTGATTTCAAAGATCGGGTGACTTGTCTCAAAGCAGATCAAAGGCATCCTGCTTTCCCCTATCGCCCGACTGCGGATCTTTTTTTGGGGATGGGAGCATTCTTGTTTCGTCCATCGATGGGCATGCGAGAGGGCAAGGCTGTCTTTATCTGGATGAGCTCAAAGCTCTTTATTGGAGCAGATCTTTCTTGGGGAGTAGACCTCTTGCCTTTACACACGGGCAAAATGCGACTCATTCCTTCCTTGGTTCAGGATGATAAGAAGGCTTATTTAAAAGGAGCTGATTTGCTGGAAACACTCTTGCAAGATGGCATTCAAGTTGTGGTCAGCCACGACCCGCAAGATCGGATTGAAAGGATTTTAAATGAAAAAAACAGTCTTTCTGAAAACCTTTATTGAAACCAGATGGTGCCACCGATTCCGTTCAAAAGAGGCCTTGAAGCGATACCAAGATAAGCAATTGGCACGCTACCATGCTTTTATCACTTCTCAATCTCCCTATTTTCAAACCCATTCTCCCGAATCCTTTGGGACCATGGATAAAACCTTCATGATGACACATTTCAATGAACTCAATACCCTAGGAGTGGATCGAGATCAGGCTTTAGAAATGGCGATTCGCGGAGAACAGACGCGAGATTTTACCGAGATGAATGGAGAAGTAGCAGTAGGCTTGTCTTCTGGGACTTCCGGCCACCGAGGAGTTTTTGTCACCACAGAAAAAGAAAGAAGTATGTGGGCTGCAGCAATCTTAGCCAAGATGTTGCCAAAAGGAAACCTGGTTGGTCATCGCATTGCCTTTTTCTTACGAGCGGATAATGAACTCTATCAAACCATTAATTCAGGCCTTATCCGCTTGGAATATTTTGATATTTTCAAGGATAGCAAGGAACATTTAGATCGTCTCAAAGACTATCAACCAACCATTGTGGTCGCACCAGCTTCAACCTTGATTGAGTTAGCCAACTATGTCAGCAATCAGCAACTTGCGATCCAACCTGTCAAGGTTGTTTCTGTCGCAGAGATTCTAGAAGATCGAGATGCTCAGACCATCGCCAAAGCCTTTCAACTAGACAAGGTTGATCAGGTCTACCAAGCGACAGAGGGATTTTTAGCTTGTACCTGTTCAGAAGGCAATCTACATCTCAACGAAGATATTTTGTATGTCGAAAAAGAGTATCTAGATGATAGCCGCTTTTATCCGATTATTACGGATTTCAAACGAACCAGTCAACCCATCTATCGCTACCGACTCAATGATATTTTGGTGGAAGAAAAGTCCCCTTGCCCTTGTGGTTCCGTCTTTACTCGAATCGCAAAGATCGAAGGACGATCAGATGATATCTTCTATTTCAAAAAAGAAGATGGCAGTAGCCAGATGATCTATCCGGATTTTATTCGACGGTGCATTCTCTTTGTCGAAAATATTCAGGACTATCAAGTAACTCAGTTGGCAGATGGATCCATTACCATTGCCTTGAGTCACCGGACAGAGTCTATGGAGCAAGCGATCTTTTGCTCAATTTGAACTCTTAGCTCAGCAAAAACAATTCATTCTCCCAAGTATTCAATTTATCGATTACCAATGGGACCCAACACGTAAATTAAAACGTGTTCAACGACTTCAATAAAAGGAGAATCCTATGACTACTGTAAAAAGACATTTGCAAATTAAAGGCTATGGAACAGCGCTTCCAGCTCATACCGTAACTTTCAAAGACCAGACTCGTTACCGCGTGAAAGAAGGAGAAGAAACACAGATTGATCTTGCAGCACGTGCGATTGAAGCGGCTTTAAACCATGCGGGACTTGAGATGACAGACATCGACTGCCTGGTTTCGGCTAGTGCGGTTGGTGTTCAGCCCATTCCCTTGTACAGCTGCTCTGATCCATGAGCGCGTGGCCAAGGGACTGACGATTCCTGCTATGGATATCAATACCACTTGTACCAGTTTTGTATCAGCTTTGAGCACTGTTTCTTATCTGATTGAAGGTGGTGAATACCAACGGGTTCTGATTGTATCTAGTGAAGTAGGAAGCCTAGGGCTTAATCCCAAACAAAAAGAAAGCTTTGAACTGTTTAGCGATGGAGCTGCAGCCTTTATTTTTGAAGCAACAAAGGAAGATAAAGGAATCATTGCTAGTATGCAACGTACCTGGTCTGAGGGAGCCCATGATACCGAAATTCGTGGTGGTTTGACAGCTTATCATCCGAAATTGTACTCTGAAGCAACCAAGACTGATTTCATGTTTGATATGAAAGGGAAGAAAATTCTTTTGCTTTCTGCCCGTGTTATTCCAGAAATGTTCCAAGAATTCCAAGAGAAATCAGGCATTTCTAAAGATGCTGTAGACTATATTATTCCTCACCAAGCAAGTCGCGCCTTACCACTTGTCATGGACAAATTGGGCGTTGGCAAAGACAAGTACCTCAATATTGTCAGTGATTATGGAAATATGGTTTCGGTAGCCGTGCCTTTCGGCCTAGCCTATGCACTGGATCATGGCTATGTGAAGGAAGGAGATACCATCTTCTTGATGGGAACTGCAGCAGGGATGACGGTCAATATGTTGGCGCTGAAACTTTAATGATGAATCCTCTTATTTCAAGCTCAAAAAGCATCAAGTCCCGCTAGTCTTTAGCGGGCTTTTTTGATATAATGAAAGGTATGGAAATTGAGAAAACCAACCGAATGAATGCGCTCTTTGAGTTTTATGCAGCGCTCTTGACGGACAAGCAGATGAATTATATCGAGCTCTATTACGCAGATGACTACAGCTTGGCTGAGATTGCAGAAGAGTTTGGAGTGAGCCGTCAAGCGGTCTATGACAATATTAAACGTACAGAAAAGATTTTGGAAGATTACGAAATGAAACTCCATATGTATTCCGATTACATTGTACGCAGCCAGATTTTTGATCAGATTTTAGAACGCTATCCGGAAGATACTTTTCTACAAGAGCAGGTTGAAATTTTATCAAGCATTGACAATCGGGAGTGATTATGGGCAGTCTCGTCATTTATCAAGGAATACCTTGTAAACTATTAGTCGCAGAGGAAGTATTTCCTACTCGACTACAGATTATCTCGCCCAATGATATCTCCAAAGCTATGCAAATAGGTTTTAGCTGTTGGGGATATCCAAATGAAATCATGAAAGAAGTCACACCCGAAGAACTAGAATGTTTGCAACATTTCGGACGATTTCCACTGAATTGAAAAAATAGGAGAAAATAATGGCATTTGAAAGTTTAACCGAACGTTTACAAAACGTCTTTAAAAATCTTCGTAAGAAAGGGAAAATCTCTGAAGCGGATGTCCAAGAGGCAACCAAAGAGATTCGTCTAGCCCTCTTAGAGGCCGACGTTGCCCTCCCTGTTGTAAAAGACTTCATCAAACGGGTCCGCGAGCGGGCTGTAGGGTCATGAAGTCATCGAAACCTTGAACCCTGCCCAACAAATCGTGAAGATTGTCGATGAAGAATTGACAGCGATTTTGGGTTCAGAAACAGCAGAAATTATCAAATCTCCAAAGATTCCAACCATTATCATGATGGTCGGTCTTCAAGGGGCTGGTAAAACAACCTTTGCGGGTAAATTGGCCAACAAATTGGTCAAGGAAGAAAACGCACGTCCTTTGATGATTGCGGCCGATATCTATCGTCCAGCAGCTATTGACCAGTTGAAGACTCTTGGTCAGCAGATCAATGTCCCTGTCTTCTCACTTGGTACAGAAGTCCCTGCAGTGGAAATCGTTCGTCAAGGTTTGGAGCAGGCGAGAGCCAACCACAATGACTATGTCTTGATCGATACAGCCGGTCGTCTGCAAATCGATGAAAAACTCATGGGTGAATTGCGCGACGTCAAAGCCCTTGCTGAACCAAATGAAATCCTCTTGGTTGTCGATGCCATGATTGGTCAAGAGGCAGCCAATGTGGCGCGTGAGTTTAACGAACAACTCGAAGTAACTGGGGTCATCTTGACCAAGATCGATGGGGATACCCGTGGTGGTGCGGCCCTTTCTGTTCGTCAGATTACTGGGAAGCCAATCAAGTTCACTGGTACTGGTGAAAAAATCACTGATATCGAAACCTTCCACCCAGACCGTATGTCTGGTCGGATCCTCGGTATGGGGGATATGCTGACACTGATCGAGAAGGCTTCTCAAGAATACGATGAGAAACGCTCTCTTGAACTCGCTGAGAAGATGCGGGAAAACACCTTTGACTTCAACGATTTCATCGATCAGTTAGACCAAGTTCAAAACATGGGACCAATGGAAGACCTGCTTAAGATGCTTCCAGGTATGGCCAACAATCCAGCTATGAAGAACCTCAAGGTCGATGAACGAGAGATTGCTCGCAAACGTGCAATTGTATCATCCATGACCCCAGCTGAACGAGAAAATCCAGATTTGTTAAATCCAAGCCGTCGTCGTCGGATTGCTGCTGGTTCAGGAAATAGCTTTGTCGAAGTCAATAAATTCATCAAGGACTTTAACCAAGCCAAACAGATGATGCAAGGCGTCCTCTCTGGCGATATGAACAAGATGATGAAACAAATGGGGCTCAATCCAAATAACATGCCGAAGAATATGCCTGGTGGAATGCCTGATATGTCTGCCCTCGAAGGCATGATGGGACAAGGTGGCATGCCTGACTTGTCAGCTCTTGGTGGAGGCGCTGGAATGCCTGATATGAGCCAAATGTTTGGTGGTGGTCTCAAAGGAAAAGCCGGTGAATTTATGATGAAACGGGCGATGAACAAGATGGCCAAACAAATGCGCAAAAATAAGAAAAAACGGAAATAATCGTTTCTAATAAGGGCCTGGAACACACTGTTCTGGGTTCTTTTAGAAACTACTACTAGAGGAAAGATGTTAAAAAAACTATTTCAACAAGTCATTCGTTTCTTTACAAGATTGTTTTCTTCGCACAGCAAAGCCCTTTGAATTTCCTAAAGGGTCGAAGAAACCACCCGATCAGACCAATTATCTTTGTACCTGGGAGTTCAGCCAGTATCCAGCGATTCAACGGAACCATCCGCATGCTCCATCGCTTTTCTAGAAAAAAAGCAGAGTCTCTTAAAAATATAAAAGGTCAACAAAGATGATTCTATAGAGATGGAAGGAAGACTGAATACGAAAAGAGCCGAATCCGATGATTGTGATTGGCTTTGAGAACAATCGAGATGGCTACAGCAATATCAAGCAGCAAATCGAATCCCTTAAGATCGCTTTAACCTATCTTCTTGATCACTATCATTTTACAGAGTTTAAGGCAGTAGGGCACTCTAATGGTGGACTGGTTTTAGACTGGTTTACTGGAAAGTGGCTTTTTAGAGAAAAAGAAGGTAACCGTAAGCAAGTTGGTTATTATTGGTAGTCCTTACCAATTCAATCAAGAGATGTATGACGATTTTCAAACATGGAAGCATCGCTTAGGGAAAAGAAGTAGAGGTCCTTAATTTTGTCGGTAGCTTTGCTGGAAAATCAGATGGCATCGTTCCCCTCTCTAGTGCACAAGCAGCAAAATCTATTTTTGAGAAACAAGCCTATACAGAAGTGAATTTAAACGGTCGCAAGGCTCATCATTCAGCTTTACCCACTAATCCAGATCTAGTGAAACAATTAAGTCTATTTTTGAATCTATAAAGTAAATTACATAATTTTCGGTTATGTAATTTTTATTTGTCTCTTGCAATCCTTAAGTAAATATGGTACATTTTTGGTAGCGATTACATATACCTAAGGAGGATTTTATGAAAGATCCCAAATTACTAGAGACAATGAAAATATTACAAGGGACGGGATGACGTTCCTGAAGATTTTGATAGCTTTTGGAATCAAGCCCTAGCAAAGATGACTGAACTACCTGAATACAAGCTTGAAGAACGAGATTTCAGCATTCCAAATGTTGCTTGTTATGAATTAACCTTTAAAGGAACCAGGAATGGCCTGGTCTATTCAAGAATGATTCTTCCAAAAACGGATCATAAGGTTCCCGTTATTTTCCATTTTCATGGCTATATGGGCCGTTGTTGGGATTGGGTCTGACATGCTGGCTTATACAGTAGCTGGCTATGGTGTTGTGTCTATGGACGTAAGAGGGTCAGTCAGGCTTTTTCAACAGACGGAGATCGCTCACCACTTGGAAATACTGTAAAAGGACAGATTATCCGTGGAGCCGTGGAAGGTCCGGATGAGCTCTTTTATAAGGATGTCTACTTAGATCTTTACCAGTTAATTGAAATTGTAGCCAGCCTTCCTCAAGTAGACGACAGCAAACTTGCTAGCTATGGAGCCTCTCAAGGTGGTGCCCTAGCTCTGGTTGCTGCTGGATTGAATCCCTCGAATCCAACGAACGGTAGCCATTTATCCATTCTTATCGGATTTCAGACGTGTATTAGAGATTGGGAAACACCAGCGAGGCCTATGACGAGCTTTTCCGTTATTTCAAGTTCCATGATCCATTTCCATGAAACGGAAGATCGTTTGATGCAGACTTTGGCCTATATTGATGTGAAAAATTTTGCCCATCGCATCAAAGGACAAGTTCACATGATTACAGGACTAGATGATGATGTCTGTTATCCTGAGACACAGTTCGCCATTTATAATCGCTTAGAATGTCCAAAAGAGCATTTAATCATGCCAGAATATGCTCACGAAGCCATGAATGTTCAAGTCAATGATCGAGTCTATAATTGGCTCTGTGGTAGCAAGATTCCATTTCGATATGTAGAAAAATAAGTCACAGAAGAAAACAATCAGTAGATCCATGAGATTTGCTGATTTTATTGTGTTTAAAAGGAATCTAGTATAGAAAAACTAAAAGTTTATGTACAATTGACTAAACAAGACTTAAACCATTGTTACAACTGAATTAGAAGTATAAAGTACATTCTTTAAGGAGTGTACTTTTATTTTTTTGTTTTATACATTATTTTAGGGGTGAATAATGTATATTTTTAGGTAGTGAGTTATAGTGATTATGTAGTAGATTCAATTGTACATTTTAGTTGGTATGAAGTAGATGTGGTGAGATGGAATAATGTACATTTTAGTTCTATATTTATCTGATTAAATTATGTAAAAAGCCGTGTTATAATTTAGAAAAAGGAAAATTATACTTTTAGGAGGACACCATATGAGCAGTAGTGATAAATATACAGTAGAGTTAAAGCCTTCAGAATTAGATATTAAACGAGCTTACCTTGACTACCCTAAATTAAAAAATTTGCTAGAAAATTCTTTAGATGATGATGGTGGATTCTACATTCTGAATAACAATAAGATGTTTGATGATGATAAATGGCCTAGTATTTGTCAGCATAAAGTTATTTTGGACGAAAAACAAAATATTGAAATTAAAACAATAAAGGTATTGTTGTCTAAACGGTTTAATAATAACAAAGATAATTCTGAATCTTCCAAGACCCATAAGGAAAAAAAAGGGAAGTATTTAGACTGGAGCACTAAACCTGATAATGTCTATGGCAAAAAACAAATAGACATTGATTGTTCAGTGTATTCCAGTGAGGATATTTTTAATCGAGGACATTTAATAGCAGATTCAATTATTGATTATTGTGACGAATTTGATTACTATAAACGAGAAGACTTCGTTATGATCACTAATTGGTGTAATCGAGCTAATACTAATCACAAAACTAAAAAAGCTTGTGGTATGTTCTATTTTGAGAATGTTATACTTAATACATTACAAAAAGGAATTGATGTTGAATATAGAGTTACGCCTATCTTTAAAAAGAATTCAGAAGAAGGGGCGGAGCAAGAATTTGAATACCTTCCTAGAGGTGTTATTTTAGAAGCTAAAACGCCAAATAAAGAAGCGTTTGAAGTAGAAGATGATGATGTTATCATGAATGAATTTAATGTCTTTATCCCAAATGCTCAAAATGGTTTAGACATCAATTATAAAACAGGTTCAATAAAAGCCACTTCATCTTTAACTGAAGCAAATGCAAGCCATGCCGACCCCATTAAAAAATTACCTAAACATATTATAAAGGACGCATTATCAACTATTGCAACATATCCTAAAGTAGAAGAACAAGCTAATCTATCAAGAATAGCAACTGCTACAAGCCTGTTGAAAAATAAAGAAATTGCACAACTTCCAAAGAAAATAGATAGTATGATAGAACAATCGGATTTGAAGAGGGTTTTAGAACAGAATAAGGAACTGTTCAAAAGTCTAAATAAAATGTCACAAATCTTAGGCCAAAGTATTGCCACAGATTACCTCGTAGAATTAAGAAGACAGCTTTCAAATTTATCTGAGGTAGTAAAAAATGCTCTTATTCCATACACGGAAGAAGAGAGAATGAGGATAATCGCTAAAGTAGAAAGTTTTGCTGATAAAGGCTGGGTTATCTTCTTCCAAGACAGAGCAGTTGTTAATCAGCTTTTGTTAGACGATACTGAAGACATTGAGGTAGAGTGGTTAGATAATCTTAAAGAGATTATTGCAGATACATCTAACGTAGAGTATTTGGCGAAATCACAGTGTTTTTCTTATCATCTAATCCAGTCAATGGCAATGAGTTATTCAGAACAAAACTACTACGCAGCCTACGCCCTTGCTTCATTAGCTATTGATGGTGTACTTAATAGATTAGCAGAGCCATTATCTAGTGATGCAGATAAAAGGACAGCAGTTGGACACAGGGCAATAAGAAAAATTGATGAGCAAATAAGTCCTGGAGAAAAAACAGTTTTTGACTACGGCCTTTTGCATTGGTGTTACAACTTTTTTGCAGATACCCAACGATTTACTATTAACTATCCAAATAGACACATGATTGGCCATGGACGTTGGGATGACGAGATTTCAGAAGAAGAGTTTTTAAAACTATTTAATGTGTTACTTTATCTTGAGGAGAGTTTTGATTGTTGGGCAGGAATTATTGATGAAAGATGAAAATTGCTAACTTTTGGCTGAAAAGCTGACCTCACTCAAGTAATAGCAGAAGAAGTGGCGGTTCAATTGTACATTTTTTGAAGCTTATTTAAGTTCCTATTGAACGGAAGATATAGATTTTTATTTTGTTGATGGTATAATGAATAATAGATAGAACAATAATTCTAAATGTAAAATTCCTAATTTTATAATTGAATTTATATGAAGCTAAAGGATTGTTGTAAAAAAATACTATGTATAGACTTTTTAAATGATAGGAGCTACTATGGCTGATAAATTTATGCAGTTTTTTTAATGATAATATGGTTTTTGCCATAGTAAACAATTTATAATAGAAGGTACGGAAGATATGATACAAGAATATCATAACTATTGGTTTCATATAAAAAGGCTCAATTATTGGAGAACTTATTGGACTAATTGTCTGCTTAATTGTTGGCTTAGTTGTATCACTATTATAAAGACAATTTACACTTATTCAACCATTAGTTGATATAAAAAACATCCCACTCAACCAATGGTATGTGTACTTTTTTTAATAATAATAATTTACACTTAAATTGAAGGAGGTAAAAGTTATGGATCAGATTAAAATTGGAAAATTTATAGCTGAAAGTAGGAAAAAGAATAATTTGACTCAAATGCAACTTGCAGAAAAGTTAAATATTACAGATAGGGCTATATCTAAATGGGAAAATGGAAAAGCAATGCCTGATTCATCAATTATGCTAGATTTATGTAATGAACTTAAAAATAAGTGTAAATGAATTATTAAGTGGGGAGATGATTGATATGAATAATTATAATGAGATAGCAGAAAAAAATTTGTTAGAAATGGCAAAAAAAGGAAGAAATGCAAAAATAAAAAAACTAATGATGTATGAAAATGTTATTGGTTTTGGCTCAACAATATCTTTTTTTAACACTAATTTTTTTGTTACATCATTTTTTTAATAGAGAATAATATAGCAAGAATATTGTTGTTTATATTAGCATTCGTTCTTTTTAATAATAGGTGTTTCATTTGCATTAAAAAAATGGAAACAGAAACAGGTTATTATGAATGTCAAAAATGCCATAATAAATATGTGCCAAAAATACAGTAAAGTATATTTTTGCAATGCACTTTGGAACTACAAGATATATGAAATGTCCAAAATGTAATGAGAAAAAGTTGGCAAAAGAAAAAGTTTTAAGTAAATAAAAAAATTACAAGTTATAGAGATAATTATAAGAGCCCATCGGCTCTTATTTTTTTGCCTTAAATCCTGTTCACTCACAAACTTTTTCTTATTGAAACTATTAAAGCTTGTTCACTATTCGAAGAGAAGTTTCTCAGTGTTGTCCTTACTGTAACAACGATAAGCCTCTGAAGGGGTATAATACATTTTATTATTTGTACCCTGAACTAGCAAAATTGTGGGCACCAAATAATAAAGTCTCTATAGATAGTTTTGTTCCATTATTAACTGAAAAAAGGTTTTATTTATGGCGCTGTAAAGAATGTAACTTCGAATTTCATCAGCGCTTCAGCATTATACTAAATAAGTATTTAAGTTCCGAGACAAAAGATCTTAAAGAAATGTGTCCATTTTGTGCAGAATTAAAAGAAAGACAAGATAATATCTCTTTTGAAGATTTAATGAATGAGTGGGACTACCTTAATAATCTTATTCTAGGAGATCCAGAAAGAATCACAAATAGTTCGAAATTAAGATTTTGGTGGATTTGTAAGAACAATCCAGAGCATCGTTATAGAATGGCTATCGTAGATAAGATTGCAAATATAAAACGATCTATCGAGCCATGCATGTTTTGTAAAGGGCGTAGACGAAAAAGAGAACATTTTGTCCCTTATAGGAAAATTTAAAAACAGGTTCAAATTTGAACTTGTTTTTTATCATAGATTTTTTTATAAAGTACATTATTTTTAAAAGATTGTATTTTTTTAGTTTTCAAGTAGATAATGTACAGAATTTAAGTATGCGAAAGATTTAGTTTTCGCGGGAATAAAAGTACATTTTTTTAAAAACTATAAGTTTATGTACAATTGACTTAACATGAGCTAAAACAATTGATACAACTGAATTAGAAGCATAAAGTACATTCTTTAAGGAGTGTACTTTATTTTTTTGTTTTGTACATTATTCTGGATTGGTATTTTTGTATGTTTTATAGTACATAATATCCTCTAATCTGAGAAATTAATCTGTACATTATTTTCAATGATAATCAATGTATAATAAAAAAATTTAAAGTTCAAATTCTGAAACTACTTTCACATATAAATAATTGAATATAAATTGCTGTAGACCCTATAATAAAGATAGGGATAATAAGAATTCTTCCTAGAAAGGAGTATACTGTATCCTAAGGGTCATTATTATTAATAAATCATGAAAAAAAGTAATTATTTTTTTATCTTGTTAATCCTCTTAATCCTCTTATTAATCTTTTTCTATTCTTGCAATTTATATATACAAAAATGTTCTAAAAAAATAAATAAAGAGATATTTTTTTGACACATGTAATATAATCAAATTGTTGAATAAATAGCTCAAGGATACACTAAATCCTTAGAAGACAACAGTCCTCTAGGGATTTTTTTACGTCGGTTTTTGATTAAAGTGTATTTTGGAGCTGAAAAATGGTTTATCCTTTTTGGATTATGGATAATTGAAAAAAATTTTTAGTTTTCACTTAAATAAAGTACATAATTAAGGATAATTAACTCTAAAAAAATTTTTTTGGTTACTGTTTTTGCTCAAAAAAATTTTTTTTGTTAATTCAATAAAACTAAAAGTTTATGTACAATTGACTTAACTAGAGCTAAACCATTGATACAACTGAATTAGAAGCATAAAGTACATTCTTTAAAAAAGTGTACTTTATTTTTTTATTTTGTACATTATTCTGGAGTGGTATTTTGTATGTTTTCTAGTTCATAACATCATCTGATTTAAGGGATTATTTTGTACATTTTTTTACTCTAATAAGTGCAGAAGAAGTGGTGGTTCAATTGTACATTTTTTTAAAAACTTATTTATGTTCCTACTTAACACAAGATATAGATTTTTTTATTTTGTTGATGGTATAATTAATGATAGATGATGCGCTATTTCTAAACGTAAAAATACAAGATTTTCTAATTTATTTTCTTTTTAGACTAGAAGATTATTGCAATAAATACTATGTATAAACTATTAAAAAAAGGTAGGAGCTATAATGGCCGATAAATTTGGACAGTTTTTTTAAAAGATACACTAAAAAGAAATTCTCGTAGAACATGTAAAAAGAATTAAAAAAATCAATCTGAAATTGATAAATTTTATGAAAAAAATATGAAAAAGGCTGATTTTTTTCAGGATTATATCTAGAAATGATTAATGACACTTCAAATCAAATGGTAAGAGATGCTAAGATGATAATGCATGAGAATACGTTACTGTTTAGAGGAGAGGAAACAGAAATAATTGCAAGAATAGAGCAAAAGTGGTCTAATGCGTTTGCTACATCTGAGACCATGTATATGATGGTTCTTGAATCTGTAAAAGATTATTCTGATTATGTAAATAAAATTGATAACAAGGAGAGAGAAAAATCTATTCATAAATACACAGCCTTAAAATACATACACGGAAGAGGTCTACAACAATTTTTTTAGAGATAATCACTTTAATGAAAAATGGATTTGCTGATGGTGCGTATTCTAGATGGCGTTCACTTTACGAATTAAATATTATTGCGTCGTTTATTTCAGAATATGGAGAGGAAGTTGCTGAAGCTTATATTTCATCACATAATACAGAAGATCGTTATGAATGGGCAAGAGCTTGTGGTGAATTTAGTCCTAAAAAGAGATATATAAGTTTTGACGATATCAGAAAAAAATCCAATTTCCCATCAGAATTATGGCAACAACCATATCGAATCTCTAATGAAGTCACACATGCATCATCACAAGGCACATTTAATCGATTAGGTCTAATGGACGGGGAAGAGAAAATAAGTGTAGGGCATACTGATTATGGACTAACAATACCTGGTGAACACTCTGCTATAACAATAGCGCAACTTACGGGGTTGCTTTTGATGGTATATCCATCTGGTGATTCTATAATAGCTGCAAAAATGCTAAATAAGTGGATTGATGTGGTAAGAGAGCAATATTTTAAAACACATGACTATATTTTTCCTGATGAACCCAAATTATGGAATAATGAAAAAAATTTTAAGTCTAAGATAGATATTTGATAGAATAAAAAAAGTACAAAAAAATTAAAAATTATTTTTTTATTAAAGACTCAGCAAAACACAATATATTGTTTTTATTTGTATACATAAAGTTTTCATTGAAAAATTACTACATGTTAAAAACTAAAAAAATTTTTGTACTTTTCCCGAGACAGTGGATAAACCCTTGATACAACTGAGTTTAAGGAGTAATGTAGACTATTTGAAAAATGTACTTTATTTTATTATGTAAAATTGAAAAAGCTAGAATAACGTTCATCGTGGTATCTATATTGTAGTCCATTAGGAGATTTTTTAATGTATATTTTAGAAGAAAGTTTGGTGAAGTTGATGAAGAGCAAAAGTACATTTTTAGGTATAGAAAAACAGACACCGAAGTAAGATGTCTGTTCTCCAATCTATTTTAGATTATTGTTCTTAAAAATACATACTAATTCTTGAAGAATAATCCTTTGTAAGTCTTAGTTTTACTGGGGGTTCGTGGTATAATAGAATTATTACTACAAAAATTAGGAGTTATTAAGATGCTCAACTTATATTGTGATGAGTCTTGTCATTTGGAAAATGATGGTGAGAGTGTAATGTTAATAGGAGGGATTTCTTGTCCAGACTATGTAAGGAATATTGTCTATAAGGAGATAAAAGAAATAAAAAGAAAACACGGTATTTCTTCACGTTCTGAAATAAAGTGGAGGAAAGTTTCAAATTCTAAAATTACCTTTTATGAAGATCTTGTAAATTATTTTTTTGATAATGAGCATCTTAATTTTAGAGTAGTTATAATAGACAAAAATAAATTAAACCATAAGAAATATAATCAAACCCACGATGATTTTTTTACTATAAGCAGTACTTTTATTTAGTAAGAAAATTTCTCTTTGAGGATGATGTTAACGTTTTTTTATAGATATAAAAGACACAAATAGTATTTTTAAAAGTTAACAAGTTAAAGAATATTCTTGAAAACTGGAAGCAGTCACCCAAACATATCAAAAAAATATTCAACAAATTCGCTCTCATGAAAAACTCAATAATGCAATTAGCTGACCTATTGATAGGGGCAGTAGCTTATAAAAATAGGAGCTTTGAAAGTAGTTTAGCTAGAATCAGGCTAAGTAATTTAATCTCTAATAGAGCTAAGCATGAGTTAACAACGAATACAAAGTATAACGCAATAAAATTCAATATTTTTTTAAAAATGGAGTTAAGTGATGAGCAGTAACGTAACAGATTTTTTTGTCCTATCCTTCCTCCGAAGATAACACTTGATCAATTTAATGGTGACTATGCTCTTTATGATGATTTTTTTATATGAGAATGTATTTTTTTAGAGCAATTGTTCAACTTCAAGATAACTTTTAGAGGGAAATTTGTCGAGTTAAAGTCGTATCCGTATTTTTGAAGGTAAAGAAGATAGTTATTTTCATCTTACCTGTAAAAAAATTTTTGATATAGATTCAGAAGAACGAGAACCTGATTTAAGAAGGAGCGAAAGATTATGTTGGTTAAGACCTGCAATAGAAACGGATCATAACAAGATTTGCAAAACAAGATTGTTTCTTAATATATGAACGACCGTATAAAAAAATCTAATAGAATATTTTTATTAGATCCAGTAGATCGCTATTTTTATTGTACTTGAAGAAAGACCTAGTTACTATTTATTGATAACAGCATTTTTACATACACTATGATAATGTACTTCGAAAAGAAACTGAAAAGAATACGATAAATATAAAAACTAACTGAGAAAAATAGAAAACGTCCCTATGATTAGGGACGTAATCGCAATCTCCTTCAACAACTTGGTCGATGAGTTAACTATATTATACCAAAACTATAAAAATATTGCAAGTATTTAATTAACAGACAGCAATAATTTCAGAGATATTCTCCCAAATGTCCAAATGGATATCTCTATTCCCGCATGAAATTTATTTACAAAGAGTACATTATGGACTTACAAGAACTTTACGACAACCTATCAACTGAGTTAAACACTCTTGGTATTCGGTTAGATAAAAATATTTACCAAGGAATGCAAAAAGAATCGCTAAAAGGATTTCTTAGTGACTTTGAGAAGCCGGTGTATTAGGCACACCTTTGAAGTCAACTCAAGGATGTAGAATCTTTGGATAGCTATCAGAGATTGTTAGATGGGACTGATGACCGCCAATCTGATTATGTTAAGCAATCCATTCAGCGCTTTTACACGGAGTTTGTTGAATCAATCAGGGATGAATTATATTAAAGAACACTGATGACAAAAAGTCTGGCAAATTCCTTGTCAGACTTTAACTATATGATTTTAGTAAAGTATATTCTCACTAAAATTCAGGTTTAATAAATTTCCAGTTTTCACTTTGATAGGGTAGACTTTAGGATATTTTTGTTCCAAAAAAAAACTAAAAGTTTATGTACAATTGATTTAACTAGAGCTAAACCATTGATAAAACTGAATTAGAAGAATAAAGTGCACTCATTAAGTAGTGTACTTTATTTTTGTTTTGTACATTTTTTGTTGATGGCTTAATCAATACTACATCTCTATCAGGCAATTCAGACTCCATTTAGTCCTCTAAAACCCATGTTGAGTGTGTATCTTTGCTGGTAAAAGCTTAGAAACCTTGTAGCGAAGTAATAATGAAAAGCCTTTATTATAAAGGTTTTTCATATTCCAATAAAGAACTTGACATTATTAGTTACTTCCACTACAATAGAATTACATACCATTGGTATGATAGAAAGGGACTGGAATGGCAAGAAATAGAAACTCACATGAAACTAGACAAAAAATACTAGAGGTCTCTAAAAAAATTTATTTTTTTAGAAAAAAAGGATTTGATAATACGTCAATACAAGATATCATAGATGGGTTAGGTGGATTAACAAAAGGTGTTATCTATCATCATTTTGAGTCTAAATACGATATACTGCAAACAATCATTAGCGAAAATAATCAAGAAATTTTAAATTATAATTGGAGAGGAAATACTGGGTTAGAAAAAGATACAAAAATTCTTTGATGGACTCTTTCTCTAATTTTGAACACCAAAGGCTCGTTTACTCTGCCTCAATCATGCTTAGAAGTCCACGTTTGTTAGGAGAGCAGTATCTAGGTCTATTTTTCTGATTTTTTTACCCGAAATTAGAGAAAAAAAGTTTACGAAGGAGTTGAAGATGGGTCTATTAAAACAGAATATCCAGAAGAGCTAGCAGATTTAATTGTTTTAACTCTAAATATTTGGATTGGTTTTCAAATTTCCGTTTTTTCATTAGTAGAATTAAAGCGCAAAATGAATTTCATTAAACTTACTTTTGAAGGTCTAGGGGTACAGTTAATTTCTGATGAAATGATGGAGGTGATTTTCAACTTATTTGATCACTTAAAAAAATAGTAAATAAGTAGTCGCATGACATTCTTGTTAATACTAATTTCTATTTATGTATTATCAATTGAATAAACTATATTACATAATTTATAATTTAAAAAAATAACACACTTAAAGTGTGTTATTAAAAAATCCACTATACATACCGTAGGTATGTTTGTTTTTTTCAGTATATACATACCGATAGTATGTATAGTGTCATTGTCTGAAAAAAATAAGCTAATTTTTTTAAATATTTGTCGAGATTAGTCTGAATAGTTTATTCTTTATTTACGCTTTGGAGGAAAGAATCTATGTTATCGTTTATTAAAAATTGAATTAAATAAAATTTTCTAAATCTAAATTATTTTTTTAGCTTGGTTGTGTACTATATTTTATAGTGTTAGGTATTACAGCAATCATTATTATGGGATTTAGGTACTGACAATAAACTAGGAGAATTCACTGGTCAGGATTCTAATGTTATTAGAGTTACTGGTAAATGGGAAGGCTGGGCAATTGTAGCTTCATTGTTTTCATCTTTATTTACAAAAGCAAAGCATTTTTTTGATTTTCGAATCTTATTTATTATCTACGATTATCATTGATGAATTTAAACGAAGAACAATTTTTTTCAGTTGTTTTTCTTACCCTATTTCTAAAAATAAAGTTACTATGGGGAAAAAAATTCTTTTAGTCATCCTAATATCATTTATTGCCCATTTTTTTCTGCACATTTAGTTATTCAAATATTCATTAGATTCATGGCTGTTGTAACTGAATCTAGTTGTATCCCTGTAGCTAATCAATTAATTAACTTAGCTGGAATTACGTTTGGAACAGTACTAATAGGGTTATTACCATTTTGTTTTAGGTATGATTAAGCATTCAACAGCTATAACAATGCTTACAGGACTTGGTTTAGCAAAGCATTACTTTCGAATGCCAGTCCAGGAAGTTTATCTAATAATATTGCTGATAACCTATTCTTTTTTTGATATTTGCAAGTTTCATAAGTTTAATGATCACTTCTTTTTCAATCTTTAGTATTTCAAGACAAGATATTAGTATCAAGTAGCATAGCTGAATTTAATTGAAGGAATGTGATAATTCCTTGATGATTTCTATAAAAAAAGAGGCTGTATAAGTTGGTATTTATGCTCCAGGAGAAAAAAATTCTTTCATTTAAAGCTGGATATAGAAAGAGAGATAGAAATGAGAAATATTGTTGAAATAAAAAGAAGTTTTTTTAAAAACAATTGATAAAGAAGAAATTTTAAGTGGTATCAACCTTCAAATTGCTGAAGGAGAAATCTATGGTTTTTTTAGGACCGAACGGTGCTGGAAAAAAACAACGTTAATGAAATGTATGTTAACCTTTATCAACAATTACATCAGGTAGTATTGAAATTTTTTTGGGAAAAAAATCTACAAGAACACAGAGAAGAAATCCTAAGTCAGATTGGAAGTATTATTGAATCACCAATTTTTTTATGATAATTGCACTGCAAAAGAAATTTTTGGAAATTCACGCTCAATATATGGGGAAAAAAATATTATTGAATCAGATATAAAAAAAGCCTTAAGAATGGTCGGCTTAAAAAAATACGACTAAAAAAAGTAAAAAGATTTTTTTCGTTAGGAATGAGGCAAAGGCTTGGTTTAGCTCGTGCCTTTCTAACAAAAACCTAAATTGTTAATTTTAGATGAGCCAATCAATGGTTTAGATCCAATAGGGATTCAAGAAATTCGAAATCTTTTGTTGTCGCTTTCTAAGGAGCATGGAATTACTATTCTAATATCGAGTCATATATTATCGGAAATTTCACAGATAGCAGATAAAATTGGCTTTATCAAAAAAATGGAGAAATTGTAGAACAGGTTTCTATGAAAGAGATTAGAGAGAGAATATTGACTTAGAAGAATATTTTATGTCACATTTTCTAAAATGAAATTAAGAATTATGAGGTAGATTAAGGATGAAACAATTGATAAAGAACCATCAGAAGGCTTTTTTTATGCTTTCATGATATTTAATATACTGGTCCCTTTAACTAATATTGCTTTTTGCTTATTCTATTAAAGGTATTATTGATAGTGGCATGTCCCAAAAATAAAGAAGCCTTAACTCAAGCGGTACTAGTAGGAGCTACTGTTATTTTCATCTATGCAAAGACTCAACTTTATATCTCTTCGATTGAGAAATAAACTTGTTAGGCAAATCATGTCAAGATACAAAAAAACAAGGTGTTCCAATCTATTTTAGATAGGGATTATAGAGACTTTTCTAAAGAAAAAAATCAGGGAAATTTATTTCCGTATTAACCGAAAAATATGAAGAAAAATTGAGCAAGATTATCTATACCAGTATTTTAATATTTCAAAAAAACCTTTCCTTAATGATTTTTTTCACTTCTAACTATGTTTATAGGTAATTGGTTTTTTTGACCTTATTAGTTATCATTGCTAGCATCATTCCGATGATGATTTCAGGATTTATTGGACAAAAAAATCAGCCTCTTTACAAAAATAGAGCTATGGTTGCCGATCAGAAGTATTTAGCTAAGGTTAAAGATATTTTAGCAGGATTTCTTGTTATTAAAAAGTTTTAATGTGAAAGATGCTATCTGTGAGGATTATAGTCATGAAAGTGAAAAAAATTTGATGAAATAAATTTTATAAAAGGGAAATTTGACGTTTTAGCTAATGTTATTTCACAGCTTTCAGGGATGATTGTTTTTTTGGTAGCCTTTGGTGGAGGGATGTATCTCGTATTTAATAGCTCTACCACAATTGGGAGTGTAACAGCTATTGTTCAACTGGTCAATTTTTGTAGTAATGCCACTGAATGAAGTTGGAATGGGAATAAGTAAATTTCGTGAAGGTCAGGCAACACTAGATGCATTTGAGGTAAAAAGATGTAACTGAGCTTCAGACTGGTGAAACAAAAAGAATATTTCGATGATGTTATTTCTTTTTTTCAAATATAGACTTTTTCTTACCCTAATACTAAAGAAAAAAATTTTTTTAACCATTTATCTTTGAAGATTCAAAAAGGAGAAAAAAATTGCAATTGTTGGAATGTCAGGGAGTGGGAAATCAACTTTGCTCAATCTATTACTGCGTTTTTTTACGATGTAACAAGTGGGCACATCTCCATTGATAATATAGATTTGCAAGCTATTTCAGCAGAGAGCCTTTATAACTTAATGACAATTGTTCAACAAGACGTTTATATCTTTGATGATACTTTAAGAGCAAATATTACTCTTAATCAATCCTTCACTGATGAGGAAATAAAGCAAGCTGTACAGCAGTCGGGTTTAGAAAGTTATGTTTTAGAAAATGAATCTGGTCTACAAACTTTATGTGGAGAGAATGGCTCAAATCTATCTGGCGGACAAAAAAACAAAGAGTTAGTATTGCGCGTGCCTTGATTCGAAAAACACCAATCTTATTATTGGATGAGGCTACTTCATCTTTGGATAATCAAGTAACTACTGAAATTGAAAGTTCAATCTTGGATATTCAAAATTTGACTGCACTTGTAGTAACCCACAAGTTGAATGAGAACATTTTGAAAAAATACGATAGAATTCTCTTTATGAAAGATGGCGTTATTGTTGAAGATGGTTCTTTCAGTGATTTGATGGATAGGAGAGGTGAGTTTTATAAGTTGTTTGAGTTGAGTGTGTAATTCTCTTTCATTTTATAGTATAATTTTATAAAACACTCTATCCTTTTCGTTCTATAATATATAAGCTTGCTAGCACCACATGTTGAGGCGGTAAGTTTGCTAGTCAAGGAGTAAAACGACGAAGATTAGCATTTACTTCCGCCCATGCGATAGCTGTCCGTGATTGACAAGTGCTAGCACGCAGACAGAACGGAGATAGCGAACCGCTGAGTGTGTCGCTCTGCTCGTAAAAGCTTAGAAACCTTTGAACGAAAGGGATAATGAAAGCCTTGATTGCAAGGCTTTTTGCTTTATGGTGGGTAAGTATCAGAGTGAGAAAATTTTTGGAATGAGTAGAAGTGATAGCTAGAAATTATCAGTTTCTATTTCCATTTACCCTGTGGGTACGTGTTTGTTTCCATTGACAAGGAGTTTGTGGGAATAGAAATGTACCCACCTTGTTTGAATCAAGTGAAGTGTAGTTGAAGGAAATCTGTTGAAAGCAATACTTCATTTTACCGAATAAGTAATAATTTAGGCAACTTCAAATCGATTAAAAAAAACTATTTTTAAAGGTTAAGAGTAGACAAAAAAATTGTCCACTCTTTTTTTGCAAACTCAATTTATCAATAAATGAAATGAGGGAATGTAAAATGAAATATTTTGAGGTTGAGTTAGAAAAATCCTGATGAATTTTTTTAAAACTACAAACAGAAGATTTTTGTGAAAGCTAATCGCTTGCTACTAAGGAAGATAATCCAGAGCGTTACAGTCTATGAAGAAAAACTTCGTCATATCCTTTAAATCTGGCATCGAATTGGAAGTATGAGTCTCATTCCATAACTTTTATATTGAACATATCATCTTGTTGTGTTATACTATAAATTGATATAAACAAAGATGTAGGAGGAACCGAAACTATGACAGCCTCAATGCGTTTAAGATAAGCTGGCAATAAAAAAAGCAGAATCTATACCCGATGATAGGCTTTTTTGTTGTGCTTATTTATACGATATTGAGCATTCATTAGTTACGGTGAGGATATTGGTTATTTAACTATACCTTTATTTAACTATGTCTTTAATATGAATGTTTCCAAATTGTATGTATGCAGACCAAAAAGCCACATTGTGGGGTTTGGCCTGCATTTTTATTGCCTAGAATGCTATTCAAAATAGAAATTCAAGCAAAAATAATATGCAGGAGATAATATAAATGGAAAAAAATACAACAATTGGAAACGAAAAATTTTTATGCAATATGGGCAGGGCAAGCAGTATCATTAATCACTAGTGCCATCCTGCAAATGGCGATTATTTTTTTACCTTACAGAAAAAAACAGGATCTGCGATGGTCTTGTCTATGGCTTCATTAGTAGGTTTTTTTACCCTATGCGATTTTTGGGACCTGCCATTGGTGTGCTAGTGGATCGTCATGATAGGAAGAAGATAATGATTGGTGCCGATTTAATTATCGCAGCAGACTGGTGCAGTGCTTGCTATTGTTGCATTCTGTATGGAGCTACCTGTCTGGATGATTATGATAGTATTGTTTATCCGTAGCATTGGAACAGCTTTTCATACCCCAGCACTCAATGCGGTTACACCACTTTTTAGTACCAGAAGAACAGCTAACGAAATGCGCAGGCTATAGTCAGTCTTTTGCAGTCTATAAGCTATATTGTTAGTCCGGCAGTTGCAGCACTCTTATACTCCGTTTGGGATTTAAATGCTATTATTGCCATCGACGTATTGGGTGCTGTGATTGCATCTATTACGGTAGCAATTGTACGTATACCTAAGCTGGGTAATCAAGTGCAAAGTTTAGAACCAAATTTCATAAGGGAGATGAAAAGAAGGAGTTGTGGTTCTGAGACAAAACAAAGGATTGTTTGCCTTATTACTCTTAGGAACACTATATACTTTTTGTTTATATGCCAATCAATGCACTATTTCCTTTAATAAGCATGGAACACTTTAATGGAACGCCTGTGCATATTTCTATTACGGAAATTTCCTTTGCATTTGGGATGCTAGCAGGAGGCTTATTATTAGGAAGATTAGGGGGCTTCGAAAAGCATGTATTACTAATAACAAGTTCATTTTTTATAATGGGGACCAGTTTAGCCGTTTCGGGAATACTTCCTCCAAATGGATTTGTAATATTCGTAGTTTGCTGTGCAATAATGGGGCTTTCGGTGCCATTTTATAGCGGTGTGCAAACAGCTCTTTTTCAGGAGAAAATTAAGCCTGAATATTTAGGACGTGTATTTTCTTTGATCGGAAGTATCATGTCACTTGCTATGCCAATTGGGTTAATTCTTTCTGGATTCTTTGCTGATAAAATCGGTGTAAATCATTGGTTTTTACTATCAGGTATTTTAATTATTGGCATTGCTATAGTTTGCCAAATGATAACTGAGGTTAGAAAATTAGATTTAAAATAAACAATATTGGAGGAATATTTATGTATCTTATTTTCATGTAACTCTTCCTGCTAAAATCGCAGGGTTTTCCCTGCATACAAGCAAATGAAAGCATGCGATTATAGACAGGAGGAAATGTTATGGAATTAATATTAAAAGCAAAAGACATTCGTGTGGAATTCAAAGGACGCGATGTTTTAGATATAAATGAATTAGAAGTATATGATTATGACCGTATTGGTTTAGTAGGAGCAAATGGTGCTGGAAAAAGCACTTTACTCAGGGTACTTTTAGGAGAATTAACTCCCCCAGGATGTAAAATGAATCGTCTGGGTGAACTTGCCTATATTCCCCAGTTGGACGAAGTAACTCTGCAGGAGGAAAAAGATTTTTGCACTTGTAGGCAAGCTAGGTGTTGAGCAATTAAATATACAGACTATGAGCGGTGGTGAAGAAACAAGGCTTAAAATAGCACAGGCCTTATCGGCACAGGTTCATGGTATTTTAGCGGATGAACCTACGAGCCATTTAGACCGTGAAGGAATTGATTTTCTAATAGGACAGCTAAAATATTTTACAGGTGCACTGTTAGTTATTAGCCATGACCGCTATTTTTCTTGATGAAATAGTAGATAAAAATATGGGAACTGAAAGATGGCAAAAATCACTGAGTATTGGGGAAACTATTCTGATTATCTTCGTCAGAAAGAGGAAGAACGTAAGAGCCAAGTCTGCAGAATACGAACAATTTATTGCGGAACGTGCCCGATTGGAAAAGGGGTGCAGGGAGGAAAAAGCGAAAACAGGCTCGTAAAAATAGAACAGAAGGCAAAAGGTTCTTCAAAGAAAAAAAGTACTGAAGACGGAGGGCGTTTAGCTCATCAAAAAAATCAATAGGAAGTAAGGAAAAAAAGATGTATAATCTGCTAAAACCCTAGAGCACAGGATTGCGGCCTTTAGGAAAAAGTAGAAGCTCCGGAAGGCATTCGCAGAATTCGTTTCAGGCAAAAGTAAAGCATTGGAGCTCCATAATCCATACCCTATAGTCGGTGCAGAAATTAATAAAGTATTTGGGGATAAGGCTCTGTTTGAAAATGCATCTTTTCAAATTCCGTTAGGAGCAAAAAGTGGCGTTAACTGGTGGTAATGGAATCGGAAAAAAACAACTTTAATCCAAATGATCTTAAACCATGAAGAAGGAATTTCTATTTCGCCTAAGGCAAAAAAATAGGTTACTTTGCACAGAATGGTTACAAGTACAACAGTAATCAGAATGTTATGGAGTTTATGCAGAAGGATTGTGACTACAATATATCAGAAATTCGTTCAGTGCTAGCATCTATGGGGTTCAAACAGAACGATATTGGAAAAAAAGTTTATCTGTTTTTAAGCGGTGGAGAAATTATAAAATTGTTGCTTGCTAAAATGCTCATGGGTAGATATAACATCCTAATAATGGATGAACCCAGTAACTTCCTTGACATACCAAGTTTAGAGGCTTTGGAAATACTAATGAAGGAGTACACTGAACTATCGTGTTTATCACCCACGATAAACGATTACTCGAAAAATGTAGCAGATGTAGTTTATGAAATTAGAGATAAGAAAAATAAATCTGAAACATTAAATTTAAGGTAGTCGCTGGTCAGTATAGTCTGTTCTGGTTGGCGACTCCATTGTTAAAAGAGTATAAAGACTTTAGATTTTATGAATATTAAAAATAGGAACAGTCAATTGAACTGCTCCTATTTTTCTGCTAAATATATTGTAGTTTTCTTATATGTATAATGATAGATTAGCGGATTCTCATCTACGGTACTTACTTCAAATATGAAGAAGTGATCGCGGTTATCTCTGGACTTTTCCTTATTGAGGACAAAGTAATTCTTACGTGAAGTCGCCATTGTTTTTTTAGGATATCATCAGTTAGGAAGGTCAATGGAATATTCATGTTAGAGTAGCGGTAGAAGTCACGTTCAAAATCTTGGTAGCTCTCGCTATAATAGTCCATTTGTAGGTGATTACGCTGAAACTCAAGCTGATTCATAGAGCACCTCCTCGACAAGTTCAATACTAATAATGTCTTTTAATTTCAAATTGATGTGACCTGTTGTAGTTTTTATCAAAATGAAATCTTTGGTCAGACTTGGTATTGTTCCAGTGTAGGAAACACGCTTGTTTTTTTCAATCACTTGAATGCGTGTGCGTAGCTGCCCGGCGTATACTTGACTGAGGAGTAATAATTTCTTCTCTAGTGATAAGTCAGACATGTACGTTACTTTGTTTGTATCATCAGAGAGTGCTGATGCATGTTCAGATAGGAAAAAGCCCATCCATTTTTGCATCTTTGTATCCTGGTACTCTCTTGCTGATTGAAATGGTAAATATGAACGGTCAATCATATCAAATCCTTTCTATGCAGAGGCAAGGGTATTTTTATCAAATTGAATCGTAAAACCTTGAATTCCCCCACCTGTGTAACATTCTTTAAAAGCGATTGATTACCTCAGTATAGATTATCACAGATGAGCTTGTTGGCTTAATGCTAAATGTAAATTCAATGGTAATCGGTTTTCAGATTTAGCATGTACTAGTCGTATCGATATTTCAGTTGTTTTGAGTTTTCTCTGACGAAGTTTTTGAAGTTGCTGTTTCAACGATTCCATGTAAAAAAATCTTTCAAGCATTTCAATATCATTACATCCTTTGCTACGGATTTCTGAAAAATTGTACTGTATTTTTTTTCTTGTTTCATTTTAATCCCTCCAATCCACCCGTGGAATGACCACCGATAAGTTTACTGCGTTCAATATTTCTGGAACCTTCAGTTAGGACGGTTCCTTTTTTTGTATAGCTAAAAAAACCAAACTGTTCTCTGACAACATCAATAGCTGTCTGAAGTCTATTATCTTTTTTTCAATTTGTTCTACATCATCAAAGAGTGATAGTAGAGTATAGCTTTCATCTACGAAGCCACTATAAGATACACCAATTTGTCTCACTGCACCAGAGGTGTATTTTTTTCGGAATAATACAAGTACATGACTCACCATTGTTTTGGGGAGATTTGCGGGTTCAATTTTTATTCTGAGCATTTATAGATTTTTTTTCATCTCAGTCCTAGAATAGCCAATATGAATAGAAACGACAGTAGTCAATACTAGGGCTACTGTTCCGTTCCACAGTATCATTTAAAAAAATCATTTTCACACCCTTTTCGTCTATTAGTATAGAAGAAAGCTCTCAGCACATGAGGAGAAATCATGAGGGATATTCTCAGTTGAATAAGTAAGAGTATAATCTACATCTCCAAAGTAGGAGTGGCCAGTTCCAGCAGAAAGACCTTCATAGGTTTTATAACTGAATAGATCGACTACTTTGTTGTCGAATTTTTTTCCTGTTCTTCAAGTAATCCTGAGGAATAGACGACAACTTTAAAAATCAAATAAGCTAAAAAAACGCTCTAAAATCATTAAATTGATATAAAAAAATGTTTTTTTATTGTCAAAATATACAATTAAAAAAATTTTCCAGTTTTTTTAAAAATCACTATCTCAGATGACAATTTAATCAAAAATATGATATAATACAGAAAAAAAGTAAAAAAATAACAAAAAGTAACTTACAAAAAGTAAAAAGAAAAAAAGTAAATAGATAGCCACGGCGGATATTCCTTTCATTGTTTAGAAGGAGTTGCTGTGGTTATCGTTGTTGCTGAGCTAATTAATTGCTCTTATTACTTAGATGAAGTTACTTTTGTTATTGAATTAATTCAAATAATAATAACGATCAATGAAAGTACTCATCGATATTCCCTTTATGCAGTTTAGAGCACAAAGGAAAATGGTACTGATTTGATCGTTTTTTTGTGTATTGACATCCTAAAACCCAGTCAGAACCTTCAGTCATATTAAACAAGGAGATAACATGAGATTTGTTGTATATAAACATTCACTAGTTTTAGGTGATAACAACATCGTGACAAAGCAATTTATCGTTCTGAAGCACGATGACGGCAACTTACAATTTACTGATTTTCATCGTTATGTTAAATCTACTTCAAGAATCAAGTCTATTTCAGATGATGGGAATAAACGCTTTTCTTACGTTGTTAAGTTTCTAAATTTTATATTTGGTACTTCTGGACTTAAAAGTATAGATCAACTTACACTTGAAATGGTTAGAGAATTTTTTACGCTTTATGGATTATCTCAGTTACCAGGAGATAGAGAAAAAAGAAAGAAAAGCACCGTTGAAAAATGCGTAAATGCAGTTCTTGACTTCTTAACTCTTTATTTAAGTGAGCGAGAGGGAAAGGCTAAGTTAAAAGCAGAAGAATTGTATTCTACGACAACTTTTACGAATAGTAGAGGACGGGTTATAAAGCGTAAAGAACCAAATTTTGAAATATACGTAAATGATAGCAACACTGAGAAAGCTATTTTTCGTGATATGCCAAATAGTGCTTTTGAGATGTTATTTTCTCACATAGCACACTATCATAAAGATCTACTCATGGTTGTGGCCTTGGGAGCCTTTGTTGGCTTAAGACCATCAGAAGCATGCAATGTAAGACGTGAAGATAGTCCTCTAGGGCCAGGTATTTTGTTTCACCAAAGTGATGGGCAAGTATTTAAGATTGAGATCGATCTACGAAAAGAAATACCTCTCCGAAGCGATTTAAAGCCAACTGGACGGATTAAAAAGGAAAGACTTCAAGCAGTACCTTATATCTTTCTGGAGGTCTTTTTAGACACTTATAATGACTATATGACTTATCTGGAAGGTAAGAAGTATGAGAAGGATTATGGACCTTTAAATCTTAACAGACGAGGAAAAGCATTATCATACGATGTATACTATCAACGATTTCGTAAGATTATTCGCGACGAAATGATCCCAATCTTCTTAAAATCTGATGATGCAGAGGTTGTCTTTTTTGGGCAGCTTTTGCAGGAGCATAATATTTCCCCACATATTTTCAGACACTGGTACACGACACAGTTAGTATTATCTGGGGTTTCTGAAATAAGTGAGCTTATGTCAGCAAGAGGTGATAAATCGCCTGAGAGTGCTTGGGTTTATCTACAAAAACAAAGGAGAAATCGCAAAAACAATATGGTCAAGTTAATAATGGTGTTTTTTTGACTATATGAATTGGCGAGCAAATGAACTTTTTGGTGATAAGTTAGAAAGGTAATGTATGACTTATTCAATTAAATCTTTGATCGAAAATCTGTTAAGTGAACTCGGAAAAAACGATATACAGTATAAAGGCAAAATTAGTAAGTTTTTAGTTGATAACAATTGGTTTAATATTGAGATTGATTTGGATAACTATTCTATCTCAGATAAAGATGCTCAATTATTAATAGAAAAAAATAACCAATTATCTTCTTGGACCAACTGGTTTAGCAGGAATTCAGCCTATATTTAAACAAAAAAATTCCCATTAACTTACAAATATTTTCAGCAATACTCAGAAGATAGCAACTTATCTAAGGAAAAACATGTTTTTATGTTCAAGATTTTCTTGCTTTTTTTATCTTAAAAAGAGATTTATTTCTCTGTAATGATAATGAGATTGAATTGTTGGTTGAAGAAGCAGTATATGCACTTGAAAAGCAAAAAAGGCGAAGTTTTTTTATTGATTTTTTTAAAGTGGTTAATGAATAAAAATGAGATGTAACTATCACAAAAAGATATGAATTTACACCTCGATACACATTAGAACAGGAGACTAACGCTTATGAGTTAGACGAATATTTAGAATTACTGTATTTTCTTTTTTTAATGACAATTACATTAGAAAAAGAAGATATGCTTTATAAAGCAGACAATCTCAAAAAGACTACGCAGATACCTGGCTATTTCTAGCACTTCATTTTTATATGTGCGCTACGTGGAACAGATTTAGAACAACTTGGACATCCACAACTTCCTAGAACACCGAAAGAAGTTCTAAAATCAGTTAGAAGTGGTAATTGGAGTAGCAGTGAGGCAAGAAGAACTCTTTTAAGTATTACAACTCGTTTAACTTATTTAAATATTACTCCAAACAAAAACAAAAGCGAACTAAAAAAATATTAGTCAGATTAAATTTCAGGTCCCTGAGAGTTGTCAGGTATTGATTGGAACGTTGTTGGCTATCTGTGAAGCTCATTATCAGTTGAATAAAGATAATAATGATGAACCTTTAATTCGACAAATAAAAGAATATAAACGAATTAATCGATATATGGGGAAAGAAATTGGAGACTTATTTCTTGAAAGGAATTTTAGTTCTAGATCTGCAAATAAATCCTATCTTCAAACTGTTGCCATGTTAGCAGATGATGTTTTTGCAAGAAAAAAATCTGAGTTAAATATTAAAGGCTATTTTTTAGCCGCATTAGCCCGTAGCCATAAAGGTTCATTCGATGAATTTGCACAAACTACAACAACGTACCTAAAAGATGCCCAACTAAGCCAGCTTAAACCAGAAATGGTTGCGAGAGAACTATTTGAACGAGGTGTTTTATCTATGATTCCATCAATGATCCTGACGATTGTAACTAGAGGAAAGTATAAAGAATTAAGTCCTAGTCAACAGACTCAGATGATTAAACAGTTAGATTTGACACCAAATGAGATTGAAAAAACATTGGCTTTAAGCATTCAGGCAGAAGTGAAATCGCAAAAGGCATTAAAGATTTTGGTAGAAGAAGAAGCAGAGCCTAATCAACTTCTTACTATTTGTCATCGTATAGGAAACGGTGAAGCCTTCTCAAAACAAGGTGAAAGCATGTGTCTTTTATCTGCGCTTGGAAAGATTTGTCCATATGACGATAGGCAACATTGCATCGGTTGTCATTATGAATTACAAACGAAATCTACTTTATTGTTATTAGTAGGAGAATTCAATCGTTTGAACAAACAATACTCTAGAGTTCGAACTGATTTAGAAAAAAAGGTAAAAATTCGGAGTATTTTAGAAGAACAAATAAAACCTTGTTTAACTGAAATGTTGCAAGCTTTATGCGAGCAATATGGAGATGACGTGTTACATGATTACGAAGAAATAATAAAGGAGTTAATAAATTGAACAATCAAGCTAAACTTTTTTTAAAAATTGAAAAATTATTTTGAAACTTTTGACCGTGATTGTGTTCTGCGAGCAAAAAGAAGTTTTCGATGACTATTTTGATAAAGGAATTATTCTAAGTTACGATTTTGATCATAAGAAATGGGAAACTACAAATGAATATGCCAATATTAGCCTGTTTTTTTAACATTTCTGAATTTTCAATATAGGAGATTTTATCAATCAATTTTTTTCAGTTGCCTTATAAGAAATTTATCGATTACTTAAAAAAAGTTTTATTGTTTTCTCAATGAAACAACATGTTTTAAAAAAACTTTACAGCTATTTCTAATGGATATTAAACAAATTATTAAAAAAATACAACCAAAGATACGTTTTTTTAGATTTAGAAAAATATTTCTGTAAAAATTTCCTGGTTTATGTATTGACTTTTTTTCTCAAATCTTCCCTGTTCAGATGATAGTCAACTAAATCAACTATTGGAGCAATTAGATAATAAATTAACTATCAACCTTCAAAAAAAGCAGAGGTCAAAACAGCAAAGACAATTAGCGCAATTTCAATCCTATTTTACTTTTAATGACATTTTAAATGATTATTGGTCTCAAACATTATCTAAGAAAGAACGTCTATTTTATTATCCATTGTATCTCTGGTGGCAGATTACAGCAATTTTACCTTTAAGGCCAAGAGAATTTCTTTTAATACAAAGAAACTGTTTAACCGAGAAAGATGGAAAATATTTTCTTACATTAAGGAGAAATATAATCAAAGGAAGGGATCGACTTGTTGCACATAAAATTTCTGAAGATTATACTTTGAATACTTATGAAATTACTAATTCATTAGCTTCTGAAATAAAGACTTACCTCAAACTTACGGAAAATGATAATTCTACTAAATTAGATACATTATTTGTGACTGATCCTCATTATAACCGTTGGGGTCGTCGAACAGGTGTTAATAACCGATTTTTAACTTACACTAATCTCAATACTATTTTGAGGTATTTTTTTAATGAGATTATTTCTCAAAAATACGGTTATCAAGTTAATTATTTTAGTTTTCCAGCTAGATTAGATGAAAACGAGATTAATTTGATTCATATTGGGGATACGAGACACATTGCAATGATCAATTTAATTGCAGAAGGGGCTAGTCCTGTTACAGCTATGCTTTTAGCTGGTCATGAAGATGTGACAACTTCATCTCACTATTTTTCAAATTTAAGCCAATTTATTGAATGTCGTAGTTATCAAATGTATCGTAAACTAACGAGTAAGAATACGAATTACACCATAAGTAAGAGACAGCCATTTTATACAGCACAAGGACAATACATCACTTTAGAAAATAAAGGACGGTGTTACTCACCCCGCTTTGCGAAAGGTGATTATTCAGATTGTCTGAAAGTTATTAGTGAGCATGCAGAACTAGGTGCTTGTACGAGCTGCCCTTTTTACCGTAAAGCAGGTAAAGATTATTTTTCAATGGATAAAACATTTAAAAAGTCAGTTGATGAAAAAGCTATGGTTGTAGATGAAGCGATTAGAAAGTTAGGCAAGGGAAAGGTCATATTGAAGATATTGGAGAAGCTTTGTTGAAATTAAAAACAGTTAGCAATACCTATCAAGATTACTTAAATGCTAAACAACTATCTTTAGAGGAGAATAAGTCTAATGGCTAGAAAGAAATCAATTTCTGATGATGAATTGATTCATTTGTTTGAACAGTATTTAATTTCCCAGTGTTCCTGTGATTTAAGCTTGGTAAAAATCCCTCGGTTTGGTGACTATGTTAGGAATAATGGCTATCAAAATGTTGCGGATACAACCATTAGACGTAATAAAAGATTCAGGGATTTTTTAAAAGAAAGTGAAATTAAATACCAAGATGAAAATTATGAAGCTGTAATTACTTATAAGACCATAGATCCTGACAATTTTATGGCAAAAAATCGTGCTCCAGGTGCTATGAAAAGAGCATTGGTGGAAATTAGCCAATACTACAAGAAAATAGCAAACATTGCGGCCAGCTATAAACAAGAAGCAGATAAGTTACGTAGTTTAAATTCTGAACTACAGTCAACTAATGAAGATTTAAAACAGAAGCTACAAAGAGAAAAATGAGTTAAGTGATGAGAATCAAAAAACTATTACAAATAATCAAAACAAGTGTCTATCCAGAAATTGCGAATGAGCTTTTAAAAAGCAGAAGGATTGTTAAAAATATTCTCAAAAGGTTATCAGTGAGGATTTCCTAGCAGACAATATCATCACCGCTGATTCAGAAATAGATTTTTCATTCTGGTGGTCTTATTGAACAAGAAAATCCTCAAAAAAATCAACTAAAGTGGTTTCTATTAAAAAAACTTACTAGACAGCAAAAACTAATTATAAATGAGGAAAGAAATGAACAAGAAAGTTAAAGATAATCCAGCTATTTACATGTACTGGGATCAAAAAAACGAAATGTTCTTGACCCCAAAAAATATCGTCAAATAGTTTAAAAATATGCCTATTGGTCTTGCCCTTATTGTCAACACCATTGGGAAGCGAAAAATCATTGATGTGCGACTTGACAGTTATGAATATCTTAGGTGTTGCCCCCATTGTGGATTAGGTGAACGTTCCATTGATGAAAAATGAGAGCGTCCTTCAGGTTTATCCCTGATTTCAGAAATTATATAAACTACAGCATTGAGCAAGATGAAGAATTAGATGAGAAACTTCTTACCTTGCCGTTCAATAGTAAAAAGAAAAATTCAATTTTAAATGTCCGACGTGTCAATTAAGTTGGAAAGATTCTGCGACAAATAAGAGGTTATTTCAACTAACAAGTGGGGATTTGTTTCATTTTGGTCGCAATGAAACTTCCTATCATTGCGATTACAAATCAATTTATCCAAATTTAGCTAAAATCTATAGCGAACATTTAAACAAATTTAAATTTAACGAACTGAAGCTGAGTTACAATATAACAGTACCTATCCATTGGGAATGTGATAAGTGTCATTGCAAATTTGAATTATCTATTGATAGATTATTGAACCGAATTAAAAGAAGTGGTCATTACTGTTTGGAGTGTCATTCTTCATTTGAAGAGTTATTGGATAAAGATTTTGATGTTTCTCCTCTATCTTTTTTAAATTCTTCCATGCTCAAGGAGTGGTCTAAAAGGAACAATATTACACCTAATCAAGTTGATGTATTATCTAATGTTCATGTGTTATGGGAATGTACGAATTGTCACGGAGAGTATTCATGCTCACTATTTGAAAAAACAGATAGGTCTTGTCCATTTTGTTCAAATAGAGAAAAACTTCAGGATTTTAATACACTAAATGAAACACATCCCTATTTGAGGGAATTTTGGGACCTCAGTAATGAAAGGGATTTTTCCGAATATTGGTTTAAGTCAAATAATGTAGTTAGTTGGGTTTGTCCTTGTTGTAAAATCAACTTTCAATGTAGCCCAGCCGAAATGATCAGTCGAACCGATTTAGAAAATCAAAACTTTCAAACATGTCCCAATCAATGTGACTGGAGGACTGAGGTATTTAAAAATAATATTTTCCTTAAAGAACCAAAACTCATCAAAGAATGGAGCGATAAAAACATAAAATTCCTATTCATTTATCTCAGACAACAATAGAAACGAAAAAATATTGGTGGGATTGTTCAAAGTGTCATGGGACATATTTATGTTCTATCCCAATTCGAAGAGAAGTTTCTCAGTGTTGTCCTTTCTGTAACAACGATAAGCCTCTGAATGGGTATAATACATTTGATTATTTGTACCCTGAACTAGCAAAATTGTGGGCACCAAATAATAAAGTCTCAATAGATAGTTTTGTTCCATTATTAACTGAAAAAAGGTTTTATTTATGGCGCTGCAAAGAATGTAACTTCGAATTTCATGAGCGCTTCAGCATTATACTAAATAAGTATTTAAGTTCCGAGACAAAAGATCTTAAAGAAATGTGTCCATTTTGTGCAGAATTAAAAGAAAGACAAGATAATATCTCTTTTGAAGATTTAATGAATGAGTGGGACTACCTTAATAATCTTATTCTAGGAGGTCCAGAAAGAATCACAAATAGTACGAAATTAAGATTTTGGTGGATTTGTAAGAACAATCCAGAGCATCGTTATAGAATGGCTATCGTAGATAAGATTGCAAATGTAAAACGATCTATCGAGCCATGCATATTTTGTAAAGGGCGTAGACGAAAAAGAGAACATTTTGTTCCTTATAGGAAAATTTAAAAAACAGGTTCAAATTTGAACTTGTTTTTTTATCATAGATTTTTATAAAGTACATTATTTTTAAAAAGATTGTATTTTTAGTTTTCAAGTAGATAGTGTACAGAATTTTAGTATGCGAAAGATTTAGTTTTCACGGGAATAAAGTACATTTTTTGCTCAAAAATTTTTTTCGGTTAATTCAATGATACCCTATGACATCTTTCCGAAAAACTATAATTTTCTTGAAAAATATATCTGGCTATGCTATACTACTAGTATAGAAAGATTTGGAGAAAAACATGAAACGCGAGATCTTATTAGAACGGATTGATAAACTCAAACAAGTCATGCCCTGGTATGTATTGGAATATTACCAATCGAAACTGGCCGTTCCATACAGTTTTACAACTTTGTACGAATACTTAAAGGAATACGATCGATTTTTCACCTGGGTTTTGGAATCTGGCATATCGGATGCTGACACCATGGCCGAGATCCCTTTAGACGTTCTGGAGCACATGACCAAGAAAGACATGGAATCCTTTATTCTTTACCTACGTGAACGTCCTCTGCTCAATGCCAATACAACGAAAAACGGGGTTTCCCAAACAACCATTAACCGTACCCTTTCTGCACTGTCTAGTCTTTATAAGTATTTGACTGAGGAAGTTGAAAACGAGCAAGGTGAACCTTATTTCTACCGCAACGTCATGAAGAAGGTTGCTACCAAGAAAAAGAAAGAAACCTTGGCTGCTCGAGCTGAGAATATCAAACAAAAGCTCTTTTTAGGGGATGAAACAGAAGGTTTTCTTAACTACATCGACCAGGAGTACCCGCAAACACTCTCAAATCGCGCCTTATCCTCCTTTAATAAGAATAAAGAGCGAGATTTAGCCATTATCGCACTCCTTCTCGCCTCTGGCGTCCGTCTCTCTGAAGCCGTTAACCTAGACCTTCGTGACCTCAATCTTAAGATGATGGTCATTGACGTCACTCGAAAAGGTGGAAAACGAGACTCAGTCAATGTTGCTGCCTTTGCTAAGCCTTATCTGGAGCAATATCTTGCTATCCGAGACAAACGTTACAAGACAGAAAAGACTGATACAGCTCTATTCTTAACCTTGTATCGAGGTGTTCCAAACCGGATCGATGCTTCTAGCGTGGAAAAGATGGTCGCCAAGTATTCAGAAGAATTCAAAGTCCGCGTGACACCCCACAAGCTTCGTCATACATTAGCAACGCGTCTCTATGATGCAACCAAATCACAGGTTTTGGTTAGCCATCAGCTGGGGCATGCTAGCACCCAAGTTACAGACTTGTATACGCATATTGTTAATGATGAACAGAAAAATGCCTTGGATAGTTTATAAGATTACATAACGGAAATTATGTAAAAGGTATTCTATTAGAAAAAGAGCGTAAGATTTTTTTATGGAATCTTACGCTCTTTTATACTTTCTATAAAAATTCGATCCAATAATTACGGTGTGGCTCAATAATAACTGGCTTTCCCCAAAATGATTTTAGATAGGCCAGGTTTGCTGGGGTGACTGGTCTTTTTTCACCATTGAACTTCTCTGCACTCTCTTCCGTTAGAAAGCATTTAACTGCTTCATATGGTGTACCATCGCTCGCTATTCGATCAATTCCTAAATAAGCAATTTCATCACTGGCTTTTGGAAAATCTGTAAATAGTTTACCAATAAAATAAACTGTCTTATCTTTCATCAATTCATAAGCCTTACTATTTTCTAGTCTGTTATTCGCTGCAGCGTACATAATACAAAAACTATCCACGATATCTTTCAAAGGCATTAATTCTTCTTTACTGACTATAATTTCGTCGGGAGCAAGTCCACCAATGATTAAGTTTTTATAATGAGGTTGCTGGATGACGTTATCTAAAGCCATTCCTAATGGTAGTTGGACAGCTTGATAGCCTAATGGTTCTAGCACTTGCTTTTTCTGGTCAAGGTGTCCTTGTGTAATACTGATATTCAAATCATATGGACTTGAAGGTTGTTGCTTGCTAAAAAAAGCCACTACTATACGATCTAACTGTTCAAATAGACCAAGATTTTCCACTGGAATTTTCATCATCGAATATAATCCCCTTTTGTGTTCAGATTTCTTCTATATTGTACACTCATGGTATTTAAATATCAAGTTTAAGATAAAAGATATCCATGTTAAATGGATATCCTTTACTTTATTCCACCACTGCTTCAGCAATTTCTTCTGCAGTGATTCCTGCGAAGTAACGACCTAGGTTAATGGTTTGTAGGGCTTTAAGAACGTCTTCGCGTTCGTATTTGACACCACGAAGGACATCTTCTACTGCTGCAACATCTTCGATACCGAAAAAGTCACCGTAAATCTTGATATCTTGAATTTTTGACTCAATAACATTCGCAAAGATTTCAACCTTACCACTTGGGAATTTAGTTCCACGACGGACGTTATACTCTGGTGATTTACCATAGTTCCAGTCCCAAGTTCCAAACTTAGTTTCTTTGATGCGATTGATTTCAGCTAATTCTTCATCTGAGAATACATACTCAGTCATCTCAGGGTATTCTTTTTTCATGTATTCCAAGAGTAAATCACGGAATTCTTCAACAGTGATCTTTCTGGCAACTCATCGATGATATTGGTCACACGAGCACGAACGGATTTAACCCCTTTAGACTCAAATTTGTCCTTAGATACCTTAAGCGCATTAGCAAGGACAGACAAATCCACGTCAAAGAGAAGACAACCATGATGCATAATACGGCCATTGATATAGGCTTGGGCATTGCCACAGAATTTCTTACCGTCGATTTCTAAGTCGTTACGGCCTGTAAATTCAGCTTTAACACCAAGTTCAGCCAAAGTATTGATCACTGGAGTAGAGAAGCTCTTGAAGTCAAAGGCCTTGTTTTCATCTTCTTTTGAAATGATGGTATAGTTAAGGTTGTTCAAATCATGGTAAACAGCTCCACCACCACTGATTCGACGGACTACTTCAATTCCATTTTCACGAACATAGTCACGGTTAATTTCCTCGATGGTATTTTGGTGACGGCCCACAATGATCGATGGTTTGTTAATCCAAAGAAGGAAGATTTGATCCTCGTCCAAAAGGTGTTTAAAAGCATATTCCTCTAAAGCAATATTAAAAGCAGTGTCGTTTGAATGATTGATAATGTATTTCATAGTAATTCCAAAAAATTCGTTTTATAAATCCTACTCATAGCAGGATGAGCATTAGACAGAAATAGTTGAATTTCACTTAATTTTCTGAAGTAGTAAAAAGAAATGTAACGAGTTATCGTTACATTTCTCGGAAAAATTGAGACAAGTGGCTCAATTTTTAGGCATGGAACTCTAATAGAGGTCGCTGCCGTCCGTACTACTTTAAGAAAATCTAATTGAAAGAATGATATTATTTCTTCTTAGGTGAATGGATGGCCATTCCAAGTACATCCGCAAAAGCTTCGTACATCACTTCTGAGAAGGTTGGGTGCCCATGGATGGTCTTGAGCATTTCTTCTACAGTGATTTCCATCTCAATGATAGTAGAAGCTTCGTTGATCAATTCAGCTGCTGCTGGACCAATAATGTGAACCCCAAGAACTTCACCATATTTCTTGTCTGCAATTACTTTTACAAATCCTTGAGCCGCATCTGATGCAATGGCACGTCCGTTAGCCGCAAAGTTGAATTTACCGATTTGGACATCATATTTCTCACGAGCTTGTTCTTCTGTCAAACCAACAGCTGCAACTTCTGGAAGGGTGTAGATCGCTGCAGGAGTCAAGTTCAATTTTGCAACAGCATGATTTCCCTTAAGAGCATTTTCAGCCGCTACTTCACCCATACGGAAGGCAGCGTGAGCCAACATCTTGGTACCGTTGATATCGCCTGGCGCATAGATGCCTGGAACAGATGTTTCCATGTATTCATTGACCTTGATCCGTCCACGATCCAATTCAAACTCGACTTCACCGATACCTTCAAGGTCTGGAACACGTCCGATTGATAGAAGAGCTTTGTTAGCAATGATATCATCTTTGCCTTCAACCTTGATACGGAGTTTTCCGTCTTCTTCAATGATTTCTTGCAGTTTTGTATCGGTCAAGATGGTCATCCCCTTGCGTTCAAGAATCAAACGAAGGTTCTTAGATACTTCCGCATCCATAGCTGGAACGATGCGGTCCATCATTTCGATGACTGTTACTTTTGAACCAAAGGTCATGAAGGCTTGACCAAGTTCGATCCCGACAACACCACCACCGATGATGACAAGGCTTTCTGGAACTTCATTCATTTCAAGAATATCGTCACTGGTCATGACAAGAGATGATTCCATACCAGGAACGTTGATTTTACTTACTTTTGAACCACCAGCAAGGATGATCTTCTTCGTTTCAAGCAATTCAGAACCATTTACCAAGACATTCTTATCTTTCGTAATGGTACCGATACCCTTGTGAACATCCACTCCGTAGCTGCGAAGAAGCCCTGCAACACCACCAACCAAGGTATTTACGACCTTGTTCTTGGTTTCAAGTACCTTATCCATATCTACTGAGAAACTTGGATTTTCAATGATAATACCACGGTTTGCCGCATGCCCAATATTTTCAATAATTTCAGCGTTGTGGAGGTAAGTCTTAGTTGGGATACATCCGCGGTTCAAGCACGTTCCACCAAGTTCAGATTTCTCAACGAGAGCGACCTTACCACCTAATTGAGCTGCCTTAATGGCAGATACATAACCAGCAGGGCCCCCACCGATCACTACGATATCATAGGCATCATCACTCTTATTGTCATCGTTTGAAGCACTTGCTGCAGCTGGTGCTGGACTCGCTTCTGGTGCTGCTCCTCCAGCTGTTGGGATGTTTTCCCCTTCTTCACCAAGATAACCGATTACTTCTGTTACAGGAACAGTTTCTCCATCCCCTTTCAGGATAGCGATCAAGTACCCATCTTCTTCCGCTTCCAACTCCATGCTGACTTTGTCTGTCATGATTTCAAGGAGAACTTCTCCTTCTTTTACAAATTCGCCGACTTTTTTATTCCACTGAACGATTTGTCCTTCGGTCATATCTACGCCGGCTTTTGGCATAATTACTTCTAAGGCCATTTTATTTCCCTCTTTTTCTTGCTTCTATTCTCTCTCGTTGATTAGACCAACATTGAAATCGGGTCTTCAATCAAGGCTTTCAAGTCTTTCATGAATTTGGCACCAGCCATTCCATCGACAACGCGGTGGTCAATGGTCAAGCCCAAGCTCATGATTGGACGAATGACAATTTCACCATTCACAACAACTGGTTTTTCAACCGTTGCACTAACTCCAAGGATGGCAGAGTTTGGTTGGTTGATAATCGGTCCAAATGATTGAACACCAAACATCCCTAAGTTACTGATGGTAAAGGTTGAGTTTTGCAATTCACTTGGAGCAAGCTTACCATCCAAGGTACGTCCGATAACGTCCTTGAAGGCTACCACCAACTCTGACAAGGTCATCTTTTCAGCATTGTAGACAACTGGAGTCATCAAGCCATTGTCCATCCCAACCGCCATCGCTAAGTTGACATAGTTATGAGTGATGATGGTTTGCCATCTTCTGTCAATGACGCATTGATGTATGGGTGCTTCATCAAGGTCTTAACAACTGCTAGAGAAAGCAAATCTGTTACAGTGACTTTCTTGCCAGTTGCTTCCATGATTGGATCCAAAACCTTCTTACGAAGGGCCAACATTTGAGACATATCAATGTCATAGTTCAAAGTAAAGGTTGGTGCTGTTAAGTAAGATTCCACCATCCGTTGAGCGATCACCTTCCGCATTGGTGTCATCGGAATCCGCTCGATCTCACCATAAGGTGTCATATTATCTGGAGCTTCCTCCACCTTCTCGATTTCAGCAGGTGACTTAATGGTCTCATTCTCAATATTTTCAGGAAGGAAAGCAAGGACGTCCTTCTTCATGATCTTACCACGATGACCAGTTCCTTGAATCTCTTGCCAAGCAATATTGTGTTCTAAAGCAATTCGTTTTGCAAGTGGTGAAATGCGAACCACATTTGTGTCTTTATAGGTTTCCACGTCTTCTTTGTGGACACGACCGTTTGCGCCTGAACCAGAAACATCATAGAGGTTGATCCCAAGATCATCCGCTAATTTTCTAGCCGCAGGAGTCGCTCTTAGCTTATCATCAGCCATGACCTCTCCTATTCTATACTAAGATATCAAGGACGTAGTGGACAAAGAAAAAATAGGAGATTGACGCTGTGTTCCATGAACACAAGGAAATCTATCTTTTTTTTACAGTCCTCCGTCCGGATTCAGTTATAAGATACTAAGGGCGTCAAAAGTCAAAGTGAAAATAGGAAACTTGACGAAGAAACTTTAGTTTCTAGGAAAGTTTCTCTTTTTCACCCAGACTTTAGCCCGTGCTCTAATTTAAATGACATTACATAATTTATGTTATGTATTATTCTTTGTTATATGTTTTACGAATAGCATCTTTGATGCTTTCAACTGTTGGAATCATTGCATTTTCAAGGTTTGTGCGTAAGGCATTGGCACATCTTCCCCCGCACAACGGCGGATTGGTGCATCCAAGTAATCAAATGCTTCTGATTCAGAAATAATAGCTGAAATTTCACCAATATAGCCACTTGTTTTGTGGGCATCATTGACAAGGACTACTTTTCCTGTTTTCTTGACAGAATTAATGATGATCTCTTTATCGAGTGGGACCAAGGTCCGTGGGTCTACTACTTCTACTGAGATGCCTTCTTCTGCCAATTCTTCAGCAGCTTGCATCACGCGACGAAGCATTTTCCCGTAGGTTACAACAGTGACATCTGTACCTTCGCGTTTGATTTCTCCGACACCAAGCGGAATCGTGTAGTCCGGATCAACATGCACTTCCCCTTTTTGGTTGAATTCTGATTTGTATTCCAGAATGATAACGGGGTTGTTATCACGGATAGATGACTTGAGCAGTCCCTTCATATCCGCTGGCGTACCAGGAGCAACAACTTTCAAACCAGGAATATGAGTAAACCATGATTCCAAAGATTGGGAGTGTTGAGCTGCAGATCCAACTCCATTCCCAGCAGCACAGCGAATGGTCATCGGTACTTGACCTTTCCCGCCAAACATGTAGCGAGTCTTAGCAGCTTGGTTGACAATAGCATCCATGGCAATTACTGAGAAATCCATGAAGGTCATATCAACGATTGGGCGAAGTCCAGTCATGGCTGCACCAGCTGCTGCACCTGAAATTGCAGCCTCAGAAATCGGACAGTCACGGACACGTTCTGGACCAAACTCTTCCAGCATCCCTACAGAAGTCCCGAAGTCTCCACCGAACACTCCGACATCTTCTCCCATCAACAATACATTTTCGTCGCGACGCATTTCCTCAGACATAGCAAGGATAATGGTATCGCGGAAAGACATTAATTTAGTTTCCATAATTCTCTACTCCCCCTTAGTCTGCGTAAATATCTTCGAAAGCTGATTCGAGTGGAGGGAATGGGCTTTCTTCCGCAAATTTCACTGAAGCTTCAACTGCTTCTTTTACTTCTTCTTGGATCTGATCCAATTCTTCTGCGCTCGCAATCTCATTTTCAAGGAGATACTTGCGAAGGTTTTCGATTGGATCTTTCTTCTTCCACTCTTCGACTTCTTCACGGGTCCGGTATTTACCAGGTCTGAAGATGAGTGACCAAGCCAACGATAGGTGACACTCTCGATCAAGACAGGGCCTTTACCAGAGCGGACGTGATCGACTGCCTTCTTAAATCCTTCATAGACATCAATAACGTTGTTCCCATCAGGAATAAACATTCCAGGAATGCCGTAAGCAGCACTACGCTCGTGGATATGCTGGATATTGGTCATTTTCTTGATATCAGCAGAGATTCCGTAACCGTTATTGATACAGTAGAAAATAACTGGCAGATTCCAGATAGAAGCCATATTGACCGCTTCGTGGAAGACACCTTCGTTGGTTGCGCCGTCCCCAAAGAAGCAGACGACAATCTTACCAGTCTTTTTCATTTGTTGAGTAAGGGCAGCACCTACTGCAATTCCCATACCACCACCAACGATCCCGTTAGCACCAAGGTTACCAGCATCGAGGTCAGCGATATGCATGGAGCCACCCTTCCCTTTACAAGTACCCGTATATTTCCCCAGGATTTCAGCCATCATGCCATTCAAATCGATTCCTTTAGCAATGGCTTGTCCGTGTCCACGGTGGTTAGATGTCAGCAAATCATCGTCGTTTAAAGCCAACATAGCTCCAACGTTAGCCGCTTCTTCCCCAACAGAAAAGTGCGTCATACCAGGCACTTTCCCTTTTTTTACTAACTGTGCAATTTTTAAGTCCATGCGACGGATTTCTTCCATTTTACGGAACATTTCCAATAAGAGACTTTTATCTAATGTTGCCATCATTTCGCCTTTCTTAGCATTTATTCATTCATTTTTATTCTAGCCAAATATGAAAGCACTGTCAAAAATAATGCTCAAATGATTTCACAAACTATATACCTTGGAGGGAGGTTTTATAAGCATTTTCAACTTCAAATAAACCATTTCACAAACTTTTCTTTCATAAGATTACATTAAAATATAAAAAAACCGATAGGATCCTATCCTACCGGTCGTTATCTTATGATTGGCGTTGGCCAAAGTCATGAATCATTTGTTCCAATTCTTCACGACTAGGTGTAGTAAGCATATAGAGGTAATCTCCCTGAAGTTCCGCAAGGCCGCTGGCATGTCTTTCTTGACACGGAATTGATCATGGTATTTAGCCAAAACTTCTTCCTCTGACAGAGCATAAGCTGCATTGGCACGACGAGAGGTTGCCAAGCAATAAAGAGGCTCAAACTCAGAAGCTGGGAAAGGTTCTCCTGCTACAATGGCGGCATAGCCACGGTACAAATCAATCGAGTGAGCGTAGTTGTAGACATCGATGGTAAAGCCACCTGCAGGGCGATTATTGTACTCTATCGCAATATAGTCATCCCCATCGCGGAAGAACTCAATGTGGAAGAAACGTTCCTTCATGCCAAAAGCTTTGACAATGGCTTCCCCGTATTGACGCAATATTGGATCCATCTCTTTGAGGACATAATAAGAATTGTCCATCTTGTAGAGCATCAAATCGAGTGGCGTATAGGCATAGTCAAAAGTAGTCGAGAAGACAATATTGCCGTCACGATCCACTAGACCATCAAAGGTACAAATCTCACTAGAAGTGACAAATTTCTCAAAGAAGTACTCTGTATGGCCATCCCACTCAGCCTTGAAATGGTCCACATCTTCTGGCGTTTCGATCTTGAAGGTCGCTGCTGCTCCTACCCCATTGTCAGGCTTAGCAATCAATGGCAACCCAATCTTCTTCACAGCCTTATCAATGTCTTTTTCTTTTTTAATAACAGCGCCTGGAACGACAGGAACACCTGCTTTCTTGAAGAGTTTCTTCATTTCGGATTTGAACTTGGTTTTCTTCAAATCTTTTGGTTTGGCACCAAAGACATTGAATTGCTCACGAAGCGCCGCATCCAATTCCAACCAGTACTCATTGTGGGATTCGATACGATCGATTGGGCCATGTTTGTAAAAGAGAAAGGCTACTGCACGTTTCACTTCGTCCAGATTTTCCAAATTTTCAACACGGAAATATTCTGTTAAGCTGTTGCGCAAAGGCTCATCTAACTGTTCATATGGCTCTTGACCAATTCCCAAGACAGTGATCCCTTTATTAGCCAACTCGATTGTAAATTGTTGGAAGTTTTGTGGGTAATATGGTGAAATAACGATATAATTCATTGAGGTCTCCTCCCTTTTTACTTATAGATGCATTTGACCTAGGAAATATGGCATTTGTTTGCGCCACCATTCCCAATCGTGGGCGACATCATGTCCCCATTCAGCGAACCATGCAGGAATATTTTTGTGATCAAAGGCTTCTTTCAGTTTGTAGAAAGATGGAAGTCCATCTTGTTCCCAAGCTCCTAAACCAGTACAAACAACGATTTCCGCCTGACGATAACGATCGATAAACCAGCCATCATTTTGGTTCCAAATATAATCAGATGGAGAGTTTTGGTAAATGGCTTCATCGCCTCCAAAGTCACCAACAAAGAAACGAGCGTCATAGACACCACTCAAAGCAATCACTTTGTTAAAGACATCTGGATGTTGCAAGAAGAAATTGAGCGCGTGGTAGGCCCCCATAGAGCAACCAGTTGTCATCATCGGATCAAACCAGCCTGTTTTGTGTTTGATAAAAGGAATGGCTTCTTCAATCACATAGCGCTCGTATGCACGGTGCATCTCAGCTCGATCATGAGGATTCTTCCAATCACAAAGCCAGCTATCACTATCCACACTAGAAAGGGTGAAAAATTGAACTCGTCCCTCTTCGATAAACTGGGCACAAGCATCAATCATACCAAAGTCATAGTACTCGTTATGGCTTCCACCTGATGAAGCAAAGACCACAACAGGAATTCCTGCGTGTCCATAGCGATTAACATACATTTCACGGTTAAGTTGGCCACTCCAGTGGCTTAAATGTTCAATATTCATAAGTTTCCTCTTTCTCTCTATTGATTTGTTTTGAGTCCATTAATCCCAATTCTCAGCCAAAAAGCGAAGGCATTCTGGTAGGTGCTCTGCCCACGCTTCTTCGTGGTGAATAGCACCAGATTGAATCCGAATGGCAATATGATTGAGTTCCACCCCTTGCTGGATGACGTCGTGATAATAACGAAGGGATGAATCGATATAGGCTTGCTTGATGTTTCCTGCCATTAAAGTTTTATCTGTATCATCCGCCTCTTCAGTCCCCACATAGATGTAGATCCGTTGGTCTGCATATAATTTTTTACGTTCGATATAATGATTGAAGGCATCTTGGTGTAGCCAGTTGGCGGATGAAAAGACCCCTAAACAACCGATTTGATCTTGGTACTCTAATCCCAAGAATTGGGTAATATTTCCCCCCCAAGGAAGATCCAATCATGGCCGTATGTTCTCGATCAGCAAGAGTCCGGTATTCTTGGTCGATAAAAGATTTCACCACCTCCATGACAAATTCGCCGTACTCAACCCCTTTGCCACCAAATTGCATGCCAGGAATATTAGATTCCTTGTACTTCCAGGCAGAGTATTCATTCATGCGTTGGAAACCATCATTATCGATCGCAACGACAATCATGCGACTAATATCGGGATTCCGCTTAATGGCTGGAATCACCTTCCAGGAATGACCCGCATAAGCTTCCTTGCTGTACAAAACGTTTTGCCCATCGTGGAAATAAACCACAGGGTAACGTCTATCTGTATCCGTTTCATAATTCTTAGGTAATAAGACTCGCACACGACGGAGTTTTCCGGTATAAGGCACTTTCAACTCGTGTGTCTTCATATCTAAATAAAAATAGGATTTGTTCATTGTCAGAAAAACTCTCTATATTCTAAATTTTTATTCATTATACCATTTTTAGAAGAAAAAGTCTGGATTTTCTCCAAACTTTTTCCTTTCTTGGGTTATTTTTCCATAAACTGAGCCAAATCTTGTAAAGAACGTTCGGCAATTTTCTCATAACGTTCCTTTTTATCCCGAATGCGTGGTCCTTCTAGCTCTTTGATAATCCCGAAGTTGACATTCATGGGTTGGAAATGCTTGCTGTCAGCATGGGTGATATAGTGAGCCAGGCTTCCGATAGCTGTCGTTTCAGGGAAAATCGCTGCTTCTTCTCCTTTGAAAAGGCGAGCTGCATTGATTCCAGCTACCAAACCTGAGGCCGCTGACTCAACATAGCCTTCTACACCTGTCATTTGGCCTGCAAAGAAGAGGTTCGGTTGTTTCTTAGAACGGTAGGTTTGTTCTAGTAAATTTGGAGAGTCCATGTAAGAATTGCGGTGCATGACTCCGTATCTCACAAACTCCGCATTTTCCAAACCTGGAATCATTTGGAAGACCCGTTTTTGTTCGCCCCATTTAAGGTGAGTTTGGAAACCAACGATATTGTAGAGGCTGGCAGCCGCATTGTCTTGGCGCAACTGAACAACTGCATAGGGTGTCTTAAACTCCCCATCACGTGGACCTTTGTAATCATCTGGATACTCGAGTCCAACTGGTTTCATAGGGCCATAGAGCATGGTTTTGATGCCTCGTTTGGCCATGACTTCAATGGGCATACAACCTTCGAAATACTTTTCTTTTTCAAAAGAGTTGAGTGGGGCTTCTTCTGCATTAACCAAGGCCTCGTGGAAGTCCATAAATTCTTGTTTGGTCATGGGGCAGTTGAGATAAGCTGCTTCTCCCTTGTCATAACGTGACTTGAGATAGACCTTGTCCATTTCGACAGTATTGACATCGATGATTGGAGCTGCTGCATCATAGAAATAGAAACCGTCGCCACCATTGAGGGCATGGATCTTTTCTGCCAAGGCATCGCTAGTTAGAGGCCCCGTTGCGACCACTGTAATGGCATCTGTCGGCAATTCCGTAATTTCATCACGAATGACTTCGATGAGCGGGTGTTGGGATACCTTCTCCGTCACTCGACTAGCAAAACCTTCTCGGTCCACAGCCAGTGCTCCACCGGCCGGTACCCGGGTCGCTTCCGCTGCTTCAAGGATGACAGAACCCAGACGGCGCATTTCTTCTTTGAGGAGCCCGACAGCATTGGTGAGAGAATCCCCGCGAAGAGAGTTGGAACACACTAACTCAGCAAAGTTGTCTGTTTTGTGTTGCGGAGTAGATTTAACGCCACGCATTTCATAAAGCTTGACCGGAATCCCCTGTTGGGCAATCTGGTAAGCTGCTTCCGAGCCTGCAAGGCCCGCACCAATAACATTGATATAAGATTGAGACATGACACTAATACCTCTTTGGGTATCAAAACACCCAACTGGACTGTTAGACACCCACAAATCTTTCTAATTTTCTACTTGGTCCATTATACCAAAAAGCCAAGTAAAAAGACAGGGAGGCTTTTCCTTCCTGTCTATACTTTAACTAATTATTTTCTTATGAACATAGCCAGGCTGCTAGGAGAGCAGATAGGATACTAAATAAAGAGCCGATCAAGTAATACTCTGCAAAGGCTGGATTCTCGGAAATTTTATTGTAGCGGGCGATGGACTTGGCTGTAAATACTAGGCCGATAGAAGCAAATTGCCCATAGACGAGACAGGCACCGATCACCAAACGCTCTAAAAAGCCAATCATGGAACCAGCCCCAGTGATCGTATCCATTTTCTTCTTGCTGGTGGGTTGATACTTGGCAAACAGAATTTTAAAGGCAATATTGCTTGGCTTCCCAACTAGGAGGACATAAAAGATCAGATTTAAACTGTCCAAAGGCAGATAGGTCGTGCCATTCTTCGCTCCTAAAAGGACTAGACAGCTAATGATGCCGATATGCAAGACTTGATCCAAGGCAAAGGTCCATGAGATTGGTAATTTCAGTTGCTTCTGCACGATCGGTTTTAAGAAATCTATTCCAGCATGAGTCAGTAAAATGACCAAGCAAATCCACCACAAGTTCAGATGATAGATAGAAACCACGATCAGAGGCAGAGCTACATATAGAATGTGAAGCCCGAGAACCTTCTTATCCTGATACTTACGATCCGCCATCTTCTGACTTTGAAAATAATAATCCGATAATAAATGACAAATCAACAAGAGGATCAAGCATGGATTCGTTACGATACTAGACAATCCGCTCATGGGCCTCTCCTTTCTCTAAGCTTTGAATGCTAGCTAGTGCTGCTGCTCGTCCCCGTAAATAAACGCGAATACTGCTACTCTTTAAGCGCTTGGACAGGGCACTTGGGTTAAGCCCTAGCGATTGGGCCAATTCCTGTTGGCTAAAGGTTTCACTATAGACAGATCTCTTTAGCAGATTGAGTAGGATCTCTTCCTGACTCTCTCTCCAGCCCGAACGTATGGCTTCTCCGGAAGCGATGAGCGCATTCACCAATGAGTCCTGGCTGTCATTACCGCTCAAAAAATAGATCTGGGTGTTGCCATAATCATTTTTCTGATGAACCAGATTAATAGCTGCACGAGCATTCCAATAGGCTGGCCCATCTGCACCGATACTTTGCAGGGGATCGATATCCGTTACAATTTCTCCAAGCCCGATACCAAATCGAAGTTGAGTCGGCTTTAGTTCTGAACGCAGGGTATCAATGATTTGAAAAATCGGAGCATCCACTTTTAAAAGCGCCTGAAACTCATCGCCCAAAGTTAGGGTAAAAGCCGATGCTAGGCAGCCTTTAAAAAGCTCATTGATCTTTTGAAGCGTTTTTTCTAACTGTTTTTGCAGGTCAAAACGTTCTTGTACGATTTTGGAATCAATCACATCTGCAATCAAAGCAAGATACATAAGCCCACCTCCTTATGTCTATTATAACGAAAATACCAAAAAATGTCTATTATAACAGACATTTATAAAAATTGCCGTTATAATAGACATTGAAGCGTTTAAAAACTTATTTCACTTTTTCTTCTTCGTAGTCGCCATTGCTACATACGACTTGTTTGCCGCCACCACGAACTTTTTTCTCAACTAAGTAGTGGCCACATTTTGGACAATCCCGACCGATCGGCTTATCCCAAGAGGTAAATTCACACTCTGGATAGCGATTGCATCCATAGAAGATACGGTTGCGCTTGGTTTTGCGTTCGATGATTTGTCCCTGATGACACTCAGGACACTCCACGCCGATTTCTTTGACAATGGCCTGGGTATGACGACAATCTGGGAAATTGCTACAAGCATAGAACTTTCCAAAACGTCCTAATTTAATCACCATCGGGATGCCACAGACTTCACAATCAAAACCAGCTGGTTCGTCTTTAATTTGGATTTTTTCCATCTCTTCTTCAGCCTTTGCGACTTCTTTAGAGAATGGTTTGTAGAAGGCATCAATGACCTTTTGCCACTCTTCCTTTCCAAGTTCGACATCATCGAGTTTCCCTTCCATCTCTGCTGTGAAGGTCACGTTGACAATATCTGGGAAGAATTCAACGATCAGTTTATTGACGATCTCCCCTAACTCTGTTGGTTCAAAGCGTTTGGCTACCAGCTTCACATAATAGCGTTTTTGAATGGTCTCAATCGTCGGAGCATAGGTTGAAGGACGACCAACACCATTCTCTTCCAAGGTCTTAATCAAAGTCGCTTCAGAATATCGAGCAGGTGGTTGGGTAAAGTGTTGCTCCGGTTTGCTATTGACTTGCTTAACGATATCGCCTTCTACCATATCCGGCAACATCTTGTTCTTATCTGAGTCGTTATAAATAGCCAAATAACCATCAAACTTCACTTGGCTTCCGTTTGCAGTATACTGAACCCAATTTTGACCTAAACGGACATTCATGGTATCAAAGACAGCTGCTGTCATTTGACTAGCTACAAAGCGGTTCCAAATTAAGGTGTAGAGTTTAATTGGTCTTTGTCTAAGTATTTAGCAATGCTCTCAGGAGTATTGAAGACGCTGGATGGACGAATCGCTTCGTGGGCATCTTGGGCACCGGAAGCATTCTTCACACGGCTTCCATGCTTAGAGTATTTCTCACCGAAGCGATCCACGATAAAGTTCGCTGCCTCATTTTGCGCAACCGGACTGATCCGTGTGGAATCGGTACGCATATAGGTAATCAAGCCTTGAACACCAGAGCCAATATTAATTCCTTCATACAACTGCTGGGCGACCATCATGGTCTTGCGTGTACGGAAGTTGATCTTATTGGCAGCATCCATCTGCATGGAAGAGGTGGTGTATGGAAGTGGCGCATTCCGACGACGTTCTTTCTTTTCAACTTTTTCAACGGTAAAATCTTTGCCATCTATGCGTTCAAGAACAGCTTTCACCTCTTCATTGGTGTTGAGCTTCATCTTCTTGCCATCAATCCCATAGAAGCTAGCTTGGAATTGCTTGGTCCCTTTTTTGAAGACGCCATCAATGGTCCAGTATTCTTCCGGCTTGAAATCGTTGATTTCATTTTCACGATCAATGATTAATTTGAGGGCAACAGATTGCACACGCCCTGCAGAAAGTCCTTTTTTAACCTTTTTCCAAAGAATAGGCGAAATGGAATACCCTACAATCCGGTCCAAGACCCGACGTGCTTGTTGGGCATCGACCAAGTCCATATCGATTTGGCGCGGTTCTTTAAAGGCATTTTTAACGGCATCCTTGGTGATTTCGTTAAAGACCACACGGTTCTTTTCTTTGGCATCCAAGTTCAAAATATGCGCTAAATGCCAAGAAATAGCTTCTCCCTCGCGGTCCGGGTCACTTGCGAGAAAGACTTGTTTGGCTTTTTTAGCTTCTTTTTTCAAATCATTGATCAAGGGACCTTTTCCGCGAATATTGATATACTCCGGTTCATAGTTATTGTCGAAATCGATCGACATGGTTGATTTTTTCAGGTCCCGAATATGGCCAACACTAGCCATGACTTTGTAGTTACGACCAAGGTATTTCTCGATTGTTTTGGCCTTAGCAGGAGACTCCACAATCACCAAATTTTTCTTGGTTGTACTGCTTTTCTTTTTTGTTACCACGTTTTATCCCTCTGTATTGTATAAATCTCATTGAGTTTAATACATTTTAAGAAAGATGTCAACTAGGAACTTCTCCTATAGGAAAATCACAAATCGTATTTCATTTCATCAAGAATGTCCTGGCCTGAGGTGACAAGCTTTGCGCCTTCTTGAATCAGGTGATGGCAGCCTGCAGATTTTCCATCTAAAATATTTCCTGGAATAGCAAAAACGTCTCGGCCTTCTTCCATAGCACGCTCACAAGTAATCAAACTACCTGAACGGAGTCGAGCCTCTGCCACAATCACAGCCTGACAGAGGCCTGCAATGATGCGATTTCTCTCAGGAAATGAAACTTCAGTGGTGCCTGCCCTGGACCATACTCGCTCAAGATCAGATGGTGTTCTCCCATATGCGCTTGCAGCCTTTGATTGCTCTTTGGATAAAAGACATCTAGCCCTGTTCCAATCACTCCGATGGTCTTACCACCATTTCGTATACTGGCATAATGAGCTGTCGCATCAATTCCCTTAGCAAGTCCACTAACGATAACCAACTCATTCCCAAGTTCCTTAATAATCTTCTCTACAGAACGAACCCCTTCTCGCGTGGTCTCGCGAGCTCCAACAACTGCAATCTTCGGTCTGGTTAGCAGTTGCAAATTCCCTTGGTAAAAAAGGATTACAGGAGGATTGTAAATCTGTAGCAATTCCTCAGGGTATTCAGGATCAAAAATGGATAGAGATGGGAACCGTTCAAACTCCTTGTGTAAATGGTCTTCATCCAGTTGCCGGTATTTGTCTACAAAATGAATAATACTGCGACAGCGAGCGATCCTTGCTATCTCTTCTAAGCTTGGTAAGGCTTGGTCTTTCCTACAGTAGTCCAAGACTCTCAAGACTTGCTCATTTGATAAACCGGCTTCTTTTAATTTAAAGATTTCAAATTTCTCCATGGTTACCTTCTACTTCCTCTCACTTATTTATTCGAAAAAAAAAAGGAAAAAAAGCTCTATTTCTAGAACTTTTTTTGATGTGTAGAAGAATAAAAGTAAGATGCAGCACCAATCAAGTTGCTTTCATTGTGGAAGCGAGCCACTTGGATGGGCAAGGCCTCAAATTGTTTATGCCCTTTTTGAGAGAGCAGGTCATGGTATTGGTGATTGATCTCATCGATCAGTAGTGGTTGACTACTAATGCCCCCTCCAATCGTCACCTTTTCAAGCAAGAGCAAAGATTGAAGATTAAAAATCAGAATAGCAATATCGTGGCAATAGGCCTGAAACAAGGTTTTCAGTTCTTCATTATCACCTTGATTAAGAACCTTAAAAACAGCAATACCATCTGCCTTTTCTAAGTTTAAGATGTGACTAGCATTCTCAACAAATTGAACAGCAGAACCAGTGTTTTCCAAAAGATTGGAAATGCCTTGCAAAAAGAGTTCGCGATGAAAGCGGCGATTTTCTGGTGTTCTTCCTGCCTTATCAATAGATCGAATGTATTCTGTCAGTTGCCAACCTCTCAATAGGTCACCATTAGAAAGAAGAGCAAGGCCAACTCCTGTCCCTAGTACCAAGGTTGCACCACATGGACAAGCTTTAGGTTACCAAGCCTAGCTTCCGCTAGACCAGCGGCTTCTCCATCATTGAGAACAGTGACTGGGACTTGAAATGTTTGTTCTAGTCTACTTGCTAGAGGAATGCCTCGCAAATATGGAATGAGACCACCTCGAAAGACAAAGCCAAGGCTCTTTTGGATCTCACCAGGGCACGAAATGGCGATCCCCTCGATTTCTTCCCGTACAGGAGCAATGATTTCTTCTAATCCTTGCCAAAACTCCTCAATCGTAGGTGGTGTTGGGATCTTGTCTGTATGGATCAATTGATAGTCCGTGTCCATCAGACCGTACTTTATAAAGGTACCACCGATGTCGATAGTGAATAGCATAACCTAATCCTCACACATTGATTTGACGGGTTCAAAGGAACGCCGATGAATAGGGGTTACTCCCAGCTGGTCGAGGCCAGCCAGATGATTAGCCGTCCCATAGCCAGCGTTCTTCGCAAAATCATAACCCGGATATTCTTTATCAAACTCTTCCATCATCTGATCCCGAGTCACCTTGGCTACAATAGAGGCAGCAGCAATGGATAAGGAGTTAGCATCCCCTTTGATGATACTAGTTTGGGAAATAGGAAGATCCAACTTCATGGCATCAATCAAAAGATGCTGGGGTTGAGGCTCTAGCTGACCAATGGCCTCCATCATGGCTAGCTTCGTAGCTTCATAGATATTAACCTGGTCAATCACGTGATTGTCCTTGACGCCGATTCCGATCGCAATGGCGTTTTGGAGAACAGCCTCATAGATTTCCTTATGTTTGGATTTCGGAATCTTTTTACTATCGTTGAGGCCAGAAATCTTGCAACCTTTCGGCAAGATCACGGCAGCCTGCAACAACTGGTCCCGCTAATGGGCCACGTCCCACTTCGTCTACTCCTGCAATGAGCTCAATCTCACGCGCATAGCATTCTTTTTCATAGGCCAGCATTCCTTCTAAGCGCTCATCTTCATCTAAACGTTTTTGGATTTCTTTTTTTCGCTTTGCGATCGCTTGGATCACACCAGATCGGCTATCCTGTTCCAATTCAGTCAATAAAGGATCGTCTAACCGCTGAATGCTTGCTAATCGTTCTTTAATTCCCTTAATGGTTGCCATCAATTTCCCCTACTCGATCCAGCGTATACCGTCCCAATTTTCCATCGCGAACATCTTTGACAAAGAGTTGGTAAAAACGGTCGTAATCTTCACGAAATCCTAATTTCTGGGTCATCTCCATAATGATTTCAGGAGCTTCTTGTTCCAGATCCATTTGTTTAAAACGTTCCTGCAAAACTGCTGGGTAGTGCTCTTTAAAATAGTTAAGGCCAAAGATGGTCACTTCATCCATTGGAAGCAACTGGTCCTTGATGGCGCCTGTTAAGGCGAGTTTTAAGGCCACTTCTTCATCTTCAAACTTGGGCCAGAGAATCCCTGGAGTATCCAAGATTTCAAGATCCTTATTCGTTTTCAACCATTGTTGCCCCTTAGTCACGCCTGGTTTATTCCCAACAACAGCAATCTTTTTCCCCGCTAAGCGGTTCATCAGAGTTGATTTCCCAGCATTAGGAATCCCGATGATCATGGTCCGAAGGGTTTCAATCTGAATCCCTCGTTCCTTTTGACGGGCAATTTTATCGGCCATCAAACTCTTAGCAGACATCTGTGACCTTCTTAACCGTAGATTGCTCTTTGGAGTTAATGGCTAGGGGTTTTGATCCCTTGTGATTCGAAAATAGTCCTGCCATTCTTTTTGTCGCCACAGGATCGGCCAAGTCTACCTTGTTTAAAAATCATTAATTTAGGCTTATCACCAACAATTTTTTTGTTAACATAGGATTTTTGGCTTGATAGTGGCAAACGAGCATCTACCAAAACCGTCACAAAATCCACAAATTTTAAATTTTCTTGTACTTGTCTTCTAGCTTTGGACATGTGTCCAGAAACCATTGAATAGTTGCCATAATCTCACTTCCTTTCCAGTTCAATCTCTTCTATTATACCATGTTTTCTTGAATTCTCAGTGATTAATAAAAAAATACTAAAAAAGAAGCCACCGAAGTAACTTCTATTTTATATTCTAGCGAATTTGTTCAAAATGCAAATGGACGGCGATGTGGTCTCCGTAGCCACTACGCTCTAAATCACGTTGCAAGCGATAAGAAATGTAGTGTTCTGCAATGGTAATATAACCTGCTCCCAGCAAGCGTTGTTCCACTAATGATTGGATCATACTGATGGTTGCACGTTCTACTTGGGCTTCATCCAAATCCATGGCAACTTTCTTCGTTACTTGAGCTAGGTTTTGTCGCAAATCATCTGTCAAAACATAGACAACTTGCGCAGCTTTCAAAATAGCTTGGTAAATTTTATCTGGGTTGAATTCAACCACTTCTCCACTACGTTTAATGACTTCCATCGGAGTCTCCTTTATTTTAAATTTTCATGAATACTCCATTTCCTTTATAAAGAAATGAAGACCTACTACTTTATTATATAATTTTTTTACAAAGAATCAAAGGTCTTTCAAAAAATAGATTCATTGATTGGGAAGTTAAGTTATTTTTATTCAAACACATTTTCTACAATAAAATATTAGTAATCTGGTCTTAAAACTCCCGTAATGATTTCTTTGGTCGCGTGGTAATCCCCATCCACTACAACCTTGATAATGCGCTTCGCTTCTTCTGCAGGTGCTGGCACCAATGGCAAACGAGTTGGTCCTGCTTCAAAGCCCATATAGTTTAAGACAGCTTTGACAGGAGCTGGACTCGGATAAGAGAAGAGAGCATTGACTTTAGGGATAAATTGACGTTGGATAGCCGCAGCCTTTTTAATATCGTTGTGTTCAATAGCTTGGAACATCTCATGCATTTCATCTCCATTTGTATGAGAAGCCACTGAGATCACTCCATCTGCACCAAGATTCATCGCATGGAAAGCATCTCCATCTTCCCCTGTATAGACGAGAAATTCTTCTGGCTTGTGTTCAATCAAATAGGCCATATTAGCAAGAGTTGTACACTCTTTGACCCCAATGATATTTGGGTGTTCTGCCAAACGAAGCATGGTTTCAGGTGTCATTTCTACTACCACGCGTCCAGGAATATTGTAGATAATAATCGGAAGATTAGATGCATCCGCAATCGCTTTAAAGTGTTGATACATTCCTTCTTGGGATGGTTTGTTGTAGTAAGGGACGATAGCCAATCCTGCTGCAAAGCCACCAAAAGCATCCACTTCTTTAACGAACTCAATCGAGTCGCGTGTTTCATTGGTTCCGACACCAGCGATCAAAGGAACTCGACCATTGACAATCTTTTGAACGGCCGCAAAGAGTTGCAATTCCTCATCGTGGGTCAGAGTTGGACTTTCTGCAGTCGTTCCAGCTAAGAGAATCCCATCTGTATGATGTGCCAAGAGGTGCTCGATCAAGGCAGGAAGAGCATCAAAATTAATGGTTCCATCTTCATGGAAGGGGGTAATAAATGCAGTGATGATTTTACAATCTTTTAAATCTTGATAAGACATAGAAAAACCTTTCTCTATATAAGAAAGAGGCTGGGGCTTGCTTGCCTTTGCCTCATGATCTGTTCATAAAACAAGTTGATTCGTTAGAAAGCTGAGGAAGAAATCAAACTCTTCGAGTTACTGATTTCTGTTTCGTGACGCAGTGGTTGATTGGAACTACTCATGTTTGCAACATTCGTACTTCCTAATCAACTGTGCGGGGGAAAAACTACGAAATCAAACTCTTCGAGTTACTGATTTCTGTTTTTCTCCCTATTTCAACTCAAATTTCAATTCAGCTGTTGGACGTACGAGTCCACGTTCGTGAAGAGTTTCTGCGATTTGGACTGAGTTCCAAGCAGCTCCTTTAAGGAGGTTATCTGAAACCACCCACATGTGGATTCCTTTTTCAGCATCCAAGTCTTTACGAATCCGTCCAACGAAAGTATCGCGTGAACCGACCGCATTAACGGCTTGTGGGTAGATTTGGTGAGCAACATCGTCTTCAAGGACTGCACCTGGGAATTCTGCAATAGCAGCTTTCACTTCGTCAATTGGTGCCACTTCTTTTGTTTCAATGTAGACTGACTCTGAGTGAGCTGACAAGACTGGAATCCGCACACATGTTGCTGAAACGGCAATGCTATCATCTTCCATGATTTTCTTGGTTTCGTTTGTCATCTTCATTTCTTCGTAAGTATAGTCGTTTTCTGTGAAGACATCGATTTGTGGAAGAGCGTTAAAGGCAATTGGGTAGTGTTTCTTATCACCACCACATGGCAAGATTTCAGCTTTGACATCGCGTGGGTTAACGCCGTCATTCAAGACTTCTTTCAACTCACGTTGGGTTTCAAGAATAGCTCCCATACCAGCACCTGAAACAGCTTGGTAAGTAGACACGATGATACGGTCCAAGCCCCATTTTTGACGAACGGGCTCAAGCGCTACCATCATTTGAATGGTTGAACAGTTTGGACAAGAGATGATTCCGTTGTGAGCATCAAGCGCATGTGCATTCACTTCAGGAACAACCAATGGGACATCCGGATTTTGACGGAAATAAGAAGTGTTATCAACCACTACTGCGCCTGCTTTCACCGCATAAGGTGCATATTTGGCAGATGTTGAACCACCAGCTGAGAAGAGAGCAATATCAACCCCTTCGAAAGCATCTTCAGTCGTTTCCTCAATGGTCACGTCTTGCCCTTTAAATTGCAAGACTTTTCCTGCAGAACGTGCTGACGCAAGGTAGCGAATTTTATCGATTGGAAGAGTAGATTCTTCCAACATTTTGATCATTTGAGCACCAACGGCACCTGTAGCACCGACAACAGCAACTGTGTATCCCATAGTAAATCCTCTTTCAAAATTTTCTAAAAATTGAGTATTTGTACTATTATACAATTTTTTGACATAAATGAAAAGTCCTGAAGGCACAAAAAATCCTGATCCGAAGATCAGGATTCGAGGCACCTTTCGGTGAGAACAGCCGGTTCACACAACTGTTCAAGGTCCGCTCCTGCGTTACAATTGAATGTAGACCTCCTCAGCGCAAAAGGCTCCTAAGAGCCAATCGACTCATCGCATAAATCTAGTTTACCATGAACATCCACAAACTGTCAAGAAGGTAGGTACTTGCTTCCTTCTCGAATGCTTAAAGGAGATAACTGTTCTCGATAGCGGTCGATAAAGGCCTCTACCCAATCTGGATTAACCTTGGAATAATTGCGTAAACTCCAGCCGATTGCCTTATTTATAAAGAACTCGCTTTGACCTAGATTATTGAGGATCACTTTTTCTAACAAATCCGTATCTGTTTTTTCTTTCCTCATAAGCTGGTGATCAATGGCAATCCGCCTCAACCAAAAGTCCCGATCCTTACTCCAATCCAGCATAATCTGCTTGGTTTCTGGATAGGTGAAAGTAATCTCTCCGATAATGCGGTCCAACTGATCAATACTATCCCACCATGATTTGGTTTGAGCCAATTTCTTTAGCTTTGGAAAATCTTCGGGCTTCAAGTTCTTTTTCACTCGATCTAAATAATCCATGGCTACATACTGAAACTCCCGATAGGGTTGTGTCCAACAGGCTTCAACAAAGTGCCAATCGACTGTTTTTCCTATGTGGCCTTTAAAAAATCCTTTCTCAATCCTACGTAAGGTAGGCTTTTGAATACCAAGAAATTTGAAATGCCCCTTCATATAAGCTTCCATATCAGGGACCTTTTCAGGAACTGTTGCTGCTTCTAAAATGGGAATCAAGTCTTCAATCTTCATCTTCTTCCTCACATTTCAAGAGTGTTACTGGCCCTTCGATCGTCTTTTGCATCCAGACGATATCATGCCATTTGTTAAACTTATAGCCAATCTTTGGGAAATGAGCGACTTGAACATAGCCCCGCTTTTCATGCATGGAAATGCTGGCCTCGTTCGGAACTGCGATACAGGCCAGAAAGCGTAAGTAGCCTCGTGCTTGCAACTCCTCTTCTAGGGCAGTATAAAGAGCCGATCCAATCCCTTGTCCACGAGCTTCTTTTTGCTACATAAATAGACAATTCAGTGGTCCAATCATAGGCAGCGCGTGCATAATAGGTCGAGGCATAGGCATACCCCACCACTTTCCCATCAACTTCTGCGACCAAATAAGGAAATTGAGTCAGCGTTTTTTTGTGATGCGTCTTTCAAATTCTGGACAGTCGGAACATCGACCTCAAAGGTAATGGCTGTCTCTGTCACATAAGGTTGGTAAATCGCTCGGATAGTCTGCTGCATCGCTAAGCTGAACGGATCGAATCATCATGGTGGCCTCCTAATTAGATTATACCTAGTATACCGATATGCCTTCTCACTGTCAATGAAGGACTAGCAGCAAGCAAAAAAATCCTGGAATTATATCCAGGATTTCCATCCTTCTTAAACCGTTTGACGTAACCCCGTCATCCGGTAAAGGAATAAAAGCACTCGGAGCTTTCAAAAAAAGCTCTTTTGCTTGGAATTTGTTGCTTTCAAGACATAGTTAGGTTTGACTGTTTTGGTGACTGTCTTTGCTTGTTTAAGATTCAGACCGGTTTGTTTTTTTAGACAGTTGAACTTTCGAAGGTTGAAGGAAGCTTTCACTGCACCTACTTGAAGTGGTTTTTCTTTCACTTTCAAGACTTGTCCAACTGGTTTTGAAGCGGAGGCAGACACTCCTCCTTCAGTCGCTTGAGTGAGTTGCGCTATTGTCTGATTGTTTCTAACTTCTACACGGTTTAGGATACCTCCATTTGGATTGAGGTGATCGGTCACACCTGTATCAAATGGCGCTATAAATACATTGTCCTCAATGGTGACATTTTTAATATCTCCATAGCGCGTTTCAACATCAATTGATCCACGATGCTTGTTGTAGATATCACTCTTCGTTCCTGTACGCTCCAAGAGATTGTGGTGAACCCGAATTCCTTCTTCATTCAAATCAAAGTTATGGCCCTTAAAGACAGTTGTCAAGCGAATTCCGGAATCCCCGATATTGTCTTTAATCCGATTGTAGGCAATTTCATGACCTTTTCCACCAAAGATTCCAACACCCCCAGCGCGCCAACCGAGTTCAATTGTATTGTACAAGAATTTATTATTTTCTGCTACTGCCGATTCTGTCCCATCCGCAATACTTGACCAGCTGGCTAGTCCATCATCTCCATTTCCACGAATACTAGAATTGCGGACAATCGAATTCTTAGTCCCTTGGGCAAAGTTGACTCCGTCAGCCAGGTTGTTTCGCAAACGAACATTTTCTACTACTAGACCATCTGTGTACTTCATATCGTTTTTGCCAGCATAATCGCCAATCCACATGCCAACTTCAAAATGCTCGGCCCAAATATCGTGAATGTGAGAGTTCTTCCCTGGCGTTCCAGAAATGGCCTTGTACTGAGCTTTCACCATAGCGTGAACGAAGGTTGGAGGACAGATAGACATCGCTAAATTCAACATGGTTGTCTTGGTGAAGGAAGTCAAAACCACCGCCCCCAGCTTGGTCGCTAGTGAAATGCAGTTGGGTATGCCAGATACCAGCTCCTGAAATCTTCATATCAGAAGCATCGATACCGACTTTTCGATTGAGATTAAATCGCCCAGCTGGGATATAGACATTCTTTCCGGTTTGTTTAGCTTCATAAATCGCATCATAGAGGGCCTGGCTGTCATCAGTATCATCGTTTGGCGTTGCCCCTTTAGAAATGATATTGACGGCATTATCTCCCTGAGCAATCGGATCTGGAGCCTGCTCAAATTCCACAAAGTCAAGACCGTAATGGACGTCGTCTGCTTTGTTTTTTACGAGTGAAACCACATCTCCTTTTTGAAGCTGAAGTCCTGGAAGGAGACTGTGTACTTCATCAAATTGGAACCGAGCGCGTGTATCAGCCTGTGCACTATCGTGTACACCTTTGTCATTCAAGTACTGCCAGTTTGACGTAGATGAAAGATCCAATTGTTGAACACTGTGACCATTCACCTGAACATCGAGTTGTCCACTGGCTCCATCTGGTACTGTGTAGCGTACGGTTAAGGCATTGGCTGGTTCATTGACCTTAAAGGAGACACCATCTCCCTTTTCTTTTAAAGCGACATAGGTCTGTTCAGAAGCTTCAATAGCTGTTGAGTGAGTGTCTTGAGACTGCTCTACCTCTGCCTTTCCAAGGAGGTTCCCTTTGTCTGCCTCATAACGGGTGTAAGGCATAGATGCTCCATATTGGCTGGTATCTACTTGGGAGCTTGCGGGATCAGAGGTTGTCGCTTCTTGCCCTTGTGTTTGGACTTGTGCCTGCTCTCCAGCTTGATCAGCTGCCACAGATTTTCCAGTCAAAAAACAAGCCCCCATGATCGCAATCACGACAGAAAAGACTCCAAGCTTAGACTTGCGAATGCCAAAAATGATATCTTTGTTTAAATGACTCATCACACATTTCTCCTTTTATTTTTTACAACGATTCTATCCTAATAAAAATTATCATGACAAACAAGGTGAATTGTGTGAAAATTCTGTATCAATTTGTTGCAGAAATGTTAACCTTTTTATGTAGTAATAAAAGTGAGTAAGAAAAAGAGGCTGAGAATGCTTTCTCAAACCTCTTTTGATAACACGAGCTTATTCCGCTTTTTTATTTGAAAATTGGCTATTGTAGAGCTCATAGTAGAATCCTTTATCTGCTAACAAGGATTGGTGATTTCCTTGCTCGATGATTTGCCCATCTTTGAGGACAAGGATTTTATCTGCTTCTTGAATGGTAGACAGGCGGTGAGCAATGACAAAGCTAGTCCGCCCTTTCATCAAATTCTTCATAGCTTTTTGAATCAAGAGCTCTAAACGCGTATCGACAGAAGACGTCGCTTCATCCAAAATCAAGATTTTAGGATTAGCCAGGAGCGCACGCGCAATGGTTAGGAGTTGCTTTTGCCCTAGAGAAATATTGCTAGACTGCTGGTTCATTTCCATATTGTAACCACCAGGAAGCGTCCTGATAAAGTGATCGACATTGGCTGCCTTTGCAGCTTCAACAATTTCTTCATCCGTTGCTTCGAGATTACCAAAGCGAAGGTTTTCTTTGATGGTTCCTTCATATAACCAAGCATCCTGAAGCACCATTCCGAATTGTTTGCGGTAATCTTGGCGAGATAGATGACGAATATCATGACCATCGACTGTAATCGATCCTGCAGTCACATCGTAAAAGCGCATGAGCAAATTAATCAGGGTTGTTTTTCCTGCTCCAGTCGGTCCGACAATGGCCACCATTTCACCTGGTTTGACTTCTAGGTTGAAATCACGAATCAATGGTTTGTCTGCTACATATTGGAAATCTACGTTTTTAAAGCTAACCTGACCTGTCAAATCTCCAGAGAGGGTTTCTGTCACATCTGCTACTTCATCTGGTTCATCCATGACTTGGAAAATCCGGTCTAGAGACGATTTGGCACTTTGTAGCTGTCCTGCCAATTGGGTCAAGTTTTGAATCGGTTGGTTGATCTGCCAAACATATTGAACGAAGGCCTGCATATTCCCGACAGTCAAACGACCTGCTAACACTTGCAAACCACCCATCAAAGCGATAATAAGGTAAGTCAAATCAGAAATTCCATTTAAAATCGGCATCATTAAGCCAGAAATGAAATTAGCCTTGAACCCTACTTTTTGAAGGTGATGGGTAATATCATGAAACTCTTCCTGGGAAGATTTTTCCCGAACGTAGAGCTTAAGGACATTAAAGCCTGTTAAATTTTCTTGCACAAAGCCGTTCATTGCCCCCAAAACATCTGCCTGCTCTTTAAAGTAAGGCTGAGATTTTTTCATGATAAATCGAGCACTGAAATAAGTGATTGGAATGGACAGGATGACCACTAGACCCAGCTGGATATTTAAGTATAAGACCATGCTGATGACAAAAAGCAAGGTAAAGATGGCATTAACGATTTGTAAGAAGGACTGTTGCAAGGCATTCGAGACTGTTTCGACATCGCTAGTAAAACGTCCTAACAAATCACCAAACTGATGCCGGTCAAAATAGGAAACCGGAATGTGATTGATTTTATGAGACAAATCATTTCTCATGTCCTGAACGGTCTTTTGAACAGCATTGGTCATGAAATAGTTGGAATAATAAGATCCCAACTCATAGAGAACCCCACGGAATAGATAGAGCGTCATAATGATCGCGATATAGGAGGTGTTAAGACCAGCCCCTGCAAGGCCTTTTGCCATATCCATGAGATTTTTTGTCAACTCAGTAATCGCAAGCCCCAAAACAAAGGGTTCGACAACACTCATGATGACACTCAGGATTTTCAAGAAAATGGACAAGCAAACTTCCAAGCGATAGGCTCTCAAGTAAGTCCATAGTCTAGAAAAACTGTTTTGTTCTTGTTTCATCTGCTTCTCCTTTCTATTCCTCTGTTAATGATGGACTATCGAGCTGCGAATTAGCAATTTCACGATAGATCTCATTGCTTTCCATCAATTCATCGTGGGTTCCTCGACCGACGATTTCCCCTTGGTCCAAGACAATAATTTGATCCGCATCCATAATGGTTCCCACGCGTTGCGCTACGATCAAGACGGTCGCATCTCCTGTAACTTCTTTGAGACGCTTCCGCAAAGTGGCATCCGTCTTGTAGTCTAAGGCAGAGAAGGAATCATCAAAAATAAAGACATCTGGATCTTTGACAACGGCACGAGCGATGGACAAGCGTTGTTTGACCACCTGAAAGGTTGCTACCACCTTCTGCCAAATGCGTATCAAAGCGTTCCTCACGGCTGTCGATAAATTCCTTGGCTTGGGAAATTTCAGCCGCTTGTTCTAGCTCTTGTACAGAGGCATCTTCTTTTCCATAACGAAGGTTCTCAGCAATGGTTCCTGTAAAAAGCAATGCCTTTTGCGGAATAAAACCAATCTTTTGGCGAAGGGCTTTCAGATTGTAGTCACGGACATCCACACCATCCACCAAAATCTTCCCTAGGGTGACATCATAGAATCGAGGAATCAACTGCACAAGTGAAGATTTCCCAGAACCGGTCGAGCCGATAAAGGCAATCGTTTCTCCAGGTTTGGCCTGAAAGGAAATGTTGTGGAGAACCGGACTCTCTGTCTCACCTGGATAAGCAAAGGTGACATTGTCAAATTCCAAATAGCCACGAGATGCTGTTTCTGTTACACCATTCTCATTTGGATCGATCGAAATGTGCATGTCCATGATTTTCTTGAGCCGACGACTAGAAACCGCAGTCCGAGGATACATGGTAAAGAGATTGGCTAAAAAGAGGAAAGATAAGAGAGCGTGGAAGCTATATTCAATAAAGGCAACCAGATCCCCAATTTTCAAACTACCGTCATGAAGAGGATCCAAAGCAAACCAGACAATCGCCACAATCATAGCAATGATGATCTGCACAAATAGGGGTTCTGTCAAACCAGTTAGTTTGAACAATTTATTCGAGTTTTCTGCGTAGACTTCATTTTCAGCCGCAAATTTATCCTCTTGGAATTCTTCGCGGGCAAAGGCACGAATCACACGAAGTCCAGTCAAATTTTCACGTGCAAATTGATTAAGATGGTCGAGTGTCTTTTGTTGCTTCTCGGAAAGTGGACGTGTCTTAACTGCTACATACCAAACGACGACAGCAAGAAATGGTACTGATACCGCTACAATCCACGCTAAAGAAGGACTGGTCGTCAGAATCAAGAGAACACTGGAAACCATCATCAAGGGTGTGATGACCCCCATCTTCAACATAGAATCCGCAAACTGCATCAAAACAAAGGCATCAGAAGTCAAGCGAGTGACCAATGACGATACCCCGATTTGCTCATACTCGTGATGCGAGTACTCCTGTAACTTAGCATAGAGGTCATTGCGCATATCTCGGACCATGGTGGTCGTTAGCTGACCAACCGCGTAAGACAAGATAATCCGCCCCACAATCCCAAGCAAGATAATCGCAAACATGACCCAGCCCCAGAAATAAAGCCGATCCACATCACGTGGGTTAATCCCCTCATCAATCATGCGAGCTAGAATCGTTGGCAAGCCCAAATTGACAATAACAAACAGGACCGCCGAAAATAGATTCAGGGCTAGCCACTTGGGATACTTTTTCAAGTAGGACCAAATATAAAGCATAGATGATTCTCCTTTTCCATAAATAATAACCTTGATCACACAGAAAAGAGGGAGCGAGACGAAATCATTTTCAAAGAAAATCATTCCTGCCCCAGTCCCATCTGTAGTCTCATTCATTATACCAAACCAGTCATAAAAGTAAAGCAAAGAGAGTGGGACAGAAATCGGTAATTCGTTAGAATTCGATTTCGTCGTCCTACCTCCGCAAAGTTGAGTAGGGCTGTAAAAGATGATGAAATCAGCGTAGTAGAGCCCACTCAACCACTGCGTCTTGCTCGACAATCCAAAAACAATTGAGAGGCTAAGACTTTTGTCCCAGCCTCTCAGTCGCTTTATTTTGTACGTTTGAATTTAGCATTTTTAAGAATCATAAGATCCCCTTGGTTGCTATTACTTAACTTAGAAAGATCAAATGTCAAATAGTCACCATCGACCTTGTATGTAATCTTTTCTCCACCACCATCTTTTGACTCGATTGTTTTCTCTTTTTGATTGATTTTGACATCATAAGATCGCTCATTCTTTTGACCAGCGACTTCACCCGCGATGCTGAGGGTTCCTTTTGATTCTTTGATCTTAATAGAAACTTCAAAATTAATAACGTCTCCAATAGACTCTAATTGACTACCTGATAAGCCTTGCTCCTCAAGAATTTTCTTGAGTTCAGTTTTTGATGGTTTGTAGACATAAGTCCCGTTATCACTTTTGCCACCACATGCCACCAATAGGACTGCTGCAAAAACAGCTACTACAGCCAAAAGAATACGTTTTATATTTTTCATAAACAATCTCCTAATGTATTTTATAATCAGATTTTACCACTATTTTAATACCGATTTAAGATGTTTTAAAGAAGAAAAAGAGCAGGTTTTGTATTGACCCCAAAAAGTTAGACAATTAATTTATCAAAGGATTTAGTTCTGTATTGCACAGGACTGAGTCCTTTTAGTTTTACCTTAATTCGTTTGTTGTTGTAATAATCAATATAGTCTACAATAGCTTGCTCCAATTGCTCAAGTGAGTGAAATGTCTTCTCATAACCGTAAAACATCTCAGACTTAAGAATGCCAAAGAAGGACTCCATCATGCCATTATCTGGGCTGTTTCCTTTACGTGACATGGACGGTTGGATTCCTTTATCCTCTAAAAAATGATGATAATACTGATGTTGATACTGCCATCCTTGGTCACTATGGAGAATAGTATTTGTGTAATGATCCTCACTGAAGGCCTGGTCTAACATAGATTTCACTTGTTCTAAATTTGGTGAAGTCGAAAGATTATAGGCGATAATTTCGCTATTAAAGCCATCTAAAACCGGCGATAAATAGAGTTTTTGACTGCTTGCTGGAATGGTAAATTCTGTCACATCTGTGTAGCACTTTTCCATTGGTTTGGATGCTTCAAATTGGCGTTGAATAAGGTTGGCTGCTTTCTTTCCAATCTCTCCTTGGTATGAAGAATACTTCCGTTTACGACGAATTCGAGCACTTAAACCAAGGACCTTCATCAGGCGTTGAACTCTTTTGTGATTGACCACATAACCACGATTTCTCAATTCAAGAGTCATTCGGCGAAAGCCATAATTTCCTTTGTGCTCAGTAAAAATAGATTGAATTTCAGCTTTAAGATCTTTATCTTTGTCAAACCTATCCAGTTGCTTCAACTGATAGTAGTAAGTTGAGCGAGGTAAACGAGCCGCTTCAAGAAGTAAATCTAGTCGAAATCCTCCTGAAGCCATTTCTCTAATTGTCTCTGCCTTTCTAGTTGTAAGGCTTCGTCCCTGACTTCTAGCTCTTTTAACTTTTTTAAGTAAGCCACCTCGGTACGTAAGCGTTCATTCTCTTCTTGGAGCCGCTCTAGTTCTGTCATTTCTTCCCAAGTTTTCTTACGTTTACGTCCCATTTTAGGTACTCTCCCTCTTGTTTTCTCAACAATAGTATACCCGTTTCTTGTATTGTGCCATCCAATTTGGAAGCATACCACGATTTGGGAGAGCATATTCGAGAGAAACTCTATCTTGAGACCAGTTTTCATGTAGAACTTTATCAATCATTTCTTGTTTTAATTCAGGAGAGTAGTAACGATTTTTTCCTTTTTTGACGAACTCTATTCCATAACAATCAATCAATTTAATCATGTACCTAAGATTAGAATTGTTTATCCCAAATTTATTTGAAAGTTGCTCTAAGCTATATCCTTGTTTTCTAAGTTCATAGATCTGAACTTTATCTTTATAAGTCAATTTCATAATAAAAACACCCCAAAAGTTAGATTTTTTCTGTCTAACTTTTGGGGTGCAGTTCATTTCCCTGCTCTTTTAAATAATTATTTTGTACTTGTACGTTTGAATTTAGCGTTTTTCAACATTGTTACTACTGAAGAATCTTCCGAGTCCTTAACATTTGATGTATCAAATGTTAAAACATCTCCAGATACCTTGTATTTAATCTTTTCATCACTACCTTCTTTGGAGGTGAAAGTTTTTTCTTTTTGGTTAACTTTGAGATCATATGATTGTTCATTCTTTTGACCTAAGGCTTCAGCCTTGACATTGAGAGTTCCTTTTGATTCTTTGATCTTAATAGAAATTTCAAATTTAACAGAGTCTTCAATAGACTCAAATTGACTACTAGAGATGCCTTGCTCCTCAAGAAGTTTCTTAAGTTCAGTTTTTGATGGTTTGTAGACATAAGTCCCGTTATCACTTTTGGCACCACAAGCCACCAAGAGAACTGCTGCAAAAACAGCTACAAAAGCCAAAAGAATACGTTTAAAGTTTTTCATAACTTCTCCTTTTTAGTTAGATTAACCCTATTATATCAACAATTCAGACACACGGCAATGAAATATTACAAATGTAATACTCTTGTAATATTTTTATCAACTAATATGTAACGATAAAAATGCAGGATCCGTAACTACCTTCGCTAAATTATTTAACTTTTTTAAACTTAGCCATTTTTATATAGTTTACAAAAATATCAGAACTACTCGAGTTTGATTCTTTCACATCCATAAAGGTTAGCATATGATTAGAAATTTTATACGTCATCTTTGTCCCACTGTGGTCATTCTTCATTACAAATATTTTGTGTTTTTGGTCAACCTTAAAATCATAGGATTGATTGGTATTTTGAACATTTGATTTTATTTGAACCTTCATAACGCCTTCTTTATCCTTAATGATAATCGAAACCCTAAATTTATAATCATCTGTAATGATATAAGCAAGTTGACTTGGTAGCATCTCCCTCACTTCTTCTGTTGTGGGTTCGAATACATAAGTCCCATTATCACCTTTTGCCCCACAAGCTACAAGGAAGATTGCTGCAAAAACTGCTATAAAAGCCAAAAGAAACTGTTTAAAATTTTTCATACCTACTCCTTATTTCATAGAATATCCTTATTATAGCAACAATCTTGTCGTATCTCAATGAAATATTTGATGATACAGGGCTTGTAAAAGTCACGAAAGAAAGAATGCACAAAAAAACCGAGGCCTAAACCTCGGTTTTTATTTTTATTGGAAACTCTATTATTTAAGAGTAACTGAAGCTCCAGCTTCTTCCAATTTAGCTTTGATTTCTTCAGCTTCAGCTGTAGCAACACCTTCTTTGATAACGCCAGGTGCACCATCAACAAGTTCTTTAGCTTCTTTAAGACCAAGACCAGTGATTTCACGTACAACTTTGATAACGCCGACTTTCTTGTCGCCTGCAGATGTCAATTCGATATCGAATGAATCTTTAGCAGCACCTGCGTCAGCAGCACCAGCTGCAGCAACAGCTACAGGAGCAGCTGCAGTTACACCAAATTCTTCTTCGATAGCTTTTACAAGGTCGTTCAATTCAAGGATTGAAGCTTCTTTAATTTCAGCAATAATGTTTTCAATGTTCAATGCCATTGTTATTTCCTCCAAATAAGTTTTTTTAATTTTAAATTTTTTTATTTTTTTGTAGCTAGGCTACGTGCGTAGCTTAAGATTAAAGTCGCGTCTTCTTTTGTTGTCTGCAACCGCTTTGACTGCAAGAGCAACGTTGCGCACTGGCGCTTGAAGTACAGAAAGGAGCATAGAAAGAAGTCCTTCGCGGTTTGGAAGAGTTGCAAGTGCAAGAATCTCTTCTTTAGATGCGACAGCGCCTTCGATTGCACCACCTTTGATTTCAAGTGCTTCAGCGTCTTTTGCAAAATCATTCAAGATTTTCGCAGGTGCGATAACATCTTCGTTAGAAAATGCTACTGCAGAAGGTCCAACGAATACAGATGCAAGATCTTCAAGACCAGCTTTTTCAGCTGCACGACGCAAGATTGAGTTTTTGATAACTTTAAACTCAACTTCGCTTCCGCGAAGGTTGCGACGGAGAACTGTATCTTGCTCAACTGTCAAACCGCGAGAATCTACAACGACGATAGATGCAGCAGCTTTCATTTTTTCAGCTACTACGTCAACAAGTTCCGCTTTTTTAGCAATAATTGCTTCACTCATTAGTGTGTTCACCTCCGTAATTATTTTGCTTGGGGAATTTTTCCAAAAGAAAAACGCGCCCAAACCTAGACACGAAAGTACAATACGCTTCTTTTAATTGATACGTTTTGTCCTCGGTAGGATTTTTATGAGTCGAGCTCCCCTACTGTCTTAGGCAGTTTTTTCAAACCGTAAACTAGTCTATCACATTTTAAAAAAGAATGCAAGTACTTTTTCAAACTTTTTTTATATTTTTTAATCGTTGTAGAGACTCTTGATGTTATTCAACCAAGCATAGGCTAGTCCCATGAGGACTCCTCCTCCTACCCAGTTGGCAAAGAAGGTGACACCATAGTGACGTAATATATTTAAAAATTCAAAATGTGGCAATTGGCTAGAAACTGGATTAAAGCTTAATAATGAGAAGGAAGCAAAATTAGCCGCCAAGTGTTCATTGGTCATAAAGACAAACATATAAATAGCAGAGAGAGCTAAGAGCACCTTCGCTGTTTCATCTTTGAAATATAAATAAGAAAGGATAGCAATATTTACAAAGATATTGGCAATAACCCCTTCAAAGAATACCACTTGATTGCTTCGTTGGAGTTTATTTTCTGCTACCGTAGCCAGGAATCCTTTTGGATCAATATGAGCAAAGGCTGTTGTTTGATTGAACAGAAAAGCTACGATCAAAGCACCAATTAAATTAAAGAAGGTACAATAAAGAAGAATCTCCAATGCTTTCTTCCAATGGATCTTCTTTAGATAGGTTCCCGCTGTCAAATACATCATATTTGAGGTGGTTAATTCCGCATTTAAGAATAAGAGGTAAACCAAGCCCCAGGCAAAGATGAATGGAAATAGAAAACGACCCGATCCAGGTACAAAGGTATTTAATAAGTCAGCTGCAACAGCTCCGACCGCAGTACTTAAAGTGAGAAATCCACCAGCAAAAATAGAACGGACTGCATAGCGCGTTTTAGATTTCTGATAGAGATCTTCCTTCTTATTACACGCCGCTCCAACTTTTTGAATAAAATTAGATTCAGACATAATATTCTCCTTATATAATGTTTGTGAATAAAATCATTATAACATAGAGAGAAAAGAATGAAAAGGTTTTCAGGAAGAATTCTTAAATTTACAACATATACGTTTTAAATCATATAGCAAGACATAATAAAAAACAGGCAGATGCCTGTCTTAGTTTTAATAATTTAAACGGTTCGCCCAAGCGATATCCAAATTCAAGATTTCTTGTGAAGTGAACTGTTGGCGATATGGATTGTATACGGAACCTGTAATACCACCTTGAACATTTGGTGAATCGTATTGAGTTAAATTATAGGTTTCAATGATGTTATTAAGTTTTGCATAGTAGCTTGTGTCTGTCGCATAAACACCTGTCAAAGCTGCAGTTGCATCTTGGTAACTAGAGGTGTTGCTCTTCCAAGCACCTGCAAAATGTCCTTGTTTCAATACAGCTACGTAATCTTGCAATGATTCGTAGTAAGATGGGTAAGAACGAAAAGCATCATTAATTATATACGCATTTCCTGCACCGTCATCTTCCCAAGTTTGCATCACTGCGGATTGACCAGCATAACTTCCTTTAATACCGAAAAGGTTGTAATGTGGATAAGAAGACAAGCCAGACTGACCTGAACCACTTTCAAGGATGGCTTGTGCGATCATAACGGAAGCATAAAGGTCATTCTCTTGACCGAGCTGACGAGCTGACTCACCAATTTGTGAGATGAAAGCTTCAGTAGGGTCTGAATAAGCTTGGTAAGTTCCATCATTAGCACCAACTGATGTGACGTGTTCGCTCATAGCAGCAGCAAATGTCCCCACTGCTAATACAGAAACGAACAAACCAAATAATTTCGCTTTATTCCGTATTTTCTTTTTCATAATATAATTTATCTCCAATTAATTTTTTATCATCTTTTATCTTTATAGAGATTATACCATATAAATAGAAGATAACAAAGGCACTTATATTACACTTGTATTACAATTGCGAGATAAATCCAAAACAAAAATGACATTTTCATGTCATTTCAATTTATTTCGTAAAACGCATTTTCTAAAATAGCATCCCATGACTTCTCTAGTCCTTCCCTGGTTACAGAAGAAAAGACAATAAAGGTGTCAGCAGGATCAAAATCTAGTTTTTTCTTGATGATCGATTCGTGTTTGTTCCATTTTCCACGCGGAATCTTATCTGCCTTGGTAGCAACTAAGATCACAGGAATCTCATAATATTTTAAGAACTCATACATCTGGACATCATCTGCTGAAGGTTCGTGACGAAAATCGACTAGGCTAACGACTGCTTTTAAGTTCTCACGGCTGGTGAGGTATTCTTCAATCATCCGTCCCCACTTCTCGCGTTCTTTTTTAGAGACACGTGCATAGCCATAACCAGGTACGTCTACCAAGCGGAGTTTATCATCAATATTGAAGAAATTGAGCAATTGAGTTTTTCCTGGTTTGCCAGATGTTCTGGCCAGGTTTTTTCGATTTAAGAGAGTATTAATAAAAGAAGACTTGCCGACATTGGATCGACCGGCAAGTGCAACTTCTGGAATTTCATCTTGAGGATAATGACTCTTATTTGCAGCGCTTAAGAGGATATCCGCATTATGTGTGTTAATTTCCATATTTTATCTTTCTAGGCTGTTTCGAGAATTGGTTTTTCAGTTCCATCTACAGCTTCTTTTGTAATTCGAACAAGTTTGACATCTTCTTGACTTGGAATTTCAAACATGACATCCATCATCGTTTCTTCGATAATGGAGCGAAGTCCACGAGCTCCTGTTTTTCTTTCGATAGCTTTATTGGCAATCTCTTGAAGGGCTTCATCATCAAATTCCAATTCAACGTTATCATAAGAGAGCAAGGTTTGGTATTGTTTTACCAAGGCATTGCGTGGCTCTTTGAGAATACGGACAAGATCGTCAACTGTCAATTGCTCAAGAGCAGCAAAGACTGGAAGACGTCCGATCAATTCTGGGATAATCCCGAATTTTTGAATATCTTCTGCAACGATTTCTTGCATGTAAGAGCTTGATTCATCAATGGCTTTATTGTTTTTACCAAAACCGATGACTTTTTCACCAAGACGTTGTTTGACAATTTCTTCGATCCCGTCAAAAGCCCCACCTACGATGAAGAGAATATTCTTGGTATCCACTTGGATCATCTCTTGTTGTGGGTGTTTGCGTCCACCTTGAGGTGGGACACTAGCGACGGTTCCTTCGATGATCTTCAAGAGAGCTTGTTGCACTCCTTCACCAGAAACGTCACGAGTGATAGAGACATTTTCACTTTTCTTAGCGATCTTATCAATTTCATCTACATAGATGATGCCTCGTTCTGCACGCTCGATGTTAAATCAGCTGCTTGAAGAAGTTTCAAGAGAATATTTTCAACGTCTTCTCCTACATAACCAGCTTCTGTCAAGGCTGTTGCATCTGCAATGGCAAATGGGACATTCAAGCTACGTGCTAAGGTTTGGGCCAAAAAAGTCTTACCTGAACCAGTAGGGCCAATCATGAGGATGTTTGATTTTTGCAATTCAACATCTGTCTCGTCTTCGCGCGTATCGTGGAAGTTGATGCGTTTGTAGTGGTTGTATACCGCTACAGCAAGAGCACGTTTAGCCCGATCTTGACCGATGACGTAGTGGTTCAAGATATGGAGCAATTCGATTGGTTTTGGAACTTCACTAAGGTCAGCAAGTACTTCTTCAGCAAGCTCCTCGCGGATGATTTCTTGAGCTAACTCTACACATTCATTACAGATAAACGCATTGTTTCCTGCAATGATTTTTTGGACTTCATCTTGACTCTTTCCGCAAAATGAGCAATAAACCATCATATCATTGTTTTGATTCGTTGGCATGTATTTCCTCTTTCTGTCATTTTCTGTTTCTATTTAGTTTAAAATAAGGTCATGTAAAAGGCGTGAATGGAATTCACAAGATTGGTAAAAGCATTTAGTAAGAATAATATAGCGAGGCCAAACCGTTTTTTACGAAAGGTTTGTAAGGCGCAAATCAAACAGATGACACATAGGACAGCTGTAAAAAAACCAAAGACACTTCGCTCCATTAGTCTAAATCCTTTCTCTTATAATAGTTGACCGTAAAATCATATGAGTTCTTCTCATCTTTCGGATGATGGACTTGACGGACTCTTTCATAGCGGTTCTCTTCAAATGTTGGTGCCAATGTATCGCCCTCAATCTTTGCATGAATCATGGTCTGGATCAATTCCTCTAACTGGTCAGAGAAGAGCTTTAAAATCTGACTGCCACCGATAATGTAAAGATTCTTCTCTTGGTTCTGGTACCACTCCAAGACTTCTTCCTTGCTGTGCATGACGAGTACAGCATCATTTTCAGGATCATAGGCTTGATCTTGCGTTAAGATAATACTAGTCCGACCTGGTAGAATCCGTTTTTTCATACCATCAAAGGTCACTCTTCCCATGAGAATCGCTTGTCCCATGGTTGTTTCTTTGAAATGCTGAAGCTCAGCTGGCAGATGCCAAGGCATCACTTGGTCCTTTCCGATAATGCCATTTTCAGTTTGAGCCCAGATACCAATTATCTTTTTCATTCTCTCATCCTTTACACTGATACTTCTATTTTATCAAATTTTCTTATAAAAGACTGATTTCAACTATCTAGTTTGGAGGA